>Ga0302198_10000249_pt1 | contig 58938 bp, 48 predicted proteins | sample II_Bog_N2_2_FD_193521 | JGI IMG/M metagenome (GOLD analysis project Ga0302198, IMG submission 193521) | Peat permafrost microbial communities from Stordalen Mire near Abisko, Sweden - II_Bog_N2_2 | ecosystem: Environmental > Terrestrial > Soil > Wetlands > Peat | place: Sweden: Abisko...
ATGCGTCGCTCCTCGCTCCTAGAACTGAGAAGAATTGGCTCCCGGCGCTGCCCCTGGGGAATTAGATGACAGGCCCTAGCGCAGAGAGACCTGGCAAGCCATGCAGAAAAAAGTCCATTGGCCGCGGCCAACAAAAAAGCCCGCGCTTTGCGGGCCAACCCAGCTTACTGCATCGCCTCTATCTGCCCTTCAATCTGTGCAAGGGCCGCCTCCAGGGCGGCGCGGCGTGCCGGGTGAGAGGTCCTTTGCGAAAGGATGTTCTCTCGTTGCAAATTGAGCTCCTGTCTGTTGCGCGCTCGTTCAGTGCGCGCCTGTTCGGCTCGGCGCTTGATCTCCTCGCGTACAAAACCGTTGCCGGGGGCGACCTCCGGTTGCTGCAAGGCAGTTGCCATTCATTCCTCCAGATACATCTCTCTCGCGGATTTACTTTCCTGAACCGCGAGAACTATCTTCATTCTACGAGCCTTTGGGCGCGTTGCGTCCCGCAAAATGAAAACAGTCACCCCTGATACCAAAGATGAAGCAAAGGAGATCCTTCCATGCGCGTCGGTCAGATTTCATCGTTTGGCGTTGAATCCTTGGAGTTTGCAGAGCGTCCCACCGTCCAGCCCGGCCCCGGCGAGGTGCAGGTCCGTGTCCATGCGATTTCTTTCAACTATCGCGATTTGATGGTCGTGAAAGGCCTCTACAACCCCAAAATGAAGCTGCCGCGCATTCCCTGCTCAGACGGCGCGGGAGAGATTTCCGCCGTCGGCGAGGGCGTTACCGAGCGGAAGCCCGGCGATCGAGTGGCCGGCATCTTCATGCAAAACTGGCTGGATGGCCCGCCGACCCCTGCGAAATCCATCGGAGCCCTGGGCGGCGACATCGACGGCATGTTGGCCGAGTACGTGGTCCTTAAGGAAACCGGCCTGGTCCGGCTGCCCCCGAACCTCAGCTTCGAGGAGGCCGCGACGCTGCCCTGTGCCGCCGTCACCGCCTGGAACGCGCTGGCCGCCGGCAACGTGAAGCCGGGTGCGACGGTCTTGATCCTGGGAACCGGCGGGGTGTCTGTCTTCGCGCTTCAATTTGCGCGGCTGATGGGCGCGCGGGTGCTGGGTGTTTCCAGCTCCGACGCAAAGCTGGACCGGGCCCGCTCGCTGGGCCTCTCCGCGGGCCTCAACTACCGCGAAACCCCAGCCTGGGAGCGCTGGGTGCTGGACCAGACCGGCGGCGAGGGCGTGGACCTGGTCGTCGAGGTCGGCGGCATCGGCACCCTGCCGCGTTCTCTGGCAGCCATCCGTATGGGCGGCGTCATCGCCCAGATCGGCGTACTGACCGGAGCCTCCAATTCTCTGGCGCCGTTGCCTCTGCCCCTCATTCTCCACAAGCAGGCCCGCATCCAGGGCATCTACGTCGGCTCGCGCCTAAACTTCGAGGAGATGAACAAGTCCATCGCACTCGCCAATCTGCACCCCGTCTTCGAGAGCTTTCCCTGGTCCCAGGCTCGCGAAGTCCTGACCCGCATGGAAGAGGCCAGCCACTTCGGCAAGCTGGTGCTCACCGTTGAGTGAGCAGTCGCACAGGCTGCGGAAGAACTCTATGCGGAGCCTTCAGAAGCGTCAGGGCACGACTTCAGTCGTGCCGCAAACCTCGCAAAATCAGCGTGGGCTTTAGCCCCTGAGGCAAGCTTTCCGGAAGCTGTGTGTACAATTTGGCCTCTTTCCGCAGCCTGTTCAGACCCGGAGGAATATTTTTCGCCATTCTCACCCGTATCCCAAGTTTTTCCCGCAGTCTCTGCAGTCCTAACTGAAGCCCAGTACCGCATGCGGGATGTACGGCTCCTCGATGGATGCGATCTCTTCCGGTGTGAGGCGAACGGAAACGGCCGCGGCGGCATCCTGCAGATGATTCGGCTTTGTGGCTCCCACAATGGGCGCGGTGATCGCCGGCTTGGCAAGCAGCCAGGCAAGCGCAAGCTGCGCACGGGGAATGCCACGCTGTTCACTGAGCTGACCGAGCCGATCGATGACCTTGCGGTCGGCCTCTTCGGTCTTGGTGTAGAGGAATTTCGCGAATCGATCTGTCTCCGAGCGCAGAGTGTTTTCACTCTGCCACGGCCGGGCGAGGCGGCCACGTGCCAAAGGACTCCAGGGAATCACGCCGATGCCTTCGGACTGACATAGGCCGATCATCTCGCGCTCCTCCTCGCGATAGAGCAGGTTCAGATGATTCTGCATGGAGACGAAGCGGGTCCATCCGTGCAGGTCGGCCAGATAGAGCGCCTTGGCAAACTGCCAGGCGTACATCGACGAAGCGCCGATATAGCGCACCTTGCCGGACTTCACCAAATCGTGCAGCGCCTCGAGCGTCTCCTCGATCGGAGTTTCATAGTCCCAGCGATGAATCTGGTAGAGGTCGACGTAATCGGTTTCGAGGCGGCGAAGGCTCTGGTCTAATTCATGAAAAATGGCTTTGCGGCTGAGGCCGCGGCCGTTGGGCTCGTCGCGCATGACGCTCTGAACCTTGGTGGCGATGACGACCGCTTCGCGGCGCGTATTCACCCGCAGGAAGCGGCCAACCACAGCCTCGCTCTCGCCGCTGGAGTAGACATTGGCGGTATCGAAAAAGTTGATGCCCAGGTCGAGGGCCTGACGCAGGAAGGGCTTGCTCTCTGCTTCATTCAGGGCCCAGGGCTGCCTGCCGGGCAGATCGGCCGGCGCCGGAGACCCATAGCTCATGCAGCCAAGACAGATGCGGGAGACCTTGAGTCCGGTCTTGCCAAGATTGACGTAGTCCATTGCTTCTCCTTTTTCCTCTCTTCGGGAAACGGGTTGCTTACAGCGATCGCGCGGGTGAGGAGCTTCGCGTTCCTTCAATGCTTCTCCTCGAATATTATTCCTCCCCTCCGGTGCGGTAATCTTGAAAACATGCACGCTTCCCTTCCCCTGCGCCCAGGTGAAATCTCTTGATCGTCGAAATTGAAAACCTGACAAAGATCTACGAGTCGAAGCTCCGCGTGGTGGCCGTGGACGGGATCGACCTGGAGCTGAAGCAAGGCGAAATCTTCGGCTTGCTGGGGCCAAACGGAGCCGGCAAGACCACCACCATCTCAATCGCCACAACGCGCACGCTGCCCACCAGCGGCCAGGTTCGCATCGCGGGCATCGACGTGGTCCGGCATCCGGCTCATGCGCGGCGACACATTGGCGTGGTCCCGCAGTTCAATACGCTCGACCGCTCCCTGACCGTCTACGAGAACCTCTACTTCCATTGCCGCTACTTCGGTTTCAGCCACAATCACGCCAAATCCCGATCCCTGGAGCTGTTGACCCAGTTCATGCTCGCCGAGCGCAAAGATGTCTACCCGGCGCAGCTCTCCGGAGGCCTGGCGCAGCGGGTGCAGATTGCCCGCGCCATCGCCCACCGGCCGACGGTCCTGTTCCTGGATGAGCCCAGTGCCGGCCTCGATCCGCAGAGCCGCATGGCGATGTGGGAGGCCGTCGAGGGGCTGCACAAGGAAGGCATCACCGTGCTGCTGACGACCCACTACATGGAGGAAGCCGACTCACTCTCCAACCGGCTGGCAATCATTGACCATGGCCGCGTGCTTGCCCTCGGTTCGCCTGCGAAGCTCAAGGCAACCTTCGGTGCGCAGATCATTTTCGATCTCAAGTTACGGTCGCAAGCGGGGCTGGAGCCGCTCGTCTCCACCTTGAAGGCGCGCGAGGATGTGACCAGCGCCGAGATCACTCCCGATGGGCTGCGGGTGATCGCCGCCAACTCCGACGGCCTGCTGCCCGAGCTAGTGCAGGCCGCTGCCGGTCACGGTCTGCGCGACCTCACCATCACCGAGCCGAGCCTGGAGACCGTCTTCATTCAACTGACGGGGAGGGATCTGCGTGAATAGATTAAAAGCAGGGAATAGGGAAGAGGGAACAGGGAACAGGGCTGCGGACGTGCGCCCCGCGAGGCTGCCCGGCCTAGTGAAGTTTCTCAAGCAGATCCCGGAGTTGTTTCTTCACGATATGGAAGTGCTGACGAGGGATCTGGGTCGGGTGCCCCGGGTCCCTCGCATTTGGGGACCTGGGAATCCACGAACCTCAACCGGTCCCGGCAACCAAAACTCCGAAATCTTTTTGAAATCCTTTGCCGGGCTCTTCCTGCGCGACCTGCGCGTGCTTTCGCGCGAGTTTGTGCCCTTTCTGTTGCGTGTTGGCATGCAGCCGCTCTTGTTTCTCTTCGTGTTTACCTTCATCCTGCCGCGCATGGCGACCGGCAATCCGATGGCCGTCGGCGGAGGAGCATCCGGTTCCCCCGTGGACTTCGGCACCATTCTGCTACCCGGCTTGATGGCCGTGGCCATCATGTTCTCCGGGATCGCCGCCGTGGCGTTGCCGCTCTCCTCGGAATTTGGTATCACGCGCGAGATCGACGACCGGGTGATGTGCCCGCTGCCGATGTGGGCCGTGGCTCTTGAAAAGGTCTGCTTCAGCGCCATGCAGAGCATCATCGCCGCTCTGCTGGTGATTCCCATGGCCTACTACATTCCCGCCAAGCCCGTGGTGGCGCATGTGGCGAGCTGGTTTCTCTTGGCGCTGGTGCTCGTGCTGGCAAGCTTGCTGGCCGGATCGCTTGGACTGGTCATTGGCTCAACAGTGAATCCGAAACAGATCGGCCTGGTCTTTTCCATCATTGTCGTACCGATTACATTTCTCGGATGCGTCTACTATCCCTGGGCATGGCTCGACAAGATTCCCTGGGTGAAGTACGGCGTACTCTTCAATCCCATCGTCTACATGAGCGAAGGATTGCGTGCCGCAGTAACTCCCAGTATCGGCCACATGCCCTGGCCGGCGATCCTTGTGGCGCTTGTGTTTTTCACGGCCGCGTTAGGCCGCTGGGGGCTCAAGGGATTTCTGGGAAGAGTGCAGTCGTAGGTTAGGTCAAAGGCGGGCCGCAGTGCCCGGGCCGCTTGATCCTTCGCAAGCGGAGTGGGAGCCATCGGCCTATACTAGTGCAGTGACCAAGCACAGCCACAATCTGCGGAGATTGTCGCTGCTTCTGGCTCCGGCGCTGCTGCTGGCGGCCGGCTGCGGCAGCGGTCTGGTCACTGCAAATTCTGCGAATTCAGCCTTCATTGTCACTCCCGGCTCCAGCTCCATCGACACCAACTGCGCCGGCTGCAATGCGACGAACGGGCAGGGTGCGCCAGTTCACACGTTTACGGCTGCGCTGGCGGGCGGTGGCGCTGCGGAGGTTACCTGGTCGGTCTCGGGCGGGGACGCGACAAGCGGGCCAGGAAGCATCAATGCAAACGGCCAGTACATGCCGCCCAGTTACTTGACCGCGGACCGGGCCCAGGTGGTGGTGACCGCGACTCTGAACGCGAACCCCAGCCTGCACGCAAGCTCCGTACTCACGGTAACGCCCGGATTCCTGCAGCCGCTCACGCCGGAGAATGCGGCCCTCGGCGCCAATGGAAACCTAGCCATCACGGGCTTTCTGGCTGAGGCCGGCGGTTCGACCGGCATCAACTTCAAGCTGGCAAACTCGCCGACTGGCGGAAGCGGCGGCCAAGGCTCGCTGGGCGCGACCAGTTGCCAGCGCGGCAGCCAGGCCTTCACCACCTGCACAGTCACCTACACAGCTCCGGCCTCGGTACAGGCTACCAGCCCGACGTATGTGGTGGCCTCAGTGGGCGGAGCGTCTTCCGGAAGTTCAAGGGCCGCCTCCGTGGTGTTGGTGAACGCCGCCGGAGTGACGAGCAACCCGGCCACGCATCAGGCTCAGTTTCCGGCCTCGGTCGCGCTGGGCAGCTCGGGCGGCAACAACTCGGACTATGACACCCGCGGCGAGCAGATTGTTGATTGCTGCAGCGGCACGCTCGGCGCGCTCGTCGAGGACGCCTCCAAACGCCAGTACCTGCTGAGCAACAACCACGTGCTCGCCAGGAGCGACCATGCCAGCGTGGGCGACGCAATCGTCCAGCCGGGCCTCATCGACAACAACTGCTCGCCCCTGGGAGACAGCGCCAGCGTCCAGCCCGTGGCCGCTCTGACCGGTTGGCTTCCGCTCCGTTCGAGGGTGACCAACGCGGACGCGGCGATCGCCCAGCTGACCTCTCGCGCGATCGACCCTACCGGCAAGATTCTGGAGCTTGGCGGTAAGCAGGCGGACGGCACATTGGCCGCCGCGGCTCCGGGCATCAGTTCGACAGGCGGCAAAGGCGAGAGCGGAACGCTCGACCTGAAGGTTGCCAAGAGCGGGCGGACCACTGGATTGACTTGTGGAGGCATCTCGGCCGTCGATCTCGACGTGAGGGTCGATTACTACCTCGACTGCGCAGAGACCCAGCCCTACCTCACCAAGACATTCACCCATCAGCTGGGCCTCAGCGGCAACCAGTTCAGCGATGCGGGCGACTCGGGCGCGCTGGTGGTGGATGCCGCAAACGCCGAGCCGGTGGGCCTCTACTTTGCGGGCGGGACAGATGTTTCAGGCGTGAGCCAGGGCGTGGCCAACCCAGCCTCCGATGTTTTGAATGAACTCGGCACGCAATTAGGCGGCGGGAGTTATTCCTTTGTGGGCGGAGCCGATCATGCAGTCAGTTGCCTGAGTTACGGCGACAACACCGTGGCGGCGGCGCAAAACCTGCCACTGAGCGATGCGGAATTCGCGCGCGCCCAGCAAGGGTTGGTCCAGGCGCGCATGTTGGTGAACACCCCGGCCGGCATTCTGGGCGTGGCCGCCGGCAAGAGCAGCGACCACCCCGGCGAGGCCGCGGTGATTCTCTACACGGACGAGAAGATGACGGTGAACGTGCCGGCTACGGTGGACGGTGTGCGCACGCTCGTGATTCCGACAACGGCCCGGGCTGTGGTCTACGGCTCCGCGCCGCAGACGCCTCTTGATGCAGCCGCCGTTCCCCTGCATGCCACCGCATTTGCGCAGGCCGTGGCGATCAAAAATCAGGCAGCCGCCGGCCTGATGCGGCAAAACCCGAGCTTCTTCGGCGTGGGCGTGGGTCAGAGCCTGGACAACCCGCGTGAGGCGGCGCTGGTCATCTATGTGGACCGCAATCGCCTTCCCGGAAAACTGCCTCCGGCGGTAGATGGCCTGCGCACCCGCTACGTGGTGATGGACCGCCTGCATGTGACCCGCTCCTATGCGGCTCCATTGCCGTCCCGAATCCAATCAAGGATTCACTGCATGGCCCACAAGCTGGCCGGCCAGCCGGTGCGCTTCGAGTCGCTCGGCTTCAAATAGCGGAGTCTGAAACCGATTTGAGTCAGGGGTTACAGCACCACCTCAACCGTCGGCGTTGCGAATCCCTGTCCCATCCGGCGCCCGTTCTTTACTTTGCCGCAAGAGCCAAAGCAATCTGCAGCCCATGGAAACGGCCATTCTCGATAAAAATCTCACTGGTGCGCGCGCCGGCCACAATCACTCCGGCGAGATAGATGCCAGGCACATTACTTTCCAGCGTCTCGGGGTTGCAGACCGGCAGCCGGTCCTCGCCCTCAAAGCGCACCCCCAGGGCCTCCAAAAACTCGAAGTCGGGGTGATAACCGGTCATGGCGAAGACAAAGTCGTTCTTGATTCTCACGCGGCCCTGGGGCTTATCGATATCCACGGTGTCCTGGTCGATTTCGACCACCTCCGAGTTGAAGTATGCCTTGATCTCGTGGCCCTTGATGCGGTTTTCAATGTCCGGCTTGATCCAATACTTCACGTTTGGCGTGATCGCCGGCCCGCGGTAAACCAGTGTGACTCGCGCGCCGCTGCGCCATAGCTCCAGCGCCGCAATGGCCGCCGAGTTCTTGCCGCCAATCACCAGCACATCCATCCCAAAGTAAGGGTGGGGATCGAAGTAGTAGTGATGAACCTTGCTCAGGCTCTCGCCGGAAATGTCCATGTAATTGGGCCGGTCATAATAACCGGTCGCGATGGCCAGCTTGCGGGCCTGAATCCTGCCGCCGCGTCCGAAGCGGTCCACCGTGCGCACCGTGAAGCCGCCGTCGGCTCCCTCGACCCGCTCCACGCGATGGTACTGGCGGATGTCCAGCTTGTAGTACGCCGCCACATGCCGGTAATACTGGAGCGCCTCGTTGCGGTTGGGCTTGGGATTGGTGCTGGGAAAGGGAATGCCGCCGATCTCCAGCAGCTCCGGCGTGGTGAAAAAGGTCATGTGCGACGGGTAGTGGAAGAGCGAGTTGCAGACGCAGCCCTTTTCCACCACCACGGGATGAAAGCCCGCCTTTTTGGCCTCAATGGCGCAGGCAAGGCCCGTAGGCCCGGCGCCTACCACCAATAGATCGAAGATGTCGTCGAGCGGGGTCAGCGTCTTCACAGTGGAGTCGGTCATGAATCTAGATTAGGGCATGGGGGCGAGAAAATGGCAAAATCAGCCCATATACGGTCCAGATCTAACCTCGGCGCCCGCTTCACTGGGTTGTGGCTCGCGGCATCCGCAAGTGGTAAACAAGGAAACGAACACGCTCCTCGCCGATTGCCCTAAACTGTTCACGAGGAGCTTCCCCATGACCGTCATCCGGCAGGAAGATTTTGTTGCGAGCGTTGCGGGCGCGTTGCAGTACATCAGCTACTACCACCCGGTGGACTACATTACGAGCCTGGCAAAGGCCTATGAGCGCGAGCAATCCCACGCCGCCAAGGACGCCATTGCGCAGATCCTCATCAACAGCCGCATGTGCGCCGAGGGCCACCGGCCCATCTGCCAGGACACCGGCATCGTGACCGCCTTCCTCAAGGTCGGCCTGGATGTGCATTTTGAAGCGGGCCCCGGCGAAGAGCAGAAGGACATTCAGACATTAGTAGACGAAGGCGTCCGCCGGGCCTATCTCGATCCGGACAACAAGCTGCGCGCATCGATCCTGGCCGATCCCGCAGGCAAGCGGACCAACACGAAAGACAACACGCCCGCCTGCGTCACGGTGGACCTGGTGAAGGGCGATAAGGTCGACGTCACGGTGGCGGCCAAGGGCGGAGGCTCCGAGGCCAAGGCCAAGTTCATCATGCTCAACCCTTCCGACTCGGTCGTCGAGTGGGTGCTGAAGACTGTGCCGACGATGGGTGCAGGCTGGTGTCCGCCGGGGATGCTGGGCATCGGCATCGGCGGCACCGCGGAGAAGGCCATGCTGCTGGCCAAGGAATCGCTGATGGACCCGATTGACATCCAGGACCTCAAGACGCGCGGGCCGGCAAATCGTGCCGAGGAGTTGCGCCTCGAACTCTACGACAAGGTGAACCGGCTGGGAATTGGCGCGCAGGGGCTGGGCGGGCTCACGACGGTTCTCGATGTCAAGGTGCGCGACTATCCGACGCACGCCGCCAATTTGCCTGTCGCCATGATCCCCAACTGCGCGGCGACGCGCCACGCGCACTTTGTGCTGGACGGCTCGGGACCGGTCTATCTCGATCCGCCAAACCTCGACTTGTGGCCCAAGCTGACTCACGACGTGTCTTCGGCGCGGCGTGTGAATCTCGATACGGTAACGCGCGAGGAGGCTGCAACCTGGAAGCCGGGCGAGGTGCTGCTGCTCACCGGCAAGCTGCTCACGGGCCGCGATGCCGCGCACATTCGTATGACGGACTTGCTGAATCGCGGCGAAAAGCTACCGGTGGACTTCCGCGGCCGGTTCATCTACTACGTAGGGCCGGTCGACCCGGTGCGCGAAGAGGTGATGGGCCCGGCGGGGCCGACGACTGCGACGCGCATGGACAAGTTCACGCGGCAGATGCTGGCCGAGACGGGACTGCTGGGTATGGTGGGCAAGGCCGAGCGCGGCCCGGCGGCGATCGATGCCATTCGCGAATTCGGCGCGGTCTATCTGATGGCGGTGGGCGGCGCGGCTTATCTCGTGTCGAAGGCAATTTATGGCGCGCGCGTGCTGGCCTTTGCCGACCTGGGGATGGAAGCGATCTATGAATTTGACGTGCGCGATATGCCGGTAACGGTAGCCGTCGACTCGAAGGGAACCAGTGTTCACCAGACCGGCCCAGCCGAGTGGCAGCAACGCATCGCGGGGATTCCGATTCTGCAGTGAACAGTGATCAGTGGTCGGTGATCAGTTGTGTTGCACTCAGGACCGCGTTAACAACCTGCTCCGGCGTCAGCGCATCGACATGGATCGACACATGCGCCAAACGATAGAGCGGCAGCCGGCGCTCATAACGGCTGGCGAGATTGGCCTGGTCGGCCAGGACGGGGCGGCTCTGCTCGGTGCCGCCGCAACGCCTCAGGGTAGTAGCCAACTCCACTTCAAGATGGACAAGCAGCGTGCCGGGCGAGATCAGCAGCAAGCTGCGCGTGGCTGAGTGCTCGATGGCGCCACCGCCAAGAGCCAGCACCAGCGCGTCGGTTTGGGCAAGACGAGCGATGGCCTCGTGCTCGCCTTCGCGGAAAGCCGCTTCGCCGTGGCTGGCGAAGATCTCGGCAATGGTTAAGCCGGCCTCGGCTTCGATCACGTCATCCACATCAAGAAACTTCCAACCCAGCCGCGCGGCAACCAGCGGGCCGACGGTCGTCTTGCCCGAGCCCATAAAGCCTGTGAGAACGATGCGGCGGGGTGGACCGGATTGAGCAGAGGCTTGCACAGGCTAAGTATAACGGTCAGCATAATGCAGGGATTCGGCGATGAGACAAATGCCCATCGTGCTATGCCGGGCTGCTAAGGGGTCAGGGACAGTTCCCCTACTACGGACTGGGATAAAGTCATTGCGCAGTGCCAAAACTGCCATGGCCATCGTTGCAAGGGTAACCAACGGGAACGGCTTGAACTCCATAGGGCTTGAAATCAAAGTCAGTGCCAGCGCGCTGGCCGGCGGTAAAGTGGCATACCGTGGTGAGCCGGGGCGAGTTCGCTTGAGCGGGAAGAACGGGTGCGGCCGGCACAGGCAGGGCAGGCGAAGGTGACGCAGGGGTAGTCTTTGGGCATTTGTCGGCGCCGATGATCTGGTTCCAGGCTAGCTGGTCTGAGGCGGCATGTGCCGGATCGGAGTTGCGCGTTTGTTCGAGCGAACCCTGACTTTCAGCGTCAAGGCGCGCAACCACAGCACTTCGCACCGGGACACATGGAAATCTGTTCGCTAGCGACCTCGCTATTTCAAGATGCTGGAATCCCACCTCGTAGTTTTGAGTTGCAGTCTCAAAAGTAGCCCATTGCTCATGCACCTGCAACTCAAGTCCAATGGCGTACATATCACTGGGGTCAGGGAAGATATTCGCCGCCTGCGCGAATGTCTTGCGGGCGTCCTCATAATGATCCGGACCCTGCTCAGCGTACAGAGTCGCGATAGAGCGCAACGCATCGAGCTGCTCGGTGGGGGACGAGGAGGTCTGCACTTGGAGCTGGAAATATTTGATCGCGGTGCTGCGGTCGCCGATCTGAGCGTACTCTGGCCCGAGGGCCCCCAACTGGGCAACTGGCACGCGGTTGCCAAGTTCTTTGATGAGCCGGTCGGCCTCGGCCAGTAAGACCGCTCTGCGGTTGTTGGCGAATATCCGGTAGTCGTCGGTTATGTTGGTGGCGGTGGCCGATTGGTAGCTTAACTCTGTCAAGTCCGAGGCAATCTTGGAGAGCGACGCGAGGTCTTGGTTGATGCCATCCTCTTGCTCCTTCCTGATTTGATGGAAGAAGCCCCAGAGCGATAGGACGATGGCCACAACACTGATTAGATTGTTTGGCTGCCTGACCCAGGAACGGGTCTCGGCATTCTCGCGCTGCGTCTTTTCGATAAACAAGCGCAGAGCCTGACTAGTCAACGGGACAGTTGCAGTCACTTGAGGCTCGTTATCTTCCATGGTCCACAGCTCTCCTTGGCGTTTGTTGAGGCTCCTATTGGTTGGCGCGTCAAGTGGACGGGATATTGCTAGTCGCCGTCCACATCGACCGAAGCGACGTAGGTGAGAGCGCCTCCGAACGCGATAGGCACCATTTCCGCCGGTGAGAGCAGATGGTATCCCTGCCCCGGATATGGATCGGCCACGCGAACCCGGTCGACCGCGATCAGGTTTCCAGCCATGTCCTTTCGGTAGTCGATCCCGACGATTACCATGGCGTGGCCGCGATTGCAATAGAGCATGGGTTTGTCATTCTGCAACTCCGAAACGAGATCGTCGTTGTCCATCGCCGCGACGCCATTCAGTGGATCGAAGAGGCCGGTGATGGATGCGTTGAATTTGACGCCGTTATCGTCGGTCCATTCGTGGCTCAGGACAGCGTCAAGCACTTTTGTGTTCCCTGAAGACAGGCAAGGAAGCGTGCCGAACATGGGTCCAAAGACCGCTAACGCGATCTTGTCCTGGTTGACGGGGTGACCGAGATAGCCAAAGATACCGGAGATGCTGGCTGCCCAACAGCGTTCCGGGCAATCCTGCGTCACGATGTGGAAGTGATTCGACAGTCCGACCGTGCAACCGGCGACACCGGGCGCAACGAGGACGCACTGAGCGGCAAGGCGATGCGATGCGCCACCCGCCAGCGCCGCACCCAATCCAGAAAGAAATATCCTTCTGTCCACAGACTCCTCCAGGCATAGATTTTCAATTTTTTTTCATCGTGCGCAAGAATAACTGCGCCCCTGATGAAAGCGCGAACCCACCCCTCCGGCTTACTTCACAAGCAGGGGTCATGCGAGGCGCGGATGTGAACTTAGCATTTTTCTAAGCCTGGATCACAGGCGAAAGTGTGCAGGAATCGTTGCTAGGAAACGCCCAATCTCTCCAAAAGGGAACCAGACGGGATTGAGCGTAGCGATGCAGGGGAAGCCACGCCTCCGTACGGGGAAAACGAACCCTTGCTTGAAATCGAGAGATTATCCCCCGGGGGGAAGGATGTTTCCGATCCCTGTCTTGATTCAATCTTTTTTCAGGCCTATTCCCGGGCCACACCAACGATCTGGAAAGCAGGTTCCAGCGCCTGGCGCTGGTGCGAGGGATTGGTGACAGCGAGGGTCCATAATCTGCGTTCCCCTAAATGCGTTCCCCTAAACATGATCGTCACCGTATCGCAGATGGCCAGCCATTGGGCGACGGCGAAGGAATGGAGCTCACTGCCGAGCCAGTCACCCCAGCACAATCACCACAGCTCCGGCAGTGATCAACAGACCGCCAATGATGGCTGGCGTGGTGAGCTTCTCGCCAAGCAGCAGCCAGGCGAAGACAATTACCAGCGGCACGCTAAGCTTGTCCAGCGGAGCCACGCGCGAAGCCGGGCCCAGTTGCAGAGCGCGAAAATAACAAATCCAGGACAGGCCGGTGGCGAGGCCCGATAGCGCAAGAAAGAGGCAGGTGCGCCGGTCGAGCGCGCGAATCTCGCCGTGTTTTCCCAGCGCCAGCGCAATTGCCCAGGCAAAGACCACCACCACGCTGGTGCGCAAGGCCATGGCCAGGTTCGAGTCCACATGCGCCACACCCACCTTGGCCAGCAGGGCGGTAGCGGCAGCAAAGGCAGCGGAGAGCAATGCCCATCCAATCCAGTTCATGGGAGATATCTTACGCGGCGGGCGCAGCGCCTCGTGTCGATTAAACTCGAATAAGTGGAAACCGGCAAAGCCAGCAAGACAGCTCTTCGCGTAGCGATTCGCCGCGCGGCCCACCAACTCATGGAGCAGCCCCGCATTCTCGACGATCCCATTGCGGTTCCGCTGATCGGCTCCGCATACGCCCGCGATCTGGAGCGCGCCAGTCACAAGGTCGCGCGAGACTTCCGCGCCTTCATGGCCGTGCGCAGCCGTTATGTTGAAGACCAGCTGGCCGAGGCGGTCTCGAAGGGCGTCAAGCAATACGTGGTCCTTGGCGCGGGCATGGACACCTTCGCCTATCGCAATCCATTTCCATCTCTCAAGGTTTTCGAAGTGGACTTTCCGGCCACACAGGCTTGGAAGCGGGCAATGCTCGACCAGGCCGCAATCGCCGTGCCCGAGACCGTAACCTTTGTCCCGCTGGATTTTGAGCACAAGACGCTGGCTGCGGGACTGGCCGAGGCGGGATTCCTGAGCAGCGCGCCGGCCTTCTTCGGCTGGCTGGGCGTGGTGCCTTATCTGACGCTCGCCGCCTTTCGTGCAACACTCGAAACCATTGCCCAACTGCCGGCTGGCAGCGCCGTCAGCTTTGATTATGCAGTTGCGCCAGAGACGCTGAGCAAGGTTGGGCGAACAGCCTTCGACGCGCTGGCAGGGCGCGTGGCAGCGGCCGGCGAGCCATTCCAACTCTTCTTCACACCCGAGACGATGGAGTCAGAACTACGCCGTGCAGGATTTCATCGCATCGAGCAGTTGAATTCAGACGACCTTAACGAACGCTATTTCAAGAATCGCGCCGACGGCCTTAAGCTCTCTCAAGTGAAGCTGGGCGTGTTGGTGACGGCCTGGGTTTGAATGAGTCCACGGGCGATGGCCGCGCTGTAAAATCGGGTCATGCGTTCATTCGCCTTGCTGCCGATTGCGGTTGCCCTGCTCGGTCTCTCCGGCTGCGGATATCACACGCTAGGCGCGGCCACTCATCTGCCGCCGGGCGTCCGCACGCTTGCAGTGCCCGAGTTTGCCACGCAGACCGAGACCTACCGCACCGAGACAATCATGACCCAGGCGGTGATCCGCGAATTCGCCACGCGCACCCGGCTGCGAGTGGCCCCGAACGGGGCTGAAGATTCAGATGCCGTCTTGCACGGGACGGTTCTCAAGGAAGTGGTGGCGCCGCTGACTTACAACACCACCACGCAGCAGTCGTCCAGCTTCCTCATTACGATGGTGGTTTCGGTAACGCTCACTGGCCGGGATGGCAAGATTCTCTACGAAAACAAGAATTACGTCTTCCGCCAGCAGTACCAGTCCACCACCAACCTGCCGACCTTCTTTCAGGAGAACCCGGCGGCAGTCGAGCGGCTCTCGCGCGAGTTTGCGCGGCAGTTGGTTGCCGATGTGCTGGAAGGGTTCTGAAAAGCCGGGATTAGGGGTTAGGGATTAGGGCGGAGCGATCCCCGGTTGCCACTAGCCTCGGCGCGGCGGGAGAGGTATTCTGGAGCCGGATGGCATTCGCATACATTGGCCGGGAGCCCAAACGATGAGCACCGCGCGCTGGGGCGCTGGATTTGCCGCGACGGGCCGCTTTGTAGCGGAGATCGAGGCTGCTGCTGCCGGCAAAGGCCCACTGAAGCCCGGTTACGTGCTGGCCGGAGATGAGACATTTCTCCTCGACCGCTGCCGTGCGGCCGTTCTGAAGGCTTTTGTGCCTCCGGATCTGAAGGATTTTTGCCTCTCGGATCTCGATCTCTCCACCACTTCCATCTTTGAGGTGCTCGACCGCGCGCAGACCCCCTCGCTCATGGCGCCTTTCCAGGTGATCTTCGTCCGCAACGTCAAGCAGCTATACACCCGAGGCGCAAAAAAGGACGAGTTTGCGGCATTGGGCCGCTACTTTCGCTCACCCAATCCTCAAGCGCTGATTCTCTTTGTCGCCGACTTCGTGCGCATTCCATCCGACACGCGGCGCATGGAGATGGACGACAAGAATCGCTTCGAGCGGCTCACCGAGACGCTCGGCGAACACTGCGGCATGGTGGAACTGGCGCGAGTCAACGAAGATGATGCCATGCGCTGGATCGCGGCCACCGCGCTTGAGCAAGGCATTCGTGTGGAACCCGATGCAGCCCGCGAGCTGGCAGACGCCCTCGGCGCCGATATGATGCTGATCTCGTCTGAACTGGAAAAGCTGCTGCTCTACACCTTGGGCAAGGGGCGCATCACGCTGGGCGACGTCGAGACGATGGTGCTGAGCGCAAAGCAGCGCTCGCTCTACGAACTGACCGACGCCATCACGGCCCGCGACCGGGTGCGCGCCCTCGCGTTGTTGCAGGGCCTGCTGAACAGCTCCGACGCAGGCGAAGACTCGGCGATCGGCCATCTTTACATGCTGGCGCGCACCTTCCGCCAGATGCTGGTGATTCTCGAAAAAAATGTGCGCGACTCACGCGCCATCTGGCAGGCGCTGTGGCAGGGCTTCCGTATGCCGCCCTTCGCCGCGGACGATCTGATCCGCCAGGCGCGCCGCTTCAAGAGCCGCCGGGACATCACTCGCGCGCTGCGGCTGATTGCGCGGGCTGACCTGGAGTTGCGCTCCTCGCCGCCCGACAAGAGGCTGGTGCTGGAGCGGCTGGTCTACGAACTGGCCTCGGAGCCGAAGCCCGCGCCACCGGCCTGGGCCTCGGCGCAGTTGTTGTTCGAGAGTTAATCGTTGCCGGTCTCATTCAGCCAAAGGCCATAGGGCAGGTCGCTGTCCTGCACGTGTGTAGCGTGCAACTGCGACAAAATACTCAGGGAGTCGCGGTCCAGCTTGCGATCCAGGACAAGTCCGCGCCGGTTGTGCCGGGAGATGAGCGCTTTCATCTGCTCCATGACGCGCCGGTGATCGAGGCGGTGCCGGGCCAGTCCGGGGTACCGCGTGGCCGCCATGATCTCTTCTTCGAGTTCAAAGTGGGTAAGTGTGAAGCCCGCCAGCCTGCGCAGAAGCGCGCCGGTCTTGCGCCGGTCTTCATCTTTTATCGCCGCCTCTTGTATCTCGCCTATTGTGTCGAAGAGCACCCTGTGATCGCAATCCAGGATTCTGACACCTACACTCAACTCGCTGCGTTTCGCTGTTAAGTTCATGACCGACCTCCTGCCGGAAGACTCCGGTAGAAGCTTGATCGGCTGACTCAGCGAGAGGATGAGTCGAGTCATCTGCCCGTGATTGCGCTAGAGCAAACTCAGAGAGACTTAGCTAGGGCCTGTCATTCAAGTTGACCCAACCCACAAGCCGAAAGCCTGAGCGACAGGTCTCCGTCGCTGGGGTGGAGGGTGCTTCAAAGCCCTACCTTGACGATCAGGCTACAAATCCCCCCCGGCTTTGCGTCAGCGCACTCCGTGGTCGTTCAGCCAAGGCCCATACTTCTGGTCCTCGCCTTGAATGTGCTTTGTGAGCCAGTCGGAGAGGAAATTGAGCAGGTGAACTCCCAGGGTGATATCGCCCTTCTCCAAGCGGGCGATATAGTCCCCAACCTGCTTGGTCAACTCCCGGTGTATGAGGCGATGTGCGGGCAGCCCCGGATACTTGGTCTGCTCCATCATGGCTTCTTCCGCGGCGAAGTGATCGACTGTATAAGTCACCAGGTTCTGCAGGATAGTTCCGGCTACCGCGCGCGCCTGGCCCTTCATCATGGCGGCGTGAAGGTCGTTCACGGTTTCAATCAAAACCGTGTGTTGAGCGTCGAGGGTTCCAACTCCGACGGAAAGCTTGTCGTTCCAGGTCATGAAAGCCATGCGTTTCTCCAGGCGGCTTGCGCCGTCAATACACTGATCGGTCAGGGTGCAATGAAGTTGAGCGGCAACTCCGGCTGCGCGGCGCTCCGGTCTGCGTCCTCGCAAGCCGCCGGCTGCGGCTCATCGTATCCCGTGCTGATTCAAACTGGGTCTGTAGGACTGGTCTACAGCCAAAATGTGTTTTTTGAGCCAGTCGGAAAGGAAGCCGGCCAGCTCGGTGCTGAGCGTGAGATCGCCGTTCTGGAAGCGTGCAATGTAGTCCTCGACCTGTTTGGTCAAATTGCGATGCAGGACTCGGTGCTGGGGCAGATCGGGATACTTTGCCGATTCCATCATTCTCTCTTCGTCTGCAAAGTGATTGCGCGTATAAGTCAGGAGCCTGCACAGCAGCTCGCCAACAATGGTTCGCGCCTGGCCTTTCATCATGGCTGCGTGAAGGTCGTTGATGGTGTCAAACAGAACAGTGTGCTGCTCGTCGATGGCTTTGACCCCGACGGAGAGGTTTTCAGACCAGACTACAAGTGCCATGCAGTTTCTCCTGCCGGAACATGCCGGTAAAAGGAAGATCGGCCAGATGAGCTGAAAAGTTGAGCGACACAGTCCAAAAATGCATCATCGTGCTGACAAACGCCCTGACGTTGACCCACCGCGTGCATTCCGTCCGTTCTTTGGTCGCCTGGCGCCGTTGCTCAGTCCACGCCCCGCTCGTTCAGCCACGGGCCATACGCCCGATCCAAATTCTCGATGTGCTCGGCATAGGAGTCGCGAAGAAAGCAAAGCAGCGGGCGCATCTGCATCTTCTCGCCGTGCTGCACGCGATGAGAGGACTGGAGAATCTGAGCCAGAATGCGCTGGTGCTCGATTCGATGCTCGGCCAGGGCCGGAAAACAATACTGCTCCAGCAGCTGTTCCTCGCTCCAGAAGTGCATGCGCGTAAACTCGATCAGCCGGTCCAGAACCTCGCTGACCTGTTCCCGGCCCGAACCGCGGACCGCCGCCAGTCGAAGCTCGTTCATCGTATCCATCAGAATGCCGTGCTGGTCATCCATGGCTCTCACGCCCACCGTGCAGGCGTGATTCCAGGTCAAAAGGGTCACATGAGCCTCCGCGAATCGCTACTGGAGTTATCGGTCAGCCAAGGCCGAATGTTAAGGGCATGAGGATTGGATCCGGTGACGAAGGTTTGCTCAAACGATTTTCTGCGGCAGGTCAATGGCCGGCGTCGCATTTTATTCCAGCCCGCGCAGCCGGTTACTCCAGAATCACTGCCGGCTCCGGGACTGATCCCGGATGCGGGCCGCGGGTCGTCAGAGCCACGGCCGCCGCCAGGATGAGGCCGCCGCCCACCCAGGCATGGGGACCCAGATGTTCGCCGAGCAATTTGACGCCCAGCAGGGAGCCGAGCGCCGGCTCGATGTTCAGGAAGATTCCGGCACGCGAGGCCGGCACATGGTGAATCCCCCAGTTCCACAAGAGCGTGGTCATGGCAGTGCACAGCAGGCCGCTGATAGCGAGCGCGATCCAGGCGGTGAGGCTGACATGCGCGAAGGGTGGCGGCGTGGCTTTGTTGTGAAGCCAGGGATTCACCAGCAAAGGCCCGAGTATCCAAACGGCCAGCATCATCGTCCCTGAGAGAATGGTGCAGGCCGTGACCACTGGCGGACTGTGCGTCTGCATCAGTTTCTTGCTGAGCAGAATCCAGGCCAGCGCGATCACCAGCGAGGCCACGACCATCAAGTCACCGGCAAGCGACGGTTCGCCGTGCGCCACCGGGCCCCGGCTGCCGCCCAGCACGATGAGCGTCGCGCCCACCGTCGAACCCCAGACGGCCAGCCAGCCGAAGAGGTCAAGCCGTTCCTCTTTGGATCCCTTGGGGGCGAATAGAGCCGCCGCGGCGGCCAGCATCACCGGCATCGAGCCCACCATCAGCGAGGCGTGGCTCACCGTGGTGCGAGCCAGACCGTGAAATTGGAGAAGAAACTGGACGGGGATTCCGAAGAAGGCGCAGGTCAGCAGCAGGCGCGCCTCTTGGGCCGTGAACTGGAAGCGGCTGCGATGCATCAGCACCACCGGCAACATGCCCAGCGAGGCAAAGAGAAAGCGACAAAGCACCATATGCTCGACGCTCATCTCGTTGAGCGCCAGCCTGCCGAAGTAGAAGCCTGTGCCCCACAGGCAACCGGCCGCGAAGCAGGCGCCGTAGCCCAGAAACGCAATGCGTCGGCTTGTCGGTGCGTATGTTCCCATCCCTCCTTTACTGTCGCACAGGACTACACGGCGCCATATCACTGCCCAAAACCGGCTGCATCGGCGAAAATGGTGATCGATGGCGAAACGGATCTTTGGGACGGGGCTGGGGTTGCGTACATGGTTGTTGCTGGCTATGGCCGTGATAACCCTATGTGCGCTTCCGGCGGTTCTGGCACAGCAGAGCCTGGACAACCCACTGGCGCCATCCCATGCGGTCAGGCCGCGTGTGCTTCCCGACCGGCTTCCCGACAAACCGTCTCAACCCCCAGCGTTCAAGATTCCGGTTGGGCCGCTGGGCTTTTCAGCGCCGGGGGCTTTCTACCTGGGCCAGCGCACCAGCCTGGTCTCCCTCGACTTTCTCGATGAGGACCTGCTGCTCTTCACCTTTCGCGTGCCGGGACTGATTCGCCGCGAGGCAGCCGAGCACGAAGCCGGTGAAAAGGAAGAGCGCCGGATTCGCGCCGTGGTCCTCAAACTACCGGCTGGTACAGTCGAGGCCGAGGCTCTATGGACGGTTCACGACCACGCGCGCTACCTGTGGATGCTCAAGGACGGCAGCTTCCTGCTGCGCGACCGCAACAATCTCGAGTTGGGCGACGCCTCGCTCGAGCTGAAGCCTTATCTGCGCTTCCCGGGGCCGCTGCTCTGGCTGGAGATGGACCCCACCCAGCAGTTCCTGGTCACCAACTCCCGCGAACCGGATGCGGCGGCGCAGAAGCCCAGCGATGCCCCGAACGTCCATCACCCCAGCGAGCAGGACCTCTCGCAGGGGACCCCGGACGCTCATCACCCCAGCGACCAGGACCTGTCACTGGGGACCCCGGACGCCCAGCCCGGCGATGTTGACCTGTCCCTTCGTCCCAGTGAACAAAAATCGCTCTCAGGAAACTCCGAATCGCTCGGACTCAGGACGCCGAGCCCGGCCGAGACACATCAATCGGCGGAGAAGCAAAAGCCGGCCGGCAAACCCGATCTGGCGGTACGCGTCCTCCGCCGGGACTCCGGACAGGTGATTCTGGTCAGCCGAACCCGCACAGCCGTTCACCTGCCTGTCAATGCCGACGGCTACCTGGAGAGCCTGCGCACCAGGACCAACGGGTGGCTGCTGAACCTGAACTACTTCAGCGGCGGCAGCGCGATCCTCGGACAAGTGGACTCGGCCTGTTCGCCGCTCTTCGATTTTCTCTCGCAGCGGCAGGTGCTGGTGACCGGCTGCACCGCCTCGGGTGCGGGCAAATTGGAGGCGGTCGCCACCGATGGCCGCCGCCTATGGGAAGCTCAAAGTTCAGAGACGACAGTCTGGCCGCTGGTCGTCAGAGCGCCGGACGGCTCGCGGCTGGCGCTGGAGACCCTTGTTCTCCCCTACCCGGTCAGCGCTCGCACACCCCTCGATCCGGAAGAGATCAAAGGGCAACTGGTCGAGGTTCTCGACGCGGCCGACGGCAATCTGGCGCTGGAGACGACGGCCAGCCCTGCCCTCGATGCGGGCGGAAATGTGGCCATTTCGCCCCTGGGGCGGCGTGTCGCCGTGCTCAACGGCGGCCAGATCCAGGTCTACGAACTGCCTCCCGCGCCGCCGCTTCCGGAGCCCGCCACACACCCGCCCGCCCGCGGACGGGGAAAACCGTAAATACTCTTTGCTTGCGGTGGTCACAAAAGGATAGACTCAACCGCACTTGGCATGGGATGCCAACGTCCTTCCCCCGCAATTCTCAATTCCCCAATGCAAGCAAAAAATGGAGGTTGCTCATGCACCCTGGAAATGGCGCCGAGGGCCCTCTGACCCCCGGCCTGGTTTTTGAGATGCTGCAGGCGCATCAGCGTACGGCGGCTTTGAAGGCGGCGATCGATCTCGATCTCTTTCGCGCCGTGGGTGACGGGCCGGGAGATGTGGCTTCCATCGCGCGCCACTGCTCGGCATCGGAGAGGGGCATTCGCATCCTGTGCGATTTCCTCGCCATTTACGGCGTTCTGGCCAAGCAGGACGGGCACTACCGGCACACGCCGACGAGCGCCGCGTTTCTTGATCCGCGTTCGCCTTCGTCGCTGGCCTCCATCGCGCAGTTTCTCGGCAACCCGGCGATGCGCGAGCCTTACGACCATCTTGCAGAGATCGTGCGCACCGGCCGTACGGTTCTCGCGGGCGACGGCAGCGTGGAGCCCGAGAACCCGATTTGGGTTCAGTTTGCTGAAACCATGGCGCCGATGATGGCTCCCATGGCGGCTCCGCTGGGCGCGGTCGTGCTCGGGGGGCACACCGGCCCGATGCGCGTACTCGATATCGCCGCCGGTCATGGGCTCTTTGGGATTGAAATCGCCAAACAGAACCCACTGGCACGTGTTACCGGTCTCGATTGGGCGCCCGTGCTACGCGTGGCATTGGATAACGCTCGCAAGGCCGGCGTTCAGGAGCGTTACGACATGCTGCCCGGCAGCGCCTTCGAGGTGGACTTCGGCGGGCCCTATGACGCCGTGCTGCTTACCAACTTCCTCCACCACTTCGATAAGCCCACCTGCGTGAGCCTGCTCAAAAAAGTCCACGCCGCGCTCAAGCCCGGAGGCCGGGCCGCCACGCTGGAATTTGTGCCCAATGAGGATCGTGTTTCGCCGCCCATGCCCGCGGCCTTCAGTATGACAATGCTGACCTCCACCGTGGCGGGCGACGCGTATACCCTGAGCGAACTCACCGCGATGTACAACCACGCAAACTTCGGAGAGATCACCGCGCATCCCATCCCCATGAGCCCTCACACCGTTGTCATGGGATGTTCGTGAGGGAAGGAAGGACCTGTCGTCGCATTACTCCTTCTGCGCCTTTGTGAGCACACGGCTCCAGAGTTTCTCCTTTTGGGGGCCGCTTGCTTTCAGAGGATTCAAACGCGGAATGCATTTCTCCTGCTGACGCTGGCTCGCCCCTCCTGCAACCGCAGACCGTGTAAACTGGGCTGCGGGAGAGTTCTCTTGGCTACGGCTCCAGTTCATTATGCGGTTGCCGCGGTGAGCGACCTCGGCAAGAAGCGTCCTGGCAACGAAGATGCCTTCGGCTTCTCCGCCGAGCACGGCGTCTATGTCGTATGCGACGGCATGGGCGGCGCGGCGGCCGGAGAGGTTGCCAGCGGCATGGCTGTCGACGAAGTGCTGCGTCAGCTAAGCGGCCGCGCCGTGGACGAGGCCAAGCCCTTGCAGGATTTTGTCGAAGAAGCCATCCGCGCCGCCAACCAGGCCATCCTCTCCCGCGCCGAGAGCGACCAAAAACTCGCCGGCATGGGAACGACGCTGGTTGGCCTGGTGACCGAAGCTAGCCGCGTGCTGGTCTTCAACGTGGGCGACAGCCGCTGTTACCGGATGCGCCCGCTCAGTCCCGTCCAAATCGAAGTGGATCAAGGCAAACCAGAAGAGGCCCGGCTGCAACAGATCAGCCTCGACCACTCGCTGGTCCAGGAGCAGGTCCGCCTGGGCCGCATGACCCGCGCCGAGGCCCTGCACTCCCCGCTGCGCAGCGTCATCACCCGCGCTCTGGGCACGCAAAGCGAAGTCGAGCCGGATCTGTTTGAACTCGAAGCTGAATCCGGCGACATCTTTCTGCTTTGCAGCGACGGATTGACGGGCGAACTCTCCGATCCGCAGCTTGAATCCCTGCTCGGGGCCGATCTGCCGCTCGATGCGCTCTGCGCCAGCCTGATAGCCGCGGCCAACCAAGCCGGCGGCCGCGACAACATCACCTGCCTGCTGGTGCGCGCCGAGAGATAGGCGCTTCGCCGGCGAATCCTATGATTACATCGAGCAAGTAGTCACACTGGTGATGTGCGCGGCATCCAGAAGGGACTCTGTACATCCTTTCTGTGATACGATTTTCTTGTGAGCCAGAGAAAGCCGCCGATTCGAACTACGAAGCTGGAGGAACATCGCCTCAAGGGAAAACGAAAAGGGGCGTTACTGAAAGAGCAGGTATGGTTCGAAGATGGGCAGGTGGTCGGTTACAGTCTGGCCTACATCAATCTGAAGCGGTGCACGGTGGATCATGGCCGGGTGTTGGGCTATGACAACAGCCACGGTTATCACCATCGGCATTTCATGGGACAGGTCGAGGCTGTGGGCTTCACGACCTACACAGCCCTGGCTGAGCGGTTTATCCGGGAAGTCCACGATCTCTGGAGGGTCGAAGATGAGCAAGAGTAAAGTCACCATTGCGACGGGCACTGCCGAGGGATTCTTCAGCCGTGTGCGCAGTCACGCCGTAAAGCTCGATCGCGCCGAAACCATTCTTCCAGGAATCTCCATCACCTTCGAGGACCCCTTGGAAATGCTGAACGTGCTTACCGCCGAGCGGGTTCGCCTTTTGCGGTGGGCCAAGGCCGGTTCGCAGCCCATTGCAGAGCTGGCTACAGGACTCAAGCGGGATGTGCGGGCAGTTAGCCGCGATGTGGCGCGCCTGGAAAAGGCCGGCCTGCTGCGCACCAGCTATCGCATCAATCCCGGACACGGCCGGTACAAAGTCGTCGAGCCGGTCGCCAAGGAATACAACCTGACTGCCAGCTTGTAAAGCGATATGGGTCAATAGCTCAGGAACAATTTGTATGTTGGCGGTGTCTACATAAGGGATGGCCTGCAAGAAGTGGATTCTCCGCATTCTCCGCGTCGCGGGTGTAGCTGTGCTTGCAGTTGTTCTGCTTACATTCGCGGCGGTCCAGTTTCAGCAGCGCCTGCTGCGCTGGCGCGCCGAGCGGCTGATGGCCGACATGCATCAGATCCGCCTCTACCAAAGCACCTGGGCGGACGCGCAAAGACTCATGCACCGCTGGGGTGCCTGGGGTCACTACGACGGCACATGCACCGCGGCCGACTGCCGGTACGAGATAAGCCTGACAGATGCTAGTTGGCGGTCCTGGGATAGAGGGCGCAAAGGCGAAGCCGGTTGGCTCTGGCGTCATCAGACAGCATATGTCCTGTACCGCTGGCTCGGAGGAAGGTACGCAATCGTTTATTGCGGTTTCATCGTGCAAAACGGCACGATTTGGAGGACGATCACCTGGGTCAATATCGCGGTTCCGCCGAAGTTGCTGGATAAGGAAGACTATGGATATGTCCTAATGGTTGGGGCAAAGAGCCAGCAAGCACTTCGCCGTTCAGAGGGTAGTGGCTGGGTGCTTGGCGGTGATGATGTGCCCGCCGAACATCCATATTTCAAGGTGGGTCGGCCAGGCGGTTGCACCTTCTGCGAGGACGTGGAAGTGACCTACTCGACACACACTCCGCAAGCCGAGATCGACCGCCTGACCTCTTTCGACTTTTCTTGCCTGACGAGGCTCATCTACTGCAAGATTCCGGAAGACATTATGCCAGCGGTGGGTGAAGAAGGGCTTTATGGGAAGGAGGACCCGAACAGTTACGCGGCTCTCACGCCTCTTTCTTCGACCGAGTATTGCAGGAGTCTCCTCTGGGCAGTGGCGCGCGATTCCGGGACAGCGTTTGTTGTCGATGTTCTTTCGATTTCGCAAGAGAAAGGACAGAACGGTCCCTATCCAATGGCAAAGATGAGAGTCGCCGAATACCTTAAAGGGGATGCACTTTGGCCTGTGGGTTCAGTATTCGATGCCCCTGCAGAAGAGATGATTCCAGGGAACCGATATGTGGTCCTTCCGCAAGAGAATACCTACGGAAAGCGAGATCGGTATAAGGATGAATTGGAGATCGTGCCGGTTCGCTGCGGCGTCCAGGAAGACACGCCCGAGATCCGCCATGAATTGGAAAAGGGCTTTGCCCAGAACGACAATCTGCGCGGTCCCGAGCTCAGGTAGTTTCCTGCCGTTCAGCGCCCGCGTCAATCATGTCTCTCAACCTTCTTCAGCAGTAGCAACAGCGGGAGACAGGCGAATGCAAGAATGGCAATCAGGCGAAAGTTATCGGCGTAGGCGAGCAGAGCCGATTGCTGCTGGACGCTGCGGTAGAGCGCGCCCAGAGCCTTTTGGTGCGCGGTGAACCTATCCGCGCCTTGAAGAAATAGCCGGGCCTCCAAGCCGCGCGCCATCATGCCGGCCATGGGGCTCCCCATGCCCACATCACCCGCCAAGGTGCTCTGATGAGTCTGCGCGCCGCGCACAAGCATGGCCATGACGGTGGCGATGCCGATGGAGCCGCCGACCGAGCGCACCAGGTTGTAGATGCCGGTTGCGTTGCCCATCTCCTGCTTGCGCAGCCGGCTCAGCGTCACCGTGGTCAGCGGAACGAAGATGAAGCCCATCGCGAAGCCATTGAGAATGTTCGGCACAACCACCGAGCTCATGCCGATTTGCAGGCTGATATTGCCCAGCATCCAGGTGGATGCGCCGAGCAGGCCAAAGCCGAAGGCCATCAGCAGGCGGGCGTCGATCTTGCGCACCAGCACACCGACCATCATCATCGAAGCCATCGCGCCGAGGCCTCGCGGACTCACCGAGAGGCCGCTTTGCAGCGCGGAGTAGCCCATCAGCGTCTGCAAAAACAGGGGCAGCAACGCCGTCGCGCCATAGAGGACAAATCCATAGGTGCAGGTAATCATCGTTCCGACGGCGAAGTTGCGGTCGCGGAAGACGCGCAGTTGAACGATGGGATCGTGGCCGGTCAGTTCGCGCGCGATGAAAGCGATGAGCGCCAGCACGGAGATCGCAGCCGTCCAGCAGATCCAGGGCGCCTCGAACCAGTCGGCCTCCTGGCCCTTATCCAGAACCAATTGCAAAGTCCCCAGCCAGAGAGCCATCAATCCGAAGCCGAGATAATCGATCGCCCCGCGAAATGCCTTGCGCAGATAGGGAGGATCCTCGACAAACGCGTTGACCATGAAGAGCGCGAGGATGCCGATAGGGAGATTGATATAGAAGATCCAGCGCCAGGAGTAGCTGTCGGTGATCCATCCGCCCAGTGTAGGGCCAATGATCGGGGCGACCACGACGCCGACGCCATAGACGGCCATCGCCGTGCCGTGCAGGCGGGGCGGAAAGCTCTCCAACAGAATGGACTGCGCCAGAGGCTGCATCCCGCCGCCGCCCACGCCTTGCAGCACCCGCGCCACAATCAGCATCGGCATATTCATTGCCACGCCGCATAGGAGTGAGGCCGCCGTGAAGAGCAGAATGCAAAGGATCAGTAGGCGCTTGCGCCCGATCCGCCGCGAGATCCAACCGGCGGCGGGCAGCATGATGGCATTCGAAACCAGATAGCTGGTTAGTACCCAGGTTGACTCATCGGTCGAGGCCGACAGGTTGCCCGCGATGTGCGGCAACGCGACGTTGGCTACCGAAGAATCGAGCACCACCATGAAGGTGGCCAGCATCACCGATGCGGCGATCATCCACGGATTTGCCGTAGGCTTCCAGACGTGCTCTTCGGCCTCCATTGAGGGCAGCGAGCCGGTCGTCGCACTCATCCTTCTGTCCGTTCCCCCAAAGTGATAGGCAACACAAGGGGCGGCGCGCGGCGGAGTTGCGGTTGAGCTGACGGCATGGTCAGTCCAGTATACTCGACAGTCGTGTGCGAAAAATGCCGTGAAAGGAATCAAGCTGCATGGCTATCAACAGACGAGAACTGCTTCAATGGATGGGCGGCGCATGTTCCGCCCTTGCTCTTTCGAGATTCGCAACTGCACAAGCGGCGCAGGGCGCGAGCTTCCTGGGAACCAGACAGTCCTTGCAGGGATACCGGATACCGGAGTGGTTTCGCGATGCCAAGTTCGGTATATGGGCGCACTGGGGCCCGCAATCGGCCATCGAGCAGGGGGATTGGTACGCCCGCAATATGTATATGCAGGGATCGGACTCATATCTCTACCATGTGGAAACCTACGGCCATCCGTCCAAAGTCGGCTACAAGGACCTGGTCGATAACTGGAAGGCCGCCAAGTGGGATCCGGAACATCTGATGAGTCTCTATAAGAAGGCGGGCGCAAAGTACTTCGTCAGCATGGGAGTGCACCACGATAACTTCGACCTATGGGACTCGAAGTACACGCGCTGGAACGCCGTGAACATGGGGCCGAAGAAAGATGTTGTCGGAATCTGGCAGAAAGCTGCGCGGAACCAGGGTTTGCGCTTCGGCGTCAGCGAACATCTTTGGATCAGCTACAAGTGGTGGTCCGTGGCCCACGGCGCCGACAAGACCGGGCCGCTGGCCGGTGTTTCCTATGACGGCGCCGATCCCCAGTACGCAGACTTGTATCACGATGCCGATTGCGCGCGATTCGGCGACAAGCTGGACTGGAATGACGATGGCATTCCAGAATCCTGGAAGCGCCATTATCTCGATCGCATGACCGACCTTATCGACAAGTATCAGCCTGACTATTTCTATACGGACGGCCATCTGCCGTTTGAGGAGTACGGGATGAAGATGGTCGCGCACCTCTACAACGTGAGCGCACAGTTGCATGGCGGTTTGACAGAGGCGGTTTACACCAGCAAGGAGCAGACAGATTGCGCTATCGGCACTTGCTTGTTGGATCACGAGCGCGGAGTTGCCGAGGAAATCGCCAAGAACCCTTGGCAAACCGATACCTGCATCGGCCAATGGCATTACAAGCGCGGCCAACAATACAAGACTGCGAAGAAGGTCATCGATCTTCTGGTTGACATTGTCAGCAAGAACGGCAACCTGCTGCTGAACTTCCCGCTGCCCAACTCCGGCGAGCTTGATTTCGAGGAGATGACAGTGCTCGAAGGCATCACGGCGTGGATGGCAGTGAACAGCGAAGGCATTTACGCTTCGCGCCCATGGAAGATTTTCGGAGAAGGTCCGTCTACACAAGCAAAGATCGAAACCGGCAACTTCAATGAAGACAAACAGAAAGATCTCACAGCCGATGATATTCGCTTTACAGCCAAAAACAGCACGCTCTACGCCTTCGTCATGGGATGGCCGGAGAAGGAGGTTGTCGTGCCGTCGCTAGGTCTCGCCAGCCCGCAACAGCCTGGCAAGATCCGCAACGTGAAAGTGCTTGGATACAGCGGAGAACTCAAATGGAAGCAGGACGAACCCTCTTTGAGAGTTGAAATGCCCGCGGAGAAGATATCCGATATAGGCGTCACGCTGAAAGTCGAACTGGCATAGCGGGCGCAGAGGCCAAAGTCAAATTCTCATCGCTTCATCCTCTGCGTGTTTTGCACATTTTCTTGCAGCGCGATTTCCTTGGTGGGTCCATGTACCATGAACATGGAACCCATGACTGACACAAAGAATCTTTCCCCTGCAATCCTTCTTCATATCTCGCAATCGTTGAACGTACCCATGCGCGGGCTGGTCGCGGTGATCGAGTTGCTCGACAACGGCGGGACCGTGCCGTTTATCGCGCGCTACCGCAAAGAGGCCACCGGAAATCTGGATGAGGTGCAGGTTCTCTCGATCGAAGAGAAGCTTGCCTATTTTCGCGATCTCGCCGACCGGCGCGAGACCATCCTGGCCTCCATCGCCGAGCAGGGCAAGCTCACCGATGAGCTGAAGGCGCGCATCGAAGCCACACTCGACAAAAGCGAACTTGAAGACCTCTATCTGCCTTACAAGCCCAAGCGCCGCACCAAGGCCACCATCGCGCGCGAAAAGGGGCTGGAGCCGCTTGCCGCATACCTTTGGGCGCAACAGAATACAGCTGAGCCTTTGGAAACCCTTGCCGCCGGCTTTGTGAATGTAGAACTGGGCGTGGCCTCGGCGGATGAGGCTCTGGAGGGCGCGCGGCACATTGTTGCCGAGTGGATCAGCGAGGACGCCGATCTGCGCAAGGCGCTGCGCCAGCTGGTCTTCGACGAGGGTGTGGTCGTCAGCCGCAAAGTTACCGATGCGGTCGATGAGCAGGAAAAGTTCAAGATGTACTACGAGTACTCGGAGCCGGCGAAGACGATTCCCTCGCATCGCATGCTGGCCATCCGCCGCGGCGAAGGCGAGAAGGTGCTTTACTTCCTCATCGAGGTCGAACAGGAACGGGCCGTCGCTATCATGCAGCGTCATGTGCTGCGCCAGCAGGGCGACTGGACCCGCCAACTCGAATTGGCCATCGACGATGCATGGAAGCGCCTGCTGAACGCATCCATCCAAGGCGAGATTCGCCTGGAGTTGAAGCGGCGTTCCGACACCGAGGCCATTCGGGTCTTCCGCGACAACCTTTATAATCTGTTGCTCGCCCCGCCCGCCGGGCCGATCTCCGTGCTGGGCATCGATCCCGGCCTGCGCACGGGCTGCAAGATAGCGGTCGTCGATGAGACCGGCAAGCTGCTGGCGCACGACGTTCTTTATCTGCACACATCGAAGCACAGCAATGCAGAAGCCGCGCCCAAGCTCGAATCCTTGTTGCGCATGCATAACGTGAGGGCCATCGCCATTGGCAACGGGACGGCCTCGCGCGAGACCGATGCTTTTGTGCGGGAGTTTCTGCGGGAGAAAAAGATCGACGGAATCTTCTCGGTGACGGTGAGCGAGTCGGGCGCAAGCATCTATTCGGCCTCGCCGGTTGCGCGCCAGGAGTTTCCCGATCTCGACCTGACGGTGCGCGGCGCCATCTCGATTGCGCGGCGTCTACAGGACCCGTTGTCAGAGTTGGTCAAGGTCGATCCGAAGTCGATTGGCGTCGGCCAGTACCAGCATGATGTAGATCAGCGTCAGCTACAAGAGTCGCTCGAAACCGTCATCGAAAGCTGTGTCAACAAAGTCGGCGTGGATTTGAACACCTCCTCGTGGACATTGCTTCGCTTTGTCGCCGGCATCACCGAGCGCACGGCGCTGAACATCGTGAGCTTTCGCAACGAGAAGGGCAGCTTCCGATCCCGAGCTCAAGTATTGGAGGTTCCCGGCATCGGCCCCAAGACCTTCGAGCAGGCTGCGGGCTTTCTGCGCATTCGCGACGGCGACAACCCGCTGGACAGGACCGCCGTGCATCCCGAGTCGTATCCGGTGGTCGAGCAGATTGCCGCATCGCTGAAGACTTCAGTCAAGCAGATCATCGAGCAGCCCCAGTTGCTCGAGAATGTCGATCGCAGGCAGCTCTCCGCTGGCGCTTACACTGTCAGCGATATTCTCGCCGAGTTGCGCAGGCCGGGACGCGATCCACGCGACAAGTTTGCCGCGCCCTGCTTTCGCGACGAAGTCCGCGAGATCGCCGACGTCGAGGCGGGCATGGTGCTTGAGGGCGTTGTAACGAACGTTACGAAGTTCGGCGCATTCGTCGATATCGGCGTTCATCAGGACGGCCTGGTGCATATCAGCGAACTCTCCAACCGCTTCATCAAGGAGCCGTCGGAGGCTGTGAAAACAGGCCAGATCGTCAAGGTAAAGGTGTTGAGCGTGGATGCAAAAGCCCGGCGCATCGCGCTCTCCATCAAGGCGCTGACTTCGCCAACAGCACGCCCTGCGGTACGGCCTGTGAAGCCCGCAGCGAGACCCGAGAAGCCAACGCCGAGGACCCAACTCACTATGGATGACAAGCTCGCCGCGCTCTCGACGAAGTGGAAAGCGCGATAGCGTGCGGCAGGTCGCCAGCGAAAAAGAAGGGGACCAGCCTGCTTTTTCCGTAAAAACAATCCCATTTCCGTGAGTTTTGGCTTTATGATTGTCCAACGGCGAATCGTGTCGACGGTAAAAGTGTGGATCTTCAGGTCTGCGACAGGGCCAGCCGGAATCCAGATGTGTGTCTGCGCATAAGATGACCTGCGTGGTGGGAGGAATTCGGATGAAGGACAAGCACAAGAAGAAACACACGGAGGCTGAGTTGGCGGCAACGCCGTCAAACGGTAAACAGAAGCACGGAGACCTGCCGGCGCCCAAGCTGGGCAATGCCGAGACACTGCACCTCGGAAAAGATTGCAATTATGAGAAGGAACTGAGCCGCCTCCAGGTCGAACTCGTCAAGCTGCAGGAGTGGGTTCGTCAGGAAGGCCTGCGGGTTGTGATTCTCTTTGAAGGCCGCGATGCGGCGGGCAAGGGCGGGGCCATCAAGCGGATCACCGAATCTCTCAATCCACGTGTCTGCCGGGTGGTGGCGCTGGGCACACCCACTGAGCGCGAAAAAACGCAATGGTACTTCCAGCGATATGTTCCCCACCTGCCGGCGGCCGGCGAGATGGTGCTCTTCGATCGCAGTTGGTATAACCGCGCCGGCGTCGAGCGCGTGATGGGCTTCTGCACCGAGGCGCAGTATCAGGAGTTCATGCAGAGCTGCCCGGAGTTTGAGCGCATGTTGCAACGCTCGGGAATTCGCTTGATCAAGTACTGGTTCTCCGTCAGCGACGAGGAGCAGGAGCGGCGCTTTCAAGACCGCATGAAGAACCCCACCAAGCGCTGGAAGCTGAGCCCGATGGATCTCGAGTCGCGCAAGCATTGGGCCGAGTACTCGCGCGCCAAAGACGAGATGTTCGCGGTCACCGACAGCAAAATGTCTCCTTGGTACGTGGTAAATGCGGAAGACAAGAAATGCGCCCGGCTGAACGTGATCCGGCATCTTCTGTCGTTGTTCGTGTATAAGGATCTAACCCCCGCGCCGCTGGAACTGCCGAAGCTGGAAAAGTCGAAATACGTGCGCCCGCCTATTCAGGAGCAAAACTTCATTCCGCTGGTTTACCAGTAGGGAACGCCGCCAGAAATCGCCCCGCTTGTCTTACCGCTTGATTCGCACTCGGTGCTGCGGTGGAGCTGTTCAGGAGGACTCGATACGGCGATCTTCCGGACCGGCAGGCGGCAGATTCGCTACAATTCCGAGGTATGGATCAACAACCACAGGAGTCAGTCTCCGTCGAGTTCGCGGTGGGCATCGGCGACGGCAAGTTTACTGCCACAGCGGTTGTGCCTGCCGGGCCAACCAACCTGACTCAGATTCTGCCCGTGCTACAGTCGCTTGACGACTCGTTCATTGGCGGCGTCACCGCGCAGTTGAGCGAAGCCGGCTTCCACGTCTCCTGCAAGGCCGGTTGCGGCGCCTGCTGCCGCCAGATGGTGCCCATCAGCATCTTCGAGGCCGAGGCGCTCAGCGACTGGATTCGCGGCCTTCCCGAATCGCGCCAGCAGGAACTGGCCCAGCGATTTCATCAAGCGCTTCTCTCCTTTGCCGACGCCGGCCTCATCGACCGCATGGTCAAACAGGATTGGCTGGCCGAAACCGAACCCGCGCGCAAGCTGGCACTCGACTACTTCTATCAGCACGTGGCCTGTCCCTTTCTCGAGGATGAGTCCTGCTCCATTCATCCCATCCGCCCGCTGATCTGCCGCGAATACCTGGTCACATCTCCTCCTCAATACTGTGCGGATCCGGTTGCTTTGCAGGTCGTCCCCGCCCGCTTGCCGCTCAACTTTTCCCGCATCCTCAATGCCATCGGCGCGGAGATTGAGCAGGATTCGCGCGGATGGATTCCGCTGGTCTTTCTCTTTGCCTGGATGAAAAGCGGGGTCCGGCCGGGCGAAGCGGTCGCTGGCGTGGGTCCGCAGGTGCTGTATGAGTTTGTCAAGCGGATGGACCGTGCCCGAAGCCCACTGCCCGAAGCCGATGGTTCATCCGATGCGTCGGACGAGAGCTCCGATGCTCCGGAGCCTGCCCACACCGGGATCGAAGAACCGCAACCCTGAATTCCGGCTACTTGAGCAGAGTGACGAGGCGAGCAAAGCCTTGTTCGCGGGCGGTCTTGTTGCCGGGAACTGTGTTTGTTGGGTCTTCGCCCGCGCGCATGAATCCATGTCCGGCGCCATCGTAGGTTACTGGCTCGTACTTCTTGCCGGCTGCCTTCATGGCTGCGATTGTCGCAGGTACAGTCGCGCCGATGCGGGCGTCGTTGCCGGCGTAGAAGGCGTAGACCGGAGCGGTAATCGTGGTCACGTCCGCAGGCGCGGTGCCGTAGAAGACGAAGGCGGCTGAGAGGTCTTTGCGGTGAGCGGCGAAGGCGAAGGACTTGCCGCCACCCCAGCAGAAGCCAACCGGAGCAACTTTGCCGTTGGCCGCGGGAATGTGAAGCGCGTAATCGGCGGCGGCGTCCAGGTCGGCGGTCACCACATCCGCATCTAGAGCCGAGACGGCTTTGACTGCGGCGTCCTGGCTGGGGAACTCGCTCGAGCCGCCGCCGTTGGGACCGAAGCCGGAGAGCAGGTCAGGCGCGACAACGATGAAGCCTTGCGCCGCCAGTTCGTCGGCCATCTCCTTGGCCCAATCCGTGAGGCCAAAGATCTCGTGAATGAGCAGGACGACCGGCGCTTTCTCTTTAACCTCCGGGTAGACGACGAAGGCCTGAAGGGTGCGGCTGCCGTGGTGGAGGGCGACGTATTCGTGATGGCGTGGCGAGGCTTCGAGGCGGGTTTTCGCCCACTCCTGCGCCTGGACGGGCACAGCGAGCAATGAAAGGACGACGACGCTGGCGATGAGCCTGAAGGCAAAGGGAAGCTTCTTCATCATGGGCAGAATTCTACTCGTGCCGGATAGACTGCCGCAAGACTTTGCGGCGTCTGGCAGTGGTGCAGTTTCCGAATAGCGAATAACTGACCAGAATTAAATCTCGAAGAAGAAGCCGGGAGGCTGAGATACCATGTAAGCAAAACTATGCCGGATGCAGACGCGCTTGCGAAGTATTACGAAACTCTCACCGACGTTCAGCTTTTGAACCTGAGGGCCGAGGACGGGTTCACCGAGCAAGCTGAACAGGTGTTGGCGGAAGAGCTGAAGCGGCGCAATCTCAAAGCCAGCGATGTGAAACGGAACATGGCACACAAGAATCGCATCAATCTTCGTGATGAGGCAAAAGAAAAGGGAGTCGCCGGCAGGGGGCCAGCCCTCCTATTCTTTGGCAACCGCTACCTCAACGAAGCCGACAAAACGGCCAACATCCGGCTTCGAACCAAGTGGTTCGCCCTGGGTGGCATGCCAATAGTTCCACTTGCGTCGTATCGGTTCAAATGCAAAGGAACTCCCGGTAAATGGTTATGGGGGGACGCCGAGCAACGAGTTATCGAACGCGTTCCATTGAACTGGCCTCAAGTATTTCTGACATGGGCGAAGACCGCGCTCTGCATTCTTCTCGTTTTTCTTCTCGCGGTCGTATTTGCGTGGTATCAGGAGCATCGAAGTCGCTAATTCTAGCTCATGCTGCACAACTTAATGCGATCCTTGGTGGGTCATCGCCTGATCAGAAACGAGCGTGGACCTGGAGGTCCACGCTACAGCCGGCCGGGAGGCCAGCGCTACGGTTTCATCCCCCGTGGGTCGGCAACGCCGGTGAGAGACTAACTGGAAACTGCACTACCATCTGGCGTCTGCGCATGGCCCATCTGATTGAGAATGCCGTTCAGCGGGGTCTCACTGGCTACGAAGCCGCGCCAGCCCCTGCTGCGCCAGATCGGCAACCGCCCTGGCGAGGGTGGCCGAGGCGTTCAGTGACTCCGGCCGCTCCAGCCGCATCCCCAGCTTCGCCGCAACCTCGCGGAAGAGAATATCCACGTCATAGAGAATCTCGACGTGATCGCAGAGAAAACCAATCGGTTGCAGCATCAGCGTCTTCACGCCCGAGGCGGCAAGCGCTTCGAGAGTCGCCTCGACGGTGGGACCGAGCCAAGTTACGTTAGAACCGGGCCCTCCGCTCGCGCCCTGGCTCTGAAAGGCGAAGTACCACTGCGAAATGCCGGGTACGCTTGCCGCGACCAGAGCTGCGGTGCGTTTGGCCTCTTCTGCATACGGATCGCCGCCCTGGCCGTCTGCGCTGTCGGCGGGAGCCTGAATCGTCCGGCAGGGAACGCTATGCGCCGTGAACAGAACGGGAACCGGCGCGCCCACCTCTGCGCTGAGTCTTGTCCAGGCTGGGCGCAGGCGCTCGGCAAAGGCCTCGATGAGCAGCGGATGCTGCGCCCAGGCATCGGTAAAGTCGATGCGCAAATCGCCAGCCTCGGCCTCGACCGCGCGGCGATAGAGGCCCACGCTGGTGCGCGAGTTCTGCGGAGCGAGGCAGAGGACGGCGGCCGCCTCCATTCCGTCGGCGCGCATCTGGCGGACCACGTCGGCAATATAGGGGCTCCAGTTTCTCATCGCGATGTAGACAGGCACCGGCTCGCCCGCGGCAGCCAGTTCCGCTTCGACAAGCCGCCCCTGCTCCTGCGTGATCTCGGTCAGCGGGCTGTGTCCGATGAGCGCGTAGCGGCGCTGAATCTCTTCGACGACCGCCAGGGGCAGCGGCCGTCCACCGGTCACGTTGCGCAGATATTCGGGAATCTGCTCGACGGTCTCAGGGGTGCCGTGAGCGAGGAGGAGAACGGCTTGTTTAGCCATTGGCCTTCTCCAGGCGGAACTGCTTGACCATCTTTACCACGGCCTGCACGTTCTCAACCGGCGTGTTGGGAACGATGCCGTGGCCCAGGTTGAATATGTGGCCGGGGCGGCCGTTGGCGGCGCGCAAGATCTCTTTGACGCGACGCTCCAGGACTTCCACCGGCGCAAAGAGCGTGATTGGGTCGAGATTGCCTTGCACGGCGTGGCCCTGGCCCACGGCACGCCAACCTTCGTCGAGCGGCTGGCGCCAGTCGAGGCCGATGACGTCTGCGCCGGTTGCGGCCATCTGCGTGAGCAGGCCCGCGGTCTCGACACCAAAGTAGATGACCGGCACGCCCATCTGCTGCACGGCGCGGACCAGGCGCTTCGATGCTTCGAAGGCGTAGTCGCTGTAGTCGGTAAGGCCAAGAGAGCCAACCCAACTGTCGAAAATCTGAATGACGTCGGCGCCGGCCTGCACCTGGAGTCGGCAGTATTCTTCGAGGACCTTAACCAGCTTGTCGAGCAGCAACCGCCAGGAGAGATTGTCGCCGTACATCATCTGCTTGGTGTTGATGTAGTTGCGCGAGCCGCCGCCCTCGATCATGTAGCTGGCCAGCGTGTAAGGCGCGCCGCAGAAGCCGATGATTCCCAGCCGGTCGCGGAAGTGTGCGGCGACTTTTTCAATGGCGCGGGCGACATAAGCCAGATCATCGGCGCGGTCGGTGCGCAGGGCGCGCACATCTTCAGCTGTGCGAAGCGGATGGTGAACCACCGGCCCCTCGCCGGCCTGAAACTCGAAGTCGAGGCCCATGGGTTCAAGCGGCAGCAGCAGGTCTGCAAAGATGATGGCTGCGTCCACACCTAGTTTTTCTGCCGCGGTAATGGTGACCTCGGCGGCCAGCTCGGGCTGCTTGCAGATCTCGACCAGGGTGTGATGCTTGCGGACCTCTCGATACTCCTGCATGTAGCGGCCCGCCTGACGCAGAAACCACACGGGCGTGCGATCGACAGGACGGCGCAGACAGGCGCGGATGAAACGGCTGCCGTCCAGAATTGTATCCGGGATCGTATCGGGGAGAGCGCCGGCGGCGGGGATGGGTTCGATTGGATGCATACAAAGATGATTTTACCGGGCCGGAAGTGGATGGACTTGGGTGAAACGCAATTCGTCCGGCTTCTCCGATGGAATCAGGCTTCGAGTAGACAAAAAACGGCCCCCGGTCTAACCGGGGGCCAAGTTGCCTTGGTTCTCTCCAACTGCGAGAGCTTAATTGGCGGCCGGCGGCGGGGGAGCCGCTGGAGCGTGAGGGAGCCTCGGGGGAGGGGCTTCGGCTGTTTAGGGCCGCTCCGCACCGGTCGAGGAAGCTACGTCGTGGGGGGACGAGGCTTCCCGGGCCGCCAAACTGTTTTCCATCAACCGGATATGCACGCTGCTGGTCCTTACCTTCACTGGCTGGGTCTCTTCCTCGTTCGCCGCGGGAATCGCGACGGGAGCATTGCCCAGGGCTACGGTGTGCAACCGGTAGACGGGAATCTGATGTTCTGTTACGAGATAGCGCTTGACCGCATCGGCCAATCGCCCGGAGCTCTGGATCCCAGCAGTGCTGGCCAGAGGAGAATGTCCTTCGATCTCCAGGATGTACCCTTGGCGACCGGTCAGGTTGACGGCGAAATCATCAAGTTGCTTGCGGGCCGCAGCCGAAAGAATAGGCTGGCCGCCGTGAAACTTCACTTCAACATCGTTCGCCTGCTTATATTGGTCCAGGCCGGAGACGGTTGTGTTCAACTTATCCACGTGGCCGGATGCGCCCTGCGCCGTGGAATTGGCCATTTGCGCCTGACTGCCGGCAGCGCTGGCCGCCTGGTTGGCTGCGTCGGCGGTGGATTGAGCCTGGCGGATGCCCGCCTGCGACCTGCGATCCACATCCTGTATGTCGCGGCCGTTTTTCGCGTTGACTTCATCCAGTTCGTTCAGCTGGCCCTTGAGGGGTTCCACCCGGTTGTTGACCCATTTCTTGCGTGCAAAGGGATTGACCTTGCCCCAGAACCCCTCCTTCGGAGAGTTGACGGAAGGCGTTTGCGAGGTCGTGGGGGAGGACTGCTGTTGCATCGAAGCAGACGGAGTGCTCTGCGAGACTGCTGTGGACTGCCCTTGTTGCGCAAAAGCGGGAACTGCAATTGCAGATGCCAGCAGAACAAATGCAAGCCGGCAAGGGAACAAGAAGTGAGGCGGTAAGACAGTTCTCATGGAGTGAATACCCCCTAAGGTTCTTTCTCCGCCCAGACTGCGCGGGTTGAGCGATTCTGTCTGCTCGCTGGTAAAGATAGCAATGCACGCGCCAAACCTTGTGGATCGGATGGAAAACGACGAAACACTCTGAATTGTTTGACTTAGCGCAGGGCAAGTCGGGTGGATAGCGCCGGCCGAGGGTCTGGTGGGGGGAGTCTGATATGTAAATTTTGCTGGAGACGGTATTTTCTACCCGGTAAATCCGGCGAGGGTCTACCTGGATTCGACGTGCAGTAAGCGAATCTCCGGGTATGCGCCGTCCCAGTCGGGCGAGACCGAATCGAAGATCAGGCGGAAGTCCTGCTCGCCGCCCGGCTGGAGCGGGGCCGCGGAGACCGGCTCGACATCTATATATGGCTCGCGCACCCGAATCAGCTTCAGCGGCAGGGTCTCGTTCTGCGCCACCTCGTGGGCATCGTTGCGGAAGAGCGCCTGTACGGTGACGGCGGTGACGGTGCGGGCGCCATGGTTGGCGATGTGGCCATCCAGGTAGGTCACCTTGCCTCCGGCCAGGTTGCCTGATTCGCTCATCGCCATGCGGGTCAGCGAGAGGCTGCCGGCATAGGGGTCAAGAGGCGCGGTGATCGGCATGACCGTTGTCTTGCCGCGGGAGCGTCCGAACTCCAGTGTCAGCGTCAAGCCTGCTGCGACCGACAGGACCAGAGCGGCAGCCACAACCAGGGGCAGCCAGTTGCGTTCTTCCTTCTCCCGGCGAGGGACGAGTTGGGGACCAATGCTCACGAGCGGAATTCTACACCTGTTGGCGAAGGGAGTTCCCCCCTCTGCGTCACTGTTTTTGCAATGAGCTATAATGACTCGGCGCCAAACGATGGGCCGGCTGGTTTTAGGTACTTTGCCGGCCGGGAGGAAACAATGTCAGACGACGATTTCCAGGATCTCCGTGATGTGAAGCCATCCTACACATTTATCGGCACTTCGCCAGCCGCCGAGCACCTCGAAATTGCCCGCATCCACTACAAGGAAGCCAAGCAAATGGAGGACAACGCACAAACAGCGGAGGCCGAGGGCCGGCTGGAGGAAGCCAGGCTGCTGAGGGATCTGGCGAAATCACGGCGGCAAACGGCACAGGATTTCGAGAAGGCGGCCAAGGGCGAGGGCGGCGACCCGATTGTGACCGAAATACTCTCCGACCAGGAAGACATGAACAAGAATTATGTCCCGCACCAGTCAAATTATGAAGTAAAGTTGACCGCGGCTGAGAAAGAGGCCCTCGACAACTTATCGGACTATATAGCACCGCCCCCGCCAGGCCCCATTCAACGCGCGATCACGTGGTTCTCGCGCCTGGGACATTGATCGCCTGTCTGTGGAGAATTGCCGGTTGGCGCTCGCCCTACAACAATCCCCTGCCTGTTACCGAAGAACTCTCAGCCTCCCCCATTCTTCTCAATAAGTGTTCATGAATCCTCGTCCTTGACCGATAGGCAGGACAGCGGCCCAATCCCGTCTGTTTTTTTCACCTTATTTGAATGCGATCTCCGCCGAATCATGCGTCTAATGATTCAGGTTTGAGAACCGTACCGGTCCGTAAGCGATCGTTTTTTGCCTCAAGGCACTGAAAGGCAGGCTCACGATGCAGCCTTCTCCCCAAAGCGCAGCAGTCTCCATACCGGCATCTGCCGGCGGCATCGAGGTCTCCAGCCAGAGAGACGACTGGGTCTATCAAGCTGTCACAGTCGCCGCGATCCTGCTGGTGCTGGGCAGCCTTTGGGTTTTCTGAAACCCAGTGAGATCGAGAGCTGAACAGCCAAAGCTATGCGCCCCGCATCGAGCCGAAGACCGCCACGAGGTGCCATCCAACGGTGGCAAAGATCGCAACAATAAAGGCCGGCACCGCCAAAGGCGGAATTCTGCTCGAGCCCTCCCGGACTCCCGACAGAATGAACCATTGAATCCATAGAAAGAGACAGGCCAGCTCGGCTTTGAGCCAAGCCAGCGTCCGGCGGGTCAATGACTGGATGCGTTCGCGGCTCTCGGCCGTCAACTGGACAGCGGAGTTGACGCCGAGGGGCAGCAGCGAGACAACCGTGACAATTAGGTAGATGGCCACAGCGATGACCGGCAGAAAAGCAAGCGTGGAGGGCGGACCCCATCCATTGGCGTTGCCGGCGGCATCGAAGTGGATCGGGATGCGCAGCGGCAGCGGCTCCGGCCCGTTGAGCGCAGCCCAAGTGATCCAGACCAGCATTGCCAGGCCTGCCAGGCTGATCGCTTCCAAGACCTTGCGCATTGGGTCCTTTCCGGGCGGGTTGTATCGAAGTGATACAGTTTGCACTGAAACGCTACAACTCGCGCGATCGAGGGTGGTGTTTTCGTCATGATTGTACCGAATCGATACAAGAGCCGAGAACCCGGCGTCACCCGAAGCGAGCCCGCTTGACCGTCTGGCGGAAGTCCTCGCCGGTCATCTCCACGCGGACGCACATCTCCGCCAGCCGAGACCTCATGCGGTCACCGATGCGGTCGCCAAGAGTGTCCTCGCTCGTGGCGGGCTGGTTGCCCGTCTTATCGACTTTGAAGCCGGCTCCGGCAGGCAGGTCGGGATAGTTGGTGGTGATGATCGTGGTCTGGTTATCGTTGTAGCGGGTATTGAGGATGAGCGCAACCGTGTCCCAGACCCATTCGTTGGGCTTCTGCGCGCCCAGGTCGTCGAGCACCAGCACCTCGGCGGCAAAGACCGGCTTGAGCAACTCGAGTTCGGTGGTTTGCACCTGGGAATTGTAGCTGTTCTGGATGTTCTTGAGCAGTTCGCGATAGTCGCAGAAGAGGCCCCGGACACCGCGCTCCTGGACGAGTCTCTGAAGCACGCCGACGGCCAGGTGGGTCTTGCCCAGACCGGCTGTTCCTACTAGAAGAAGGCCATTGCCTCCCGTCGAAGCTGGATAGGCTTCGACAAACTTGCGGGCCATCAGGAGCGCCTTGGCAAGCGAGGAGTTGGCGCCGCGAAAGGCCGTCTCATAGGTATCCAACGAACAATGGCGGTAGCGCTGGGGGATGCGGGCGGCGGTCAGCCGGCGCTCCTCGCGCTCCATCTCCTGGCACTCGCAAGCGCGCGAGACCCATTGGCCTTGAGGGTTGACCACCCGCACCAGCCCGACTCCGTCGCAGATTGCGCATGCACTCATCTCCCCAAGCGTAGCGTATTCGCCGGTTGGGAACCCCGGTGCATCGCCTGTCCCCGATTGTGGAAAAGCCTGCAACTTCTCTGACCTCAATCGATTACCCCAAAAAAGCGATGCCGGGTCGCCTCTCGCGAGAGCAGGGGTATTAGTCCGGTGTCATGGGTTGCAGCAGCGCAGTTGTGACTTAAGAATCTTCATAGGTAACTTTAATAAATCCTCATCAACGCAAACTCTCCTTGCGGGTTCTTGTGAGTTGTGATTATAGTCACAGTCAGATTGCCCAGCAGCAATTGGAGGTGTTTGTGTACAGAAGAGGCCTTGCTCTCTCTGGTCGTGGGATTCGTGCGTTCTTTGTCATCTCCGCCATCACAATGATTGCGGCGCTCACCCTGTCTGGTTGCGGCGGCAGTTCGAAACCGCCGACGGTTGCCGTGACGGCTTCCGTGACCACCGTGGATGGCACTGACACGGTCAAGCTGACAGCGACCGTAGCCAACGACAAAGGGACAGACGGAGTGGCATGGAGCGTGAGCGGCGGGGGAACCCTGTCTGACACGACGACGACCTCGGCCACCTACACAGCGCCTGCCGCCACCAGTGCGGCGCAGACCGTAACCGTAACAGCGACCTCGGTAGCCGACACGAGCAAGACTGGGACCGCGACGATTACGGTGCCTGCAAAACTGACGATCACCACGACCGCCGCTCAGTTGGCGGGCGCGGTGGGGACGGTCTATTCGGTGCAACTGAACACCAGCACCGGTATCTCTCCCTATCAATGGAGCCTCGACTCAACCAGCGCGGCGCTGCCGACGGGCTGGAACCTCAGCTCGAGCGGCTTGCTGACCGGTCCGGCACCGGTGGCTGGCCAGGCGGGGACAATCGATCTCGTCTTCGATGTGACCGACTCCGGCACGCCCACGCCCATGACCGCGTTCGAGTCACTGAATCTGGTGATCGCTTCGGCTCCCCAGATTACATTCAGCGGCGCAATGCCAACCACCGTAACTTATAACACCGCTTATGCCGGCAGCGCGGCGGCCACTGGCGGCGTCGGCACCCTCACCTATAGCAAAGTCAGCGGTTCCCTGCCCCCTGGGGTCACTTTGACCTCCACCAGCACCGGCCAGATCGGCGGAACTCCCACCGCCGCGGGCACCTATAACTTCAGCATCCAAGCCGCCGACGGCTATGGCGACTCGGCGACCCAGGCTTACACAATCACGGTAACCCCGGCGACGCCGGCGCTTGCCTTTGCGTCGATCCCAGCTCAGACCTACGGCAGCGCGCCCTTCCAGGTAATTGCAACCGACGCAGCCGGTACGCCTTCAAGCGGCGCGATCACCTACGCACTGACCGCCGGCCAGACCAGCGCGGGAACCGTGACCAGCTCCGGCATGGTGACGATTACCGGTGCAGGCACGATCTACTTGACCGCCAGCCAGGCGGCCAGCGGCAATTACGCCGCGGCAACGGCGACCACCAGCGTGACGGTTGCAGCCGAGGTGCCGACGCTGACCTTTGCTTCAATTCCAGCGCAGACTTACGGCGGTGCGCCCTTCCAGGTAAGCGCTACCGACGCATCCAGCACGCCGTCCAATGGAGCGATCACCTACGCACTGACCGGCGGTCAGACCAGCGCGGGAACCGTCACCAGCGGAGGATTGGTTACGATCACCGGAGCGGGCACGATCTATTTGACCGCCAGCCAGGCGGCGAGCGGCAACTTCGCCGCAGCAACGGCGACTACATCCGTTTCGGTCGCAGCAGAGATACCGGCGCTCAGCTTCACGGCGATTCCGGCGCAAACCTTTGGAAGCGCTCCCTTCCAGGTGAGCGCAAGCTCAGCCTCCGGTGGTGCGGTCACTTATGCACTGACAGCGGGCCAGACAAGCGCGGGAACAGTGACCAGCGCAGGCGTGGTTACGCTGACCGGAGCCGGTACAGTCTATCTGACCGCCAGTCAAGCTGCAAACGGCAACTACACGGCCGCCACGGCGACCACCAGCTTCACGGTCAACCCCGGGACGCCGACACTGACCTTCACGACGATTCCAGCGCAGACGTTTGGCGTCGCGCCCTTCCAGGTGAGCGCAAGCTCGGCTTCGAGCGGCGCGGTCACCTACACATTGACCGCTGGCCAGACCAGCGCGGGAACGGTCACCAGTGCAGGCATGGTGACGATCACCGGCGTGGGCACGGTCTATCTGACGGCCAGCCAGGCGGCTACGGCCAACTACCTCGCCGCAACTGCGACCACCAGCTTTACCGTTGGCGCGGAGATACCGACGCTCACCTTTGCGTCAATTCCAGCGCAGACCTACGGCGGCCCTTCCTTCCAGGTGACGGCAACTGACGCATCCGGTACGCCGTCCAGCGGCGCGATCACCTATGCGCTGACCGCTGGCCAGACCAGTGCCGGAACCGTCACCAGTGCAGGCGTGGTGACGATCACCGGAGCGGGCACGATCTATCTAACTGCAAGCCAGGCTGCCAGCGGCAATTATGCAGCGGCGACAGCGACCACAACCGTCACAGTCAACGGGGAGGCGCCGGGCTTGGCGTTTACGGCAATTCCTGCGCAAACCTACGGCAATGCGCCCTTCCAGGTGAGCGCAGCCGACGCGGCGGGCACGGTTTCCATCGGCACGATCACCTACTCGCTAACCGCTGGCCACACCAGCGCGGGAACGGTGACCGGCTCGGGCATGGTGACGATTACCGGAGCAGGCACGATCTACTTGACTGCCAGCCAGGCGGCCAACGGCAACTACGCATCGGCTACAGCAACCACGACCGTCGCTGTGGCAACGGAGACGCCGGCGCTGAGCTTCGCCGCGATCCCAGTCCAGATGTTTGGCAACGCTCCGTTCTCGGTAAGCGCAAGCTCAGCTTCGAGCGGCGCGGTCACCTACTCGCTCACTGCCGGCCAGACCAGTTCCGGAACAGTCACCGGTGCCGGTTTGGTAACGATTACCGGCGCAGGCACAATCTATCTGACCGCCAGCCAGGCGGCCAGCGGCAACTACGCCGCCGCTACGGCGACCACCAGTTTCACTGTTTATCCAGAGTTGAGTATCAATAGTCTGGCGCCGCCCACAGGCTATCCAGGGACGCCCTACCCGGCGACTACATTCACGGCAACAGGAGGCTCGGGGACCTACGCCACTTGGAGCTGGTCGGCGGCATCCGGATCGACGCTGCCGGCAGGCCTGAGCCTCTCTACGGGCGGGACGATCTCCGGCACGCCCACCAACTCGACCTCATCCGCCGTTATTTCGATGATCAACGTAAAGGTCACCGACTCGGTTGGAAACACAACCACTGAGCAATTCCCGCTGACGATCGATGCCACCCTGGCAATCATCACTCCTGCCACGCTGCCGGGCGGCACAGCGGGAGTTATCTATTCGGCGACACTGGCGGCGATAGGAGGCACGGGAACGTACACATGGTCGGTTCCATCGTCCACGGATGTCACTTGCCTCGCCGCACGCGGAGTGAGCCTGTCCAGCGCGGGCGTGCTCTCCAGCAGTGGAGTCGCACTCACGAGCGGGAACGTGGGCACCTGCACCAACTTTGGTGTGCAGGTCTCTGATAATGCCACTCCGGCCCATACGGTCTCGATCGCCTTTACACTGAGCGTGAGCGCCATCACCTTCACCAAAACTAGTTTGCCGTTCGCGATTACGGGACAGCCCTACGCGCAAACCCTGGGGGCGACGGGCGGGACGGGCACTTACGCCTGGACTGTTTCCGTGAATAGCAGCGGTTTGGCGGCTATTGGTCTGAGCCTTAATAACAGCTCCGGCTCTCTTTCAGGCAACGTGCCGACCAGCGCCGCCACTAGCCCCGTCACCTTCACGGTGACGGTGACCGATTTCAGCAACGCTTCGGCTACGCAGCAGTACACGATCAATGTCTACGCGCCGCTGACCTTGCCAACGGCAGGCTCTCTGCACGCGGCAATCACGGGCGCGGACTATGGCGTATACGATGTGGGCATCAATGCCTCGGGCGGCAGCGGCAGCTATTCCTTTTCGGTGAACGGCACATCGATTCCCAACAACAGTTTCCCGACACCCATCGCCAGCGCGGACAGCCTGACGGGCGCCAATAGCGGCGGCAATACGCTGTTCCTCGGTGGAACACCCCCAGACTCGGAAACCATCACCCTAAACGTTACGGTGACAGACACCGGTGTCACTCCAAACCAGAGCTATGGCCCGATCCAGTACACCATCGTCGCCGCTCCGCAACAGCCCCTGGCGCTGCCGGCCCCCGGCACCAACCCCTTGCCAACTCCCGTCAACATCAATCAAGGCTACAACGGGTTCATCAACGCCTCGGGCGGGGCGAACGGAGTCAATTACTCCTTCACGGTGCAGATCGGGACCGCTGTAACCACCGTCCCCATCACCAACAGTCCGGTGACGTTGACGGGCGGCAACGGATTGACAGCCCAGAACAGCGGCGGCTTCACGCTGTCGATCGGCGGGACGCCCACCACGGCGGGCAACTTGACCCTGCTGGTCACGGTGAACGACACCGCAAACGATCCCCCGGCCAGTCAGAGCTACCCAATCAGCATCGTCAATCCGTTGGCAGGCTACAACGTTTCGGGCACGGTCAACTACCTCGGCTCGAAGACCGGCTGGATCTACCTGCAACTGAGCAACAACAGTTGCCCGAACTGCGGCGGTAACCCGGGAACAGCAATCCCGGCCAAGGGGACCTTCACCATCAAGGGTGTTCAGGCGGGAACCTATACATTGCAGGCCTACATGGACCCGAGTTCCCTGGGCTTTGGCGCACCGAATGCCTCCGACCCGACGGGTAGCACCTCGAACATCGCCGTCTCCAACGGAGCCGTAAGCGGTGCGAATGTCACCTTAGCCGATCCCGGAGCGATCACTTTCGGCTCGGCGCCCTCAATCAGTGTTGCGGGCGCATTTGCCACCGGAGCCCTCGTTCAGTTCAGCAACCTGCCAACAAACAGCAACAGTATGGAGCTGGCCACTTCGTACACCGTCCAATACAGCACCAGTCCGACCTTCAGCACGGGCGCGGGGATCCTTTCCGGTAGCCAGAGCTTCCCGGCAACCGGCGGAAAGAACGCTCCGTCGATCGTGAGCGGACTCACAAACGGCAAGACCTACTACTTCGAGGTTCAGGCCGTCGCGGGCAGCTCGACCAGTAGCTGGTCCTCGCCCACCCCTGGCGTGGCCATCGTCGCCACCCCAGCCACGGGCAACAACGCGGTCTCCGGCCACATTACATTCCCTGGCACAGCTACCGGGCCACTTTACGTGGGCTTCTACGACCAGAACACCAGCAACGTTTATGCCACCGTTGTGGGCACCAAGGCGGCGCCACCAACCAGCCCGGCATCGTACTCCGTCAACGTGCCCACAGGCTCGAATTATTACTTCTTCGGGATCGTGGACCAGAACAACAACGGAGTCTTGGACGCTCCGGGACAGATTTCCAACACCAATCAGCAAAGCTCGGCCGTGACCGTCATCAACGCACCGACGACCACTGAAAACCTGACCCTTCCCACCTCTGGCACGGCTCCGAAAAACAGCGAAGCCGTCATTCGGACGCAGCACAACCAGCAGATCAACTCGAGCGGCACTAACGACAACTACAACATCGAAATTCGCGTCGACGGCCTCTACAAGCTGCCGGTTTCCGTCGAGTTGACCTCGAAGCCCGCAGCGGGGGCGGTCGTCGTGCCCTCCGACTGGGCCACAGGCGCCTTCAACGGCAATAACAACGAGTTCGACTTCCAGCCCAACCTCAACGGCGTCACGCCGCAGGTTGGCGACGCCTACAACCTGCTGATCACCTACAGCGACAGCACGCCTTCTGTACCGGACACCGAGAACCTCCCCGTCACCATCGGCGCCGTGCTGAACGCCTTTGCCACACTCGTTTCGCCTGCATCCCAGGCGACCAACGTGAGCCCGACACCCAACTTCAGTTGGACCGACCCGACTCCTTCAGGCAATTACAGCTACCAGTTCCAGTTGCAGGACTCGAACTACAACACAATCTGGCAGATTCCGGGCAACCACTCGAATTCGAACGGCATGTCCAACTCCATCACGAGCATTACGTGGGATGTAGATCCAACCGGAAGCGGAAGCCTGCCTTCGACCTCCGCACTGAACAGCCTCTCAATGTACCAGTGGTCGATTCAAGCCGCGGACACCAACGGCAACTCCGCGACGGAGCAAGTGAGCTTCGAGACCGGCGAGTCGTCGCTCACATTGCCCTCCAACAGCACACCAGGCTCTGCGCTGATCAATTCGCCCTATTCGCAGTCGCTCAACGCGTCGGGCGGCAGCGGCAGCGGCTACGTCTTCACGGTGAACAGCTCGGCGGGCACCACCAATGCCGGCGTTACCACGTGGACTCTCACGGATGGCTTGACCGCGAGCAGCACAGTCGGCAACAGCACGCTGACCGTCAGCGGAACGCCAACCACAGCTCCCTCTACGGTGACCCTCGCCGTTGCAGTCGTGGACAGCCAAAGCCACAGCGCCGGCCCGGTCACCTACACCATCAACGTCGTCAACGGACCCAATGGCACGCACAACAGCTATCTCAACGGAACCTACGTCTGCAAGTTCGACGGGTTCAACGATAGCGACGGTTCACGCTGGGCCTCTCTCTCCAGCCTCGTGATCAGTGGCAGCAGCCCCGGCACCATCACCAGCGGCGTGTGGGACATGAATAGCCACTCCATCAATTCGCCGTCGTCGCCGATGTCGGGCACGGCGACCGGCACCTACAGCATCAGCTCGGACAACAACGGCCTGATGACGGTAAACAGTACCGTGACCTCTGGCGGTTCCGGAACGCATAGCAGCCAGTACGCGATTGCACTCAACAATCTTGCAGGGCCGACGGCTTCAGAGTTCCGCATGGTCGAATCCGACGATGTTGGCGCAAGTCCCTCTGGCCACCACGGCGCAGGTCTCTGCTATCAGGCCACCACCAGCGCCTTTGCCGCCAGCACCCTCAGCGGCAACAGCTTCGTCTATGGCGAACAGGGCGAAGATGAAAGCGGACTTCCAGAGGCTTGGGTAGGCCGCTTTACAGCTGGCACTGAGAGCGCGACGGGGGGAACAGGAGGCGCAGCCGGCGGAAGCATCACCAACGGCATTAATGACGGGATGTACCTCAAGAAGACTAGCGATGGTGGCAATACCTTTACTGGTAGCTACGCCGCGCCAAATTCCAACGGGCGCTTCACGATGTCTATTCCGATAACCGGTTTGGGCACGGAAGTGATCGCTTTCTACATCATCGACGCCAATCGTGCCTTCATGCTGGTGACCGCTGGAGATGGTGGCGTTCAATCAGGCGATGTGCGCAAGCAGCAGCAGAGCTCGTACTCCGGGTCGAACCTGAACGGCGCGTTCGTTCTCTATAACCAAGGGTTCGAATATTCGAACAGCAGCGTCTCGGGTTACGACTCCGGCGTCTCTCAAGCGACGGGCAACGGCGCAGGCAACATCACCATCAACCAGAGCTACCAGGACTCCGATGGGACCTATCAGGCCGGCAAGGAGAACGGCGCTACAATCGGCGTCACCTTCGACTCGTCCAATCCAGGCCGAGTCACCTTCTCGCCCCCGGGGGGCGGCGATTCAATCTTCTGGTACTTCTTCGACACCAACTCGGCCTTCCACCTGGATTTGAATGGCAGCGGCTATCTGGAGACTGGCTGGTTGGAGCCGCAGACGCAGACAACCTTCACCGATGCGGCTGTTGCCGGCACATACCTGTTTGGCCAAATGCCGGTAATGCAGGAGGTTCAAGACGACGCAGTGGGAGTTCTCGACACACTCAATAACGGCACCATCACAGGCGGGCTGTCCGAGGGTGATGCGGGGTATTTCACTTGGGATCAGGCTCCGTCCTGGACCTACAGTTGGGACACGACCGCCCCCGACACGGGAAGTCTCTTGGTGGCCGGAACCGGAGACACAGGCGGAGATAGCTGTGTGGTCATCAGCGCGACGAGGGTCGTCTGCACCACCAACGCCGACTCGTGGCCGGCAGTTGGGATCCTGCAGCAGTAAACAGGATTGTTTGAACCCGAGGGCGGTCAACCACCCGGTTGGCTGCCCTTTACTTGTGCCCGGATGCCTGTCCAACAGCATTCCGGCCTCGAAGTTGAGGAACGGTGACCCCGGCCCGAGGGACGATTGCCTACAATGGCATCTGCGCGGGAAAACAATCTTACGGCCCGCAATGAGAGGGAGAACGCGCCTTGCTTCGAATTGCTTTGCGCACCGCTTTTGCATTCATTGCCCTTGCCGGCCTGATGTCAACGCCCGCTCTCGCGGCGCAGGCTCCCGTTGCCGCTCCACCGGAGACCACGGCCGCTCCCGCAGCCGCGCCGGAGACCAAAGCGGCGCCTGCCCCGGCGGCAGCGCCGGTTTCCGCATGGCAGAGGGAGTTCGAGGCGCGCCTGTTGACGGATTTCGGCTGGCTGGCCAGATACAAGGAGGCTGATTTGGCACTGGGTCTGCCCGCCAAAGGCGAGGACCGCGTGGTCTTCATGGGCGACTCGATCACCGAAGGCTGGAAGATCGAGGGCGCGAACGGCTCTTTCCCCGGCAAGCCCTACATCAATCGCGGCATCAGCGGGCAGACCACGCCGCAGATGCTGGTGCGCTTTCGCCAGGATGTGATCGACCTCAAGCCGAAGGTGGTGGTGATTCTGGCCGGCATCAACGACATCGCCGGCAACACCGGGCCGATGACGCTTGACGAGACCGAGAACAACCTGGCCTCGATGGCCGAGTTGGCCGCGGCCAACCACATTCGTGTCGTGCTGTGTTCGGTGACGCCGGCCTTCGACTTTCCCTGGATGCCGGGCATGAAGCCGGCGCCCAAGGTTCTGGCGCTGAATTCCTGGATCAAGGCCTATGCGACAGAGAAGGGCCACGTCTATGTTGACTACCACACTGCGATGAAGGACCAGCGCGACGGATTGCCGGCTGCGCTGAGCGCAGACGGCGTCCATCCGCTCCCCGCCGGCTACGCAATCATGGCGCCGCTGGTCGAGGCGGGGATTGAGAAGGCGCTGAAACAGTGAACAGTGAACAGGGAACATTGATCAATGAATATGAATTCTTACCTCGCAAACCTCAGGTCTAGCGTTCTTTCCGCGTAACAATTCCCCTCGTGCCGCGTAGGCGAAACTGATCACTGTTCACTATCCACTGTTCACTGCAATTGCCAACCCGCCCAAATCCCCCTACAATAGAAGAATTGCAGGAAAGGTCTGTCTAGAGAGATGCCCAAGGAAAAGATTCATCCCAATTACGCAGCGGTGCAGGTCAAGTGCGCCTGCGGAAGCAACTTTGAGACCCGTTCGACCCACAAGGGCGACATTCACGTGGAAATCTGCTCGGTTTGCCACCCGTTCTTCACCGGCAAGCAGCGCCTGGTGGATACAGCGGGCCGCGTCGAGCGCTTCCGCCGCAAGTACGCCAAGTCCGACGGGGCAGTGGCAGCAGCGGCAGCGGCCAAGTAACCGTCTGCACCAACCGGCAGGAACGAGTGGGCCTCCGCCAAGGCGGGGGCCTCGCTGTGTTGCCCTGCTATGTTCCAAGAAATGCACGAGACCGGGGATGCGAACCGCTCGATTTTGAATGTGAGATGGAGTCAAGGATGCCGCGCACCAAACGATCTATTCAGGGAGCAGTGGCCATCGACAGCTTCTCTCTGATCTGGCATCTGCACCGCGAGCAGCAACTGAGCACCGCGGATGGGTGGAGGGGTGTGGCCATCCACGTGAAGGTTGCGGAGGGCGTGCGCCGGGAGCTTTATCTGGAATATCCGGCGGTAAAAACGCAAAAGGTCGGATATACGAGGACTGACTTCGTCCAGCAGAATATCTCTCCCGCGAAGGTGGCGGCGCACATCCGGCTGGCGATCGAGGCAGGGTACGACCCAGGCTCGCGCGGCCAGCCATTTGTGTATGAAGTGGCTGAGTTGCCAGGCTGACCTGGGTTTTCTCGTGGTTGAGGTTCACATGGCGGGCAAGGGCTTTACCGTGAAGAAGGACTGGGACAACCCCAGGGAGCACAAAATGCCCCCGGATGCACGGGTACCAGCCGAGGTGCGCCTCGGGACGGTGGTAGTAGCTCCGGCCACGGTGCTGGCTCCCATGGCGGGGGTCACGGATACGGTCTTCCGGCGGTTCATTCGCCACGCGAGCTTGTTCACGGCTACCGCAGCACCCACCAAAGACCAGGCAGCGGGCGCAGTCGAAGCCGCCGTGACCAATGCCTACTCCGGCTGCGGGCTGCTGATGACCGAGTTCACTTCGGCCGATGGCCTGGCGCGGATGCGGGAGAGCAAGCGCCAGCGCTATCTCACCTTTTATGACGACGAGCACCCCATCGGCGCACAGCTCTTTGGAGCCAATCCCGAGACGCTGGCCGAGGCGGCGCGGATCGTCGAGGAGACCGGCTTCGACCTGGTGGATCTGAATCTCGGCTGCCCTGCCAAGCGCGTGGTAGGCTCCAACGGAGGCTCTGGCCTGCTGCGCGATCTGCCGCGCATTCAAGAGATCTTCCGCGCCGTTCGCAAGGCGGTCGCGATTCCCTTCACGGTAAAGTTCCGTCTTGGCTGGAATGACGCCGACATTGTCTGCGTCGAGTTGGCGCGAATGGCAGAGGCCGAGGGGCTGAACGGGGTGGCTCTGCATGCCCGGACCAGAGAACAGGGATACAGCGGTCAGGCGCGTTGGGAGTGGATTGCAAAGGTGAAGCAGGCGGTGCGGATTCCGGTCATCGGCAACGGCGACATACAGAGTCCCGAAGCCGCGGCGGCCATGGTGGCCGAGACTGGCTGCGACGGCGTGATGATCGGACGAGCCGCGCCCACAAATCCCTGGATCTTCAGACAGATCGCGCAGTATACGGCCGCCGGCACCTACGAACGGCCAACTGTAGACGACCGTTACCGCATGATCCGCGCTTATTTTCAGATGCTATTGGACGAGGCCGAGGCGACCAAGGGCCTGCCTCGCGCCGCGCGGCTGGGTGAGACATCTGGCAGGATGAAGCAGTTTGCCACTTGGTTCACGCACGGAGTGGCCGGCGGAGCCAAGCTCAGGGGAGCCATCTATCAGTCACGCACGGGAGCCGAAGTGCTGGCCCAGGTGGACGCATTCTTCGCCGCCCAGCTCGCGGCCCGCGCTGAATCCGGCGCGGAGCCCGATGCGGCGCCGGAAGACGACGCCAGCGCGGCCTTTCCTGCGGAGCTGCTGGTCTGCGATTGAATCAAAGCCAGGGAAACTGCGCCCGGAGATCGTCAACCGCCAGGCGCAATCAATCAGTTGGCGAAAAAGGTGAGGTAAGTCAGCACGCCCAAACCCACGACGGCCAACAGAAAAACGACCACAAGCCACTTCAAGAGGCTGCTTTGGACGTTGCTCTTCTGGGGGAAAGCGCGGGTTTCACTCAGCCGCGCCATCTCGATGCTGATGTTATCGCGGCCACCGGCATCCAAAGCCCGTTGCAGAAGGTTGCGGGCGGCGGCTTCCACCGTGGGACCGCTTGCCGTCCTCTCAATCTCCTTCTCTGAAACAGAGTCCCAGAGGCCATCGGAGCAGAGCAGCAGCGTATCGCCGACCGCCATCGGATGCTTCTCGATGTCGATTTCCACCTCGGGTTGAGTTCCCAGGCTGCGGGTCAGCACTCCGGTGTCGGGATGGTGGTAAGCCTCCTCCGGGGCAATCAGGCTGCGGGTGAGAAGCGACTGCACGCCAGAGTGATCGAGGGTAAGGCGGTGCAGGCGGCCGGCGCGCACCAGGTAAGCGCGGCAATCGCCGATGTGGCCGATCCAGGCGTAGCATCCTTCGGCGTCCTGTTGCAGCAGGGCAATCACCACTGCGGTGCCCACGCGCAGTTGCGGCACGTCGGGCTCCTTGTCAGCGGGCGCAATCTTTGTATTGGCCTGCGCCGCGGCCTCGCGAATGGCCTTGTCGGCTGCATAGTCCTGCGGCAAAGCTACCAGATACGAATGAATCTGCTCCACCGCCGTATTCGATGGGCTGGCTCCACTCGCATTTTCTCCTCCGATGCCGTCGCAGACGATCAGCAGCTCACCCATGGGAATGCTGCGGTGGAGGATGGAATCCTGGTTGACTTGGCGCATGGTGCCGCGGTCGCACTCTTCGGCGAAAAGGATGATTGGCTGCCCAAGTACCGCTAAATCGCTCATACCGGAACCTCATATGCAGGCGAAAGACCTGCACCTTACAGTAAAACGCAAACTCGTCGAGAAAACACACGTCTCCAGTTGAGAACCTTCCTCATCACTCCGGCGAAGGGCTCGGCACAGCGATCAGGCCGCGTTCATTCCAATGAATGCCCACGCGGGGCATCGCGGAACGAGGTTCCCCTTGCACCGGCCTCCGCTCAGCATCTTTCGCTCCGGCCAGCCGATCCAGCTCATGATGGGAGATGAAAAGAGAGGGAATCCAGAGTGTAATCAAACTGTAGTGGTCGCGCCCAAGCACAAGCAATTGTACACCGGCTCAGGAATCTGCCGAGGAAAAATCAACGGCAGGGCCGAGAGGGCGCGGGCAAGCCTTCCGGTAGCGTTGGCAGACGTTTACCCGCTTGATCCTCCAGCAAGCATCTGTGCCGGGTTTCGCCGAAGGCTCAGAAGGTGATACGGCCGGAGAGTTCAAGGCTGCGCGGGCCGGCGCCCTCGGCGGTCTGCAAGGCGCTGATGGTGCCGAAGCCGGATGGGTCGTCCACCTGCATATTGGGCGGTTCGTAGTTGCGATGGTTGAAGAGGTTGGCCGCTTCAACGCCGAGCTGCAAATTCGACTTCTCGGTGAGCAAGACGAGCTTCATCAGCGAGAGCGAGAAGTTTGCGGTGCCGGGACCGACAACGCCGCCCACGGGAGCGTTGCCAAAGCGGCCGATGCCGACCTCGACAGGCACGTTGTTGATGATTTGCACTGTTTGCAGATTGGAATATTGGAATGCCGCCGGATTTAACCACTGGGACACGCTCCGATGGGAGGCATAGGGCGAGACACGGGCAATCTGATCTGGGCGGGTTTGACCCACGGTGGTCAGGATGTTGGTGTTGGCCGGATCGACGGTGTCGATGAAGGGCGTCAGGAACGGACCGCTCTGGAAGATCGTAACCCCGGCCAGTTGCCAGCCGCCGGCCAGGATATTGGGCAACGTGCCGTTCGCAAGCCAGCGCCGCCCGTGGCCAAAGGGCAGGTCGTAGAGATAGTTGGCCAGGAAGCGATGCCGGCGGTCGTAGATCACGTTGCCGTAGTCCAGGCCGGGATGGAAGCGGTCCGTGAGAAAGTTTCCGCCGGCAATGGCAAATGCGGTGGGTGTGGCTCCGCCTGCGTTGGAAAGATCGCGCGTGAGGGTGTAGCTTGCGTCGAAGGTGAGCCCCTTGCCACTGCGGCGAGAGAGCTCGACTGTGCCGCTCGAGTAGTTGCTTTCGGCGGCATTCGCGACGCTCTGAATCACCGCCCACGATGGATAGGGAAGGCTAAGGCTGGCCTGGGCATATCCGACCTTGTTGGCCGGTACCTGATTCAGATCCTCCATGGCATCGAGGTTCTGGCCGTGGCTGCCGGTGTAGGAAACGCGGACGCCGATGCCGCGGCCCAGATCCTGCTCCACGGTCAGGTTCCACTGCTGCACTGTGGGATCTTTGTAGTGGATGGGAAAGGCGTAGTCGAAGTTGGCGGTGCCGGTGGCGCTACTCGATGTCGAGTTGATCGGATTGCTAAAGGTGAGCAACGGAGTCACAGTGTCGCCTTGTTGGGGCTGGTTGTAAGTTGCCAGATAGCTGGCGTGGACCGCCCAGCCGGAGACCAGCGAAAAGCCGAGCGGTGTTTCAATGAAGCGGCCCCAGCCGCCGCGCACGACCGTCTTGTCATTGGTAAAGGGCCGCCAGGCAAAGCCTATGCGCGGACCCCAATCGGTCTTGTCTGTGAAGCGCAAGGACTCTGGAATCCCGGCTTCCGCCGCAGTGATGATCGGCGTGGGCGAAATCGCGGCGTAAAAGTCGTCGGACTTGAATGACAGGGCCTGCGCGTTGGGCACCACGACCGCGCCTTGAACAGTCGAGCCGTCGGTTCCTGGGCCGTTGTAACTCGGCTGGAAGACCGCAGTATTGTAGTGGGTCTCCCGGATGGGTGGATGCAGCTCGTAGCGCAAGCCCAGATTGAGGGTAAGAGAAGAAGTGATCTTCCAGTCATCCTGCGCAAACACGGCGTTCGAGTACCCCAGCCCGTCCATGGCGGGTTTGTTGGTTGAACTGAATTCGGTGTAATCCGGTAGCCCAAGCAGAAATGCGGTGTAGGGGTCGCCGATCTTTCCGCCCACATACGAAGATCCGTCGAAGACATACCAGCCGGAGCGGTAGTTGCCGTAGACATTGTCGTCGTGGTCGCTGATCCGCTTGAAGTCCGCGCCGAACTTGAAGGAATGGTTTGCGTGGGTCCAGGTCACGTTGTCCAGGGCCTGAATAATCTCGCCGCGCTGCATGCCGGGATTGCCTGCACCGGTGGACATGAATCCGGGAATGACCACCTGAGGGGCCTCAGACCAGCTCAGATCTGGCTGGGGCACGGTGAGACCGGTTTGCGCCAGCAGCGAAGAGGTGGAGTAACTCTGCGTCTCCGAGGTGTGTTGCGCATTGAAACCGCCGCGAAACTCATTCAGCAGTCTGGGCGAGAAGATGAAGTTGTGGGCAAAGGTCAGGCCCTCGTCAATCTCCGGCGTGTTGTAGCCCCCTTGCAGCGGGCTGCCAGCTTCCGCGCAGTAGCTGTAGGTGCAGGAAGGCGATGGCGCGGTGATGACCTGGCGGTTCTTGTACGAGAAGCGCGCAAAGACCGATTGCTTCGGCGAGATGGTCTGATCCAGCCGCACGTCGCCTTGATTGCTTGAGATGGGTGAACGAAAGTTGGTCTGGTAATTGTTGGCGATATCGCCAACCGCGCCATGGTTGGGCGTGGGCATCAGGTACTGGAGCAAGTTGGCGGAGATCGGACTTACCGGCACGTTGGCCGGATCGATGGGCGTAACTCCGTCGGGTTGATAGACGGCCGCAACTCCCTGATCGGCGAGGTAGTCGGTGATATTTCCGTTGCGCATATCCGTCGACGGCACGCTCAGCAGCATGGGCGTCTCGCGCGGCAGTCGCAGCCCCTCAAAGCTGATGAAGAAGAAAGTTTTGTCGTGGCCGTTGTAAAGGCGCGGAATGCTGAGCGGGCCGCCCAATGTGCCGCCGAAGTCGTTCATGATGATCTTCGGCTTGAAGTTTGCAAAGGCATCGTTTGCGTTGAAGAAGTTGTTCTCGTGATTCTCAAAGACGCCGCCATGAAAATGGTTGGTTCCAGCCTTGGAGACGGTGGTGATGTCGGCCACGCCGCTGAACTCGGCATTATTATTCGACTCGCTGACGCGAATCTCTTCGATCGAATTGAAGGAGGGGAACATCTCGTTGACCGGGCCCGAGTATTCGACGCCGACCGATGAAATCCCATCGATTGTGACGCTGAGCAGTGCCGCTGTGGTGCCCGAAACGTCCAGTTGGCCGCTATCGTCGGTCTGCACGCCGGCTTCGGTAGTGAGCGTGGAGATGGGGCTGGTGGAACCGGCGGAGCGGGAGTAGATGGCCACCGGAAGCTCGACCAGCTCGTCGCCGACCTTGGTCTCGGCCACATTGGAGACATCCGTGGTAATGACAGGTGCGGCGGAGTCGAGCACAACCACGGTCTCCGTCTCGGCGCCCGGCTTCAGCACCGCATCCAGGCGGCGCGTCTCGCGTGCGGTCAGCGAGATCTCCGACAGCGATTCCTTTTCAAAGCCCGGCGCCGTAAATGTGAGCGCATAGCTTCCAACGTCGATGTTCTTGAAGGCGTAGTTTCCACTCTCGTCGGTGGCCGCGGACTGCTTGGCCGAGGTGCCGGTGTTCTTCAACGTCACCTGCGCGCCTGGTACCAGCGCGCCGCTGGAGTCGCGCACCGTGCCCAGAATCGCGCCATAGGTCGATTGGGCCGGCATCTGAACGGAAGCAATCGCCACCAGGCAACAGACCCCAAAAAGCCGCAAACCGGCCGTGCGAATCAAGCAGGCAAGGGAAGAAAGAATATGCATGTTTTTGCCTTTCAAGAGAATTGACAGTTGAGGACGCTCCCTCTCCATTTCTGGATTGTTTTCTATTCAAATGTATCGTCTGCTGGCGCGCATCAGGCAGCTTTTTTTCAAGTTTCTTTCTGCGAAATTCGCGCCCGCTAAAGGCCCGCCGTGCGGCACAGGCATTGATAGCTTGCAGCCCCGGCTTCTTGTGGAAAACAGGGCTGAATCCTTGGCCGCTGCACGGCATGAGACAGCAAAGAGAATCGCCGTGAAAAACTGAATTGCAGCTTGTCGATCTTGCAAGATGGGCGAGGCGGGAATCGAATCAACACCCACCGGCTTAGAGGGCCTATCCGGGTCAGTATCACCCCATACTCTACTTTGCCATAGATTGCTCTGGTTGAAAAAGATACAGCAGTTTTCACTGGGAAGCCTTTACCCCATTTACCCTCGCTTTACACCTGGGGTCCTTGCAAACTCCCCCACAGTTTTTGAACCTCGCTCGATAGTGCTAATCGTGCAATTCGGCCGGCTCACTGCAGGAGCCCGGCTTTTGATTGTGCGCGTACAGCCATCGTCGATGATCTCACTTCAATGTTCATTCCGACGAAAGTGAGCGCGTCTGGCAAAGTGGCCAGGCAAATCTTTGCGCAGTTTCAGGAGCTCGACAACGCTACGAGCGGACCTGTCACTTATCCAACCTGTCCCTCGCCAAATTGCCATCTGGGCGAAATGACGGCGGGATTTTTAACTGCGCATTTGTAACTGGGTGTTCTTTGATGGAGGAGCAGCGGGACAGTGACCACGAATGGATGTGCCGTAAACGGGTCGGCAAAGTCCGCGTCAACCGTGTGGATCGGGAAGGGCGGTGTGTACGACAGAGGTCTGTGATGCTTGTCCTCCAACTGCGAATCATCTGGAGGAGGCAAGTCTCTCTCGGTGATGAGCACTTGAGGAGTAGCCGAGCTGCGGTTGGCGTGAAAGACAACCTGCACGTCGATCTAGACAGGAACAGACTTTTCTCCCAACTTGCCCGGTTCGAACTTCGACTCTTTCACGGCTGCGATGGCGACTTGATCGAATATTTGGCCGTGCGTGTGCAGCACCTGAATCTGTGTTGGGATACCGTCGGCGTCAATGACCATGGCCAGCACAGTCATGCCCTGAACCTCTTTACCGGAAATGCCCTCAGGGTACGGCACATATACAGTGCGAACCAGCCTGGGTGCAGTAACCTCCGGCCCGGCGTAGTAAACGCCGTCCTTGCCGGGCGCCTGATCAACCTGGCGACCGGGAAACACTGACTCCTGCGCCCAAAGGTTCACTGACACCAGCGACAGAATAGAAGTTAAGACTTTTGACGTCCGCATCCGATTCTCCGATCTGTTCTCATGATGAGTGCGTCGATCGACGACTCTCCGCTGTTGGTCCGCAATTCTTGCTTTGCCTTGCGGAGTATGAATCGCAATCCGTCCCGACGAAGAAGTTGCAATGGCTAACCTCTATACTGGTCAGTGCTAAGTTCTCTCTGTCTCATGCGGCGATCTCCGCTCCGCGGTCGTT
>Ga0302198_10000250_pt1 | contig 58896 bp, 56 predicted proteins | sample II_Bog_N2_2_FD_193521 | JGI IMG/M metagenome (GOLD analysis project Ga0302198, IMG submission 193521) | Peat permafrost microbial communities from Stordalen Mire near Abisko, Sweden - II_Bog_N2_2 | ecosystem: Environmental > Terrestrial > Soil > Wetlands > Peat | place: Sweden: Abisko...
GCTACAAGATACCAACCGGATGACTGCCTGCGCGCCCCAGATCGACCACCTGCCCAGCAAACCGCTGGATCGGTCTTGGCTAAACGCTATGCCCGACACACACCTAGATGGTCTGGAATCGTGAGCGTCTCAGAGATACTTTGGCCTGCGTCCAGCGGTGCGACCTTCGGGGATGCTCCTGCAAGGGCGGCGTAGCATAAGCCGGTCGTGAGCAAGGCGGGGGCCGGTTCGGCTGGCTCTTCGCCCAGGATGCGGTTGAAGGTGTAAATCGTGAGGGCATTGACAGGTGCAGGCGAAAAGAGGGAATAGCCGCGACGCTGAATGGGAATCACGCGCACCCGCCCCGTACCGCCGCGCGGAATGGACGCTGAAAACACGCTCACGTCTCCCGCCCCGCCATCGCGCGTGAAGCGCAGCAACACGTGATTGGGCAGCGCCGGGCACATCAACTGCTGAAAATCCCACTTGCCCCGATCGAACTCCATGCCGGCAAAGCTGGCGCGCTCGGCGATTGCCGGCTGGGCCTGCGCCACCAGATTGCGATCCGCCTGGCTCATCTGTTCTGGGCTGCGCAATTCGATTGAATCGACTTGTTCTGAAGTGCCGGCACCAGGAACACGCGGCTGCTGGCGCCCCAGCTCGCGCGCCGCCTCAGTCTCGATTTGGGGTGTACCGGAAACGGCGGCGCTCTGGGCGCCGAGAGGCACGCAGGCAGCGGCGACAGTGGTTACGGCCACAACGGCGAATAAGATTCGGATTCGTTCCATGTTGGCCATAGCCTATCACTCCGCGGGCTGGATTCAATCGACAGAACCGGGCAGCGCACGAACAAGAAGGGCAGCCTGTAAAGGGCTGCCCTCGATGGTCCCAGGAACGGGTTGCTCCGCGCCGGGCCCCGATGAGGCCCGGCACTACGGGTGCATCGATCGTACGATCAATGCGCCTTGTGTCCGGCGGCCGGCTTGTGCGCCGGGGCAGCCTTCTTCTTCTCAGGCACCAGGACGCCGTCGCGGAGCACAATCTGCGCCGTCTGCGTCATGGTGGCGGTGGCCGGAATCTGCGTGTAGCTGTCGTAGGTTCCGTCCAGCTCGGCTGCCGGCTGGAGACCGAACGCGGCGCCAGCGGCAGGGATTTCCTTGTCTTCCAAGGGCTTCTTCATATTGACGATGAAGTCGGCGACCTTGGCAACCTTGGCGTCATCAGACACGGCCAGCTTGATGACCGAAGCCGTGGCTTCAATCACGACACCCGGGCAGGGGGTCGCCTTGTCCTTCATCAGCGCCCAGAGCTTGTCGGCGTCGTCCTTGGTCCCGGAGGCCAGGATGAACTCCTTGTCGCTCAGGTTCAGGGTGTTCAGGTCAGGCGTTTCTACAACCACCTTGTGCGCAATCTCGGCGGGCGTTGCAGCAGCCGTGATGACAAAGGTTCCCGGAGGAAAGAGAGTGGCTGCGGCCTGGGTCTTGATGTCGTCCAGACCCTTCAGGTCACCGTGGTACTTCTTGTAGTAGTACTCCAGCTTCTGCTCGATCGGAGCCTTGTAGGAAGCGGGGAAGAAGTTCCAGGCGCGCGCGTAGAACCAGACCGCCTGCACCAGGTCCTTGGCATCCGGCTTGACATAGGCCTCAGCCAGTTGAAGGGTATCCACCATTCCCTGTCCGCTGGTGGTAGCCTCGGGCGGATAGAGCATCAGTTCGGTGCGATACTCCTTGATTCCGGCCTTCACGTCCTTCTTGGAGACAATGTCATCCAAGGCGATGGCGGAGTGGAAGATCGGATAGGTGGCGCCGGTCTGCTTCTTCCAGTCGGCGTCGGAGACAGTGGCCGGCTTTGGAAGAGCGAGCCCCTTCTGGGCAAGAGCGGCGGCATCGTCCAAGGTCTGGGCATCGCCAGTCTTGCCGCCCTGGTTCTTCTTGATCACCACGGAGAGGAAGAGGGCCTTCATGTTGTTGGGATCCACCTGGAGGAGGCGGGTCGCGGCGCTGAGGGCCTTGTCCGGGTCGCCTGCACTCTGGTAGGTATCCAGCAGCATGTCGAGAACAGCCTTCTTGACCACGCTCTGGGGATAGGTTTCCAGAAAGCTCTCCAAGGCCGCGGCTTTGGCCGGCAGATTGGTTTGGGTGGTTGCCATTTGATAGGCATTGAACTCAGCCGGATCCTTGATGGAGATGGTATCCGAATCCTGGGCTCGTAGCGTGGGCGCGGAAACGAGGCAAATGCTCGCCAATGCCATCACAGATGCAAAGACAAACTTCTTCATTCAGTGCTCCTGGGAATTGCCGAAATGGAGATCAATATTCAAGCACTCGCTCGCGGAAAATACAACCGTTCTTTTGAGCGGTTGATCGCCAAAGTGACGGGTAAACGATACCTTGGCTTCCAATGCGGTGTTGGATGGATTATAGAAAGCCCCGCCCTCCATGACAAGCGAAGTTGTGCGGGAAAAGTTGCAGCCCTGGATTATGGTCCGGAAAACGCCTTCTCCAGCCCGCCCTGGAACCTTGGGCAAAGCGCTGTCCTGGCCGCGATCGGAACGAGAAATCGCTCTCACCACTCTCCCCCCAAGGGCCATTTCAGTCCCCTGCCCTTTCCCTATCAGTTTGGACACCGGCCATGGAGAAACTGTTCCTGGGCGCGGCATGAGTGCGAATGGCCTGTCATTGCAGCAGACGGACCAATTCGACCTGCTCGGCCAGGAAGGCGTCATGGCCGTGAGCGCTGGTCATCTCGCGGTAATCGGCTTCGACGCCGGCGGCGCGAATTGTATATGCAAAGTCGCGAACCGACTCCGGCGGAAACAGCCAGTCGGAGCTGATGCCGACAAAACTCAGCCGGGCGCGGATGCGGCTGAAGACCTCGTTGGGAGCGGAATGGCCGTGCAGCGGGTCCCAGGTGTCCATGGTGCGCATGATGGCCAGATAGGAATTGGCGTCGAATCGGTCCATGAAGACCTCGCCCTGGTGGTCAAGATAGCCGGCGATATCGAAGCGCCCGCCAATCAGGCCCCCGCCCTGGTCGTCCAGTCCCCAGGGATCCTCACCGTTGCGATTGGGCTTGCGGCCGTAGCGCTCGTCGAAGAGCTCCGCGGACTTGTAGCTGATCATGCCGATCTGGCGGGCCAGGGCCAGCCCGCGGCGCGGAGGGCGCTGGGGCAGATAATGTCCGCCCTCCCAGGCTGGATCGTGCTGAATGGCCTGGCGCTGCAGATGGTTGAGCGCGAGCCCCATGGCGGTCAGCGGGGCCACCCCGATCACCAACGCCCGCTGCACCCGCTCGGGATCGTGGATGGCCCACTCCAGGGCCTGCATGCCCCCAATGGAGCCGCCCAGGACCAGCCGCAGTCTGCGGATGCCCAGCGAATCCAGCAACTGCGCCTGGGCCCGGACATTGTCCGGGATGGAAACCAGGGGAAAGTCCGGTCCGTACACCTTTCCCGTCTCCGGGTCCACGGAGCCGGGCCCGGTGGAACCGTAGCAGGAGCCCAGCATGTTGATGCAGATCACAAAATCGTGGTCCAGCGACAGAACCGCACCGGGGGCGAAGAGTTCAGGCCACCAGGAGCCCACCAGCGCCGATCCAGAGAGCGCGTGACACACCAGCACGGCGTTATCGCGCGCCGCATTGAGACGCCCGTACACCGCGTAATGCAGGGTACAGCCGGCCAGGGTGCGGCCAGACTCCAGCAACAGCGGCTCGTCGAGCACAAAGTCGCCTTCGTAGGTGGGGGTCAGGTTGGCTCTCGCTGACCCCCTTGGGGCGGGAAAGCTCTCCGCCGCGCTGCGGGATTCGGTCATGACTTTCATTGTGCAACAGAACCCGCGGTTTCGGCCTGACAGGCAACGGTCTGCCCGTTGGCCGCCTCGATCGCCTGATCCAGATCGGCCAGCAGATCGCGAATGTCCTCAATCCCCACCGACAGCCGCACCAACTCGGGAGTGACGCCCGTGCCCGCCTGCTCCTCCAGCGAAAGCTGCTGATGGGTGGTGGAAGCCGGGTGGATCACCAGCGATTTGGCATCGCCGATGTTGGCCAGCAGCGAGAACAGATCGAGCGCGTCGATCAGCTTCTTGCCTGCCGCGTAGCCGCCCTTGATGCCAAAGGTCACCAGCGCTCCCTGCCCTGTGGGCAGATACTTCTGCGCCCGCGCGTAGTAGGAACTGGACTCGAGGCCGGGATAGTTGACCCAATCCACGCCGGGATGCTGTTCGAGATGCCGGGCCACGGCCAGGGCGTTCTCGGAGTGCCGCTCCATGCGCAGGTGCAGGGTTTCAACGCCCTGGAGCAGCAGGAAGGAGCTGAAGGGCGACAGGGCCGCCCCGGTGTCGCGCAACCCCTGCACGCGCGCCTTGAGGATGAAGGCCAGCGGCCCGAAGGCCTCGGTGTAGGAGAGGCCGTGGTAGGAGGGGTCCGGCTCGGTGAAATTCTTGAAGCGCCCGGAAGCCGCCCAGTCGAACTTGCCGGCGTCCACAATGATGCCGCCGATGGTGGTGCCGTGGCCGCCCAGGAACTTGGTGGCGGAGTTGATCACGATGTCCGCGCCCCACTCGATGGGCCGCACCAGCGCCGCCGAGGCCGCGGTGTTGTCAATGACCAGGGGCAAGCCGTTCTCATGGGCGATGGCGGCCAGCTTCTCGATGTCCACCACATCCAGCTTGGGATTGCCCAGGGTTTCGGCGTAGATGGCGCGCGTTTTGCCGTTGATGGCCGCGCGCAGCCCGTCGAAGTCGTCCGGGTCCACAAAGCGCACGGTAATGCCCAGGCGCTCGAAGGTGTAGCGAAGCAGCGTGTAGGTGCCGCCGTAGAGCGAGGTGCTGGAGACAATCTCGTCTCCGGCCGAGGCCAGGGTGGTCAGGGCCAGGGTCTCTGCCGCCATGCCCGAAGCCGTGGCCAGTCCCGCCACTCCGCCTTCCAGCGCCGCCACCCGCTTTTCAAAAACATCGGTGGTGGGGTTCATGATGCGGGTGTAGATGTTGCCGAACTCCTTCAGAGCAAACAGCCGGCCGGCGTGGTCGGAATCCTTGAACACGTAGGACGAGGTCTGGTAAATGGGCACAGCCCTCGAACCGGTGGTGGGGTCGGGCTCCTGACCGGCATGGACGGCGAGAGTGGCAAACTGGCGCTGCTTCGATTCCGACATTCTTGGCTCCTTGGGGTTCTGGTAGCTTGGGTGGAGGGTGGGGACCTCGGGTGCCCCATTCTTCGCGCTTTTTGCGAAGGGTGGGAAATGGGCCGCGGGGGGAAAATCAAAACGGCCCGCATCCTCTGGGAGGACCGGGCCGGCTGGTTTCAAGATGGGTTGCGTCTAGCGCATTCGCCTCTCAGGAAACCGACGGACAGGTCCGCACACCATGCACATACACATGGCCATGACCGCAATTCCGTGTTTCCTTGAGTTCCGCATTGAAGGCAGTATCAACGGAAGCGGGAGCGGAAGTCAAATCCGGCAGAACCGACGAAGAGTAGCCCGAGCAAATATCCCGTTTACATTCTTACACTTGAGGCGTGAGCTTCTGCCCAGTTCCAATTTGGTTTTGACCGAAGATGAACGGGCAGTACTTCCGGGTGAAGTATTTGCAGAATAAGTCTTGCGCGCTGTTAAACTATAACTTAATATTCGTGGGGTGACGATTGAGCACCGAACGAAGGCTGGCTTATCCCGGGAAGGTGTTCAGGATTGCGTTCGCCCGCGATCATTCGGGCGCATTTCCAGCCGAAGTGTTCTTCAATCAGCTTCCGATTGCCGATAAGGCTAAGTTGATGAACCTCTTCCGCATCTTGGGCGATCATGGAAAGCACTCAAACCCGGAGAAGTTCGGCGACCTTGGAAACGGACTCTACGAATTCAAGTCGTTCCAAGTCCGGATGCCCTTTGTCTATGCGAAAGAGAAAGGGTTGGTGATCATCTCACACGGATTCAACAAGAAATCGCCCAAAACGCCGAGAGCGGAGATTGAAAAAGCGCGGATGATTCTCAATGAAGACTCCACCGCGTCCAAAGTATGCGCAATCAACGAGCAGAACACAAAGAGAAAGCGCCCATGAATACGAAATTTGATGAACTGATGTTGGATCCGGAGTTCAGGAAGGTCTATGCAATCGAGGGGCTTATTGCAGACACAGCGCAACTGATCTCTGATCTGCTTGTGCAGCGAAACCTGAAACAGGCCGATCTTGCACGCCTGCTGAATAAGACTCCCGCATTTGTGTCGCAACTCTTGAATGGCAAGGCCAACATGACCATCCATACGCTTGCAGAGGTAGTGTTCGCACTTGGCGCAAATGTGAAGATCGGCACACAAGATGAAAGCACATCGGCTTGCGATGCCGCGGATGACTCCAAAATGCAGACTTTCCACATCCAAATGCCTGTGCGCGAAGCCGGCTCGTACTTTCAGTGGGACAATCGCGAAATCATTCAGTCCAAATCCCGTGACTTCGATACTCGCTCAGGGTATGTCAAGGGCGCAGCATGAACACATTTACGATTTTCCAGACCAAAGAAGAAACTGAGCTCGCAATCGCAGTTCATCGGAATGCGCAGATCAGCGAGGTGCGTCTTGCGCGTGCGAAGGTCACTGCTGACCGTCCCGGAAATGTCCTCAAGGACCCCATATCTGTCTCGATGGGGGTAAAGGCCAAGGATGTCAAAGGCGCCGATGGTCAACTCTTGGTTGAGGTGAGCTTTCGTTTGGCCGGGGCAAAAAAGGGAGATCAGGCGAAGGACAAGACTGTACTTTGCGTGGAATGTACGTTCGAAGTGAGCTACCAATTGCGCCCGGAGTTCACACCAACAACAGAACAGATAAAAGCCTTCAAGGATGGGAATGCGATCTTTAACTGCTGGCCCTACTGCCGCCAGTATGTTCAGGAAATGATCCAACGAATGGGCTTTCCACCGCTAGTGCTTCCGTTCTTTCGCGTGCAAACCAAGCACCGTGAAAGCCGGAAGCTTCCGAAGCCTGAATAGCGTTTCTCCATGCTTCTGAAGGCTGCCCTGGGCCTTCGCCTCAAAAACAATTCCTCATGCCCCTACTCCTCCGCCCTCCACACATAGGCGCCGGGTTGGGGCAGGCCGATGTGGGCCAGCACGCGGAAAACGAACTGGCGGGCCATCTCCGTGGAGTCGACGGGCTTGTTATAGAACGCCGGAATCACCGGGAAGATGACCGCGCCGGCTTCGGCGGCCAGGGTCATATTGCGCAGATGGATGCGGTTGAAGGGCGTTTCGCGCACGCACAGCAGCAGGGGACGGCGCTCCTTGAGCGTGACGTCGGCCGCGCGGGCGATCAGCGAGTCGGCCAGTCCGTTGGCGATGCTGGCCAGCGTACCCATGGAACAGGGCAGGACAATCATTCCGCTTGAGGGGTAGCTGCCGCTGGCGATGGCCGCGCCAATATCCGCGTCCGCGTGCTGCACGGTCTTCACCGGCGGCGCGCCCAGCAGCTTTCCTAGCAGATCGTTGCGGCCGGACAAGCCCAGCTCCTCGGCCATCACCCGCAGCGAGTTCTCCGAGGGCACAAAATGGACGCGGGCCACGCGCTCATCGGCCTCCAGGGCGCGCAGCAGTTCCCTGCCAAAGACCGCGCCCGAGGCGCCGGTGAGTGCTACGGTGAGATTCTTAGCTTCCATTGAGATGATCCTTTGCCGACGAGGTCCGCGTTGTATTGGCTTCAAGTCCTGAAAGAACAGAACGAGCCCGGGCCTAAAGCCCAGCAAATTCGCTTTCTTTCAGGGGGCTGAAGCCCCCTGCTCCCACCGGAATCCTCGATTTACAACTGTAGTACTAGGAGGCATTGATAACAGCCCCGCAAATATCGCAATGAAGAACGCGCTTCCTCATCACCAGGAGCCAGCCCAGCAAACCTCCGGCGAAAAACAGGATTCCACGCGCAACAGTGGGTGAGCGGTCAAGGGCGCTTGGCGGGATTACTCCCGCGCCGGCTCGTCCTTCGCCCGGAATGTCGTCAGAATAAAGCGCGGCTACATCCGAATCAATTGCATCGAGCGTGCCGTTTCTCATTCGCTGGGTGCATGTTTCTGCGGCTGCCCCCTCCGAGCGCGTTTCTTTGAATGTCGCCAGCCGGCATTCACAGTACTTCTCAATCACGGGCACCGGCACAGGGACTTCCGCCGTCTGATTATATTGTTCCGCGGCCTTTGCACAGCCACGACGATACTGGGCATCGAAGGCGCTCTGAGAGGGCTCGCTTGACATGCCGGGAACGGCGCTGGGCGCGCTTGCCTTGTGCCCGTGAGCGGCCACAAGCCTGAATCCACAAAAAAACATCCCGATCACGGATGAGATCAAGAGCATGAACCCAATGGCGACTACCGGGCCGCTCATGCGAAATGCTGTTTTGAGTCTGAGCGTTCCACGATCGCAAATCTTGCAGGTGGGGTTGGTGTTTCTGAGCACAGAGCCGGGTTGCGCCGGATAGACAATCTGGGCGCGCGGATCGGCATCCGGCCTTGGTTGCAGGTCCTGCCTGGGCGGATCTCCCCAATCCCCTTCGGGCATGATCGACCTTTCAGGTTATTCCCATTCCATGCGCAGAGCTTTGAAGCGTTGATTGTGCGCCGGGCATTCGGGCTTCCCATGTCTCGCTGCTGAGACCTGGGAAGCCGCGGTCCAGAAACTCCCTACTCTCCAAATACCCGCTTGAAGATGGCGTCCACGTTGCCCAGTTGGCGCGTGTAGTCGAAGGTGTGGGCCAAATCTTCCGGGCTGAGCAGCGCGGTAATCGCGGGATCCTTTGCCACCTCGTCGCGGAAGACCAGGTCCTCTTTCCACGCTTTCATGGCGTGGGTTTGCACCAGCCGGTAAGCGTCCTCGCGCAGCATCCCGGCCCCGGCCAGGTCCAGCAGCAACTGCCCGCTGAAGATGAGCCCGCCGGTGCTCTCCAGGTTCTTCTGCATGCGCTCCGGGTAGACCAGCAACCGGTCGATCAGGCTGGCGGTCTTGGCCAGCAGGTAGTCCACCAGGATGGTCGAATCGGGGAAGATGACCCGCTCGACCGAGGAGTGCGAAATGTCGCGCTCGTGCCACAGGGGAATGTTCTCGAAGGCCGCCTGGGCGTTGCCGCGCAGCACGCGGGCCAGCCCGCTGACCTGCTCGCTGGTGATGGGGTTCTTTTTGTGGGGCATGGCCGAGGAGCCCTTCTGCTTCTCGCTGAAGTACTCTTGCGCCTCACGCACCTCGGTCCGCTGCAGGTGGCGCAGTTCGACGGCGAACTTGTCCAGCGTGCTGGCGATGATGGCCAGGGTGGCGATGTAGGCGGCGTGGCGGTCGCGCTGGATGACCTGGGTGGCCACCAGCGCCGGCTTCAGCCCCAGCCGCGCGCAGATTTTTTCTTCGTGCTCAGGTTTCAGGTGACCAAAAGTTCCAACGGCGCCCGAAAGCTTGCCCACGCGCATATCCTCGGCCGCGGCGTCGAAGCGGACCAGGTTGCGCTCCATCTCGGCAAACCAGTTGAGCAGCTTGAGGCCGAAGGTGGTGGGCTCGGCGTGGATGCCGTGGGTACGCCCGATGGTGGGCGTGTGCTTGAACTCGATGGCCCGGCGCTTGAGCACCGCCAGCAGAGCCACCAGACCGGCGCGCAGCAGCGCGGATGCCTCTTTGACCTGCAGGGCCTGGGCAGTGTCAACGATGTCGTTCGAGGTCAGCCCGTAGTGCAGCCAGCGCGACTCCGCCCCCAGGCCCTGAGCGTTCAGGCTCTCGGCCACCGCGGTGGTGAAGGCGATCACGTCGTGCTTCACCTCCGCTTCGATCTCCTGGATGCGGGCCACGGAGAAGCTTGCCTTGGTGGCAATGGCAGCAGCGGCATCGGCAGGAATCACGCCGTCCTCGGCCAGCACGGTGCTGGCCGCCGACTCCACTTCAAGCCAGCAGCGGTATTTGTACTCTTCAGTCCAGATGCGGCCCATGGCCGGGCGGGTATAGCGGTCGATCACAGGGAAGTCTCCTCGCCAGAGCCGCTTTCCGCGGCCTGTACCACTCTCGATTGTACGAGGAGAGGAGCTTCAGGGGCGAGGAATGCCCAGGCGCTGGTGGAGTTCGTCGTAAAGCAGCCCTTGGCCGGGCTTGTAGGGCTGGAACCACTCGCCGTCAATCACCAGTTGGGGAACGGCCCGCTTGCCGACGCGGCGCAGCACTTCGGCCGAGGCGGCCGGATCGGCGTCCACGTTGATTTCGGTGTATTCGATGCCGTGGGATTCGAGGAACTGCTTGGCCATCCGGCAGTCCCGGCACCATCTTGTGGCGTAAACCTGCACGTTCATGCGGCCATTGTACTGTCCCGGCGCTGCTACCATCAGTGACAATGACCGCCAGCGAAATCAAGGCGCTTCTGCATCTGGAACCGCACCCGGTGGAGGGCGGCTGCTATCGCCGCACCTATGCCTCGGCAGGCATGGTGGAATTGCCGCGCGGGCTGCGGCACCAGGGCACGGCGATCTACTACCTGCTGGAGCCGCGAACCTTCTCTGAGATGCACATGCTGGATTCGGACGAGATCTTCCACTTCTACCTGGGCGACCCGGTGGAGATGCTGCAGCTTTACCCGGACGGGCGCTCCGCAGCATTCACACTTGGGCCGGACCTGGCAGCTGGGCAGCAGGTGCAACTGGTGGTTCAGGCCGGAGTGTGGCAAGGAACGCGGCTGGCTGGCGAGGGGAAAGTGGCCCTGCTGGGCTGCACAGTGACGCCGGGATTCGATTTTGCCGACTACCACAGCGGGAGTTATGCGCAATTGGCGGAGAAATGGCCGGGGGAAGCGGAGCGGATCGGGAAAATGACGAGAAGCTAAGACCAGAGGATTTTCACAGTTTCTGTAAGGCTGGCCTCCTGCTTTCCCACCCTTTTCGCAAGGAGCGCGAAAAGGATGGGGCACCCAGTGTGTGGCGGCGGTGAAGATGCCTCAAGACGAGCGGCGCTCGCGGAAGAAACTGCGCAGCAACTCCGCCGACTCGTCGGCCAGAATCCCCTGCTCCACCTGCATCTGGTGGTTGAGCTGCGGGTGGTTGAGTACGGAGAGCACCGAACCGGCAGCGCCGGCCTTGGGATCGAATGCGGCAAAGACCAATCGGTCAAGCCGGGCATGGATCATGGCGCCGGCACACATGGAGCAGGGCTCCAGCGTCACATAGAGAGTGCAGCCCAAGAGCCGGTAGTTGCCAATCGCCGCCGCAGCCGCGCGCAGGACGACGATTTCAGCGTGGGCTGTGGGGTCCAGGTCGCGCAGCACGCGATTCTGACCGCTGGCCACGATTGCGCCTTCGCGGACGATAACCGCGCCAACAGGCACTTCGCCGGCCTCTGCGGCGAGGCGGGCCTGGGCGAGCGCGGCTTGCATGAAATCGAGATCGGTCATTCGTTGCTAGCCCTACAGAAGTTGTTGTAACTTGCGCAGATCGCGAAAGTTGAGCACAGGAACCCCTTGGCTCCGCAACGCGCCGGAAAGCCGGTAATCCTCAGTTACAACCAGCGCTTCCGAGGATAGATTGGTTAATGCCGCATCCGTAATGCCAAATGCGGCAAATTCAGGCATTTTGGCTAGCTCAGCCGCGGGCGTCCATCGCTCTCTCAGGCCAGGCGTCTCCTGCTGCGATGCAATGAGTGTTGCGATATTCCGATGCCAATCCGGCTTGAGCCATTCCGGCAAACTGTTCGCCAGATTGCTAACTTCAGTAAGGATGTGCGGAGTCGTAAGCAGGATTGTAAAGGAACTCAACAGGCGGACAAGCAATTCGTAGTCCTTGAGAGTGTAGGCGCTGACCCGTTTGAATCGCCCAAACAAGCTTATATCTAGAGACCCTGCCAAGAAAACAAGCAAGAGATTGGAGTCAAGCAGAACGCTCTTTCCTGCATGGCGCGCGAAGAGTTGCTCATCCAGTATCATGGCTTGCGCTCAGAATGGAGCTGGGTTTCTTACCGCAATCAAGGAGCCGTCATCGGCCCCAACTGAGACAACTTTTTCAATTCTAGGATTGCTAAGCATATCAGCCACAGTCTCAGGCTTTGAAATATTCTTACTCCGCGCATAGAAAGTGATATTCCACGCAGAAGAGTCGTGCGCTAGCACCATTTCTTCTACCTTCGGCTCCAAAGCTGCAAACTCCGGAATCACCTCACCCAAATAGACACGGGCTTTAACCAGGACTTCGTGGGGGGCAAGCATAATCAAACCTCCGTGGCGTCGATTATATCTCAGAAAAATTATTCGCAGCTGCCGGCTGCTGCTGGGTCATGCAGTGCAGCGTGCCCAGGCCCCAGACGAGATCAACCGAGTGGATGCCGATGACTTCGCGGCCGGGAAAAACCTCGGCCAGAATGTTCAGCGCCACGCGGTCGTTGGGATCGTGGAAGGTGGGCATGAGAACCAGGCCGTTGGCGATATAGAAGTTGGCGTAACTGGCGGGCAGGCGCTGGCCGCGAAAGAGGACCGGGCGCGGCAGCGGCAGCTCGACGAGGCTGAACTGCTTGCCATCGGGAGTGCGCGCGGCCTTGAGACGCTGGAGATTCTCGGCCAGAGGCGCGTGGTTGGGGTCGGCGGTGTTCGGCTCGACGGCGGTGACGATGGTCGCAGGCGCAACAAAGCGGCTGATGTCGTCCACATGGCCGTGGGTGTCGTCCCCGGCCACTCCGCGATTGAGCCACAAGACCTGATCGATGCCGAGGAAGTCGTGAAAGGCCTGTTCCAGTTGAGAGCGGCTCACGCCGGGATTGCGCTGCTGCACTTCGCTCAGCAGGCACTCCTCGGTGGTGAGCAGAAGGCCTTCGCCGTTGGTATCGATGGAGCCGCCCTCCAGCACCAGCCTGCGCTTCACACCGTTCTCGAGTTCGAGGGTTGGCTGCCACGCTGGAAGGCCGAGCAGCTCCGTCACGCGGCCCGGAATCTGGTCGTCCAGATGCCAGTCGGGATACTTGGCCCAGGCGTTGAACTGCCAGTTGGTGATGCCGAGCTGGCCCTGAGTATTGCGCACGAAGATGGGGCCGGAGTCGCGGGTCCACACGCGATCGGTGGGCCACAGATGAAAGGTCACCCGGTCAAGATTGGCTCCGGTACGCTCCAGAATGCCGCGGGCGCGCTGTTCGGCCCTGGCGTGATCGACCAGGATATGCACCCGCTCATGCGCAGAGAGCAGGCGCACGATCTCCGCATAGACCCAGGGGATGGTCTGGAACTTGCCCGGCCAGTCCTCGGGATTGTGCGGCCATGCCAGCCAGGTGGCTTGGTGGCGGTCCCACTCGGCGGGCATGCGGTAGCCCAGTTGAATTGGCGTTTCGATCATCCGGATTACTCTAAAGACCTCCGTACAAGTCGTAGTGCAAAAGCGGAGATCCCCTCAGGGGCTAAAGCCCATGTTGATTTTGCTGGATTTATTTGTCGGGGTTAAAACCCCGACCTACCATTCCGTACTCTACAAAAAATGCCGCTACAAGGGAATTCGAGCAGCTACTTTGAATCTCCGTCTTCACGCCACGGATTCACGGGATCGAGAAAGCGCTGGGTGATGGGCGCATAGGCGTCGATGCGGCGGTCGCGCAGGAAGGGCCAGTTGCGGCGCGTGTCCTCGATCAGACCCAGGTCGATCTCGCCGATCAGAATTTCTTCCTTGTCGTGCGAGGCCTTGGCGATCACGCGTCCGAAAGGATCGGCCAGGAAGCTGCCGCCCCAGAACTCCAGGCCCGGCCCCTCGGCGCGATTGCCCGCGACGTCGCCGTGCTCCACTCCGACGCGGTTCACGCCGGCCACATAGACGCCGTTGGCGATGGCGTGGGCGCGCTGGATGGTCTGCCAGGCATCATATTGCGCGGCGCCGAACTCGGCCTTCTCCGCCGGATGCCAGCCGATGGCGGTGGGATAAAACAGCACCTCGGCGCCCTGCAATGCGGTCAGCCGCGCGCCTTCCGGGTACCACTGGTCCCAGCAGACCAGCGTGCCGATGCGGCCAAAGGCTGTATCCACGGCCTGAAAGCCCAGATCGCCGGGTGCGAAGTAGAACTTCTCGTAGTAGAGCGGATCGTCGGGAATGTGCATCTTGCGGTAGACGCCCGCAATGGCCCCGTCGGCGTTCAGCGTGACCGCGGTGTTGTGATAAAGCCCCGGCGCGCGCCGCTCGAAGAGGCTCGCAATGATGGAAACATGGGCCTTCCGCGCCACCTCGGCCAGCCTGGCCGTGGAGGGTCCGGGAATGGACTCGGCCAGATCGAAGAGGCGGATATCCTCGCGCTGGCAAAAATACTGGGCGCGGAAAAGCTCCGGCAGGCAGACAATGTTCGCGCCCATCCGCGCAGCCTCTTCAATCTGCTTGACGGCCGAGGCGAGATTGGCCTCGGAGTCGGGCCCCATGCGCATCTGCACGAGCCCTACGTTGTATTTGCGTGCATTCCCCATCATTCGCCGGGCGAACCTCCGAAGCAATCCTGTCTTGCGATGCAGCAAGGCCAACCCCGCCGGGCGGGATTGGCCTCAGAGCCTCTCGATCGATGCGGCCGCTACTCGGGCATGATCAGAACGGCGGCGGCAATCGTGGTGGTCCACAGTCCGTTCTTGTCGCCCACGGCCGATTGGGTGATGTTGCTGGTACGGACGATCTTGTTGGAGATGCGATAAATCTCCTTCTTCTCGTCCCAGCTGGTATCCGGATCGAAGTCCACGTCCAGGGTGGTGGCCAGCATCTCGGCGGCCAACTCCTCGGCGTAGTCGCCGGCCTGATCCTCGGTCTCGCCAAAGCTGTGGTGCTCGCTGAGGTAGCCGTAGGTGTTGCGGTCGGCGGGAATGGCCACGCCGATGCTGGAAACGATCAGCCGGTGCGGCTCGCGCGTGGAGTTCTCCGCAATCACCGCAAAAACCACTTCGCCGGGGCTCAGGTAGGTTTGACCCTCCTTGCGGGTCAATACCTTGCACTGCGGCGGAAAGATGGAAGAGACGCGGACCAGATTCTGTGAGGCGATACCCGCATCCCGAAGGGCCAGCTCAAACGAGGTCAAACGCTCTTTGTGTCTACCTACGCCCTTGGTGAAAAACAGCTTCTTCGGGACCATGCTTTTTCCCAATTTCTATGTACCCTCCGTGTGATTGACGCTCGTGATATTTTGTACAGTTCCCGCATGAGTTTATCGCATCCGGGCGGTCCGGGACAGAACTGCACGCGTTTTCATCGCACATTCACACTGCCGGCCGCTGCCAGCCTCTCTGCTCTCCCCGTTCAAACGCGCGGGGCCGCGCGGGTTTTCCGGCCCCTTTCTGCCCGGCGCCCGCGGGCAATTGCCACTCCCAATTCGCAGGTGGTAGCCTCATGCTCTGGCACCACGCTGGGGAGGGATAACAAAAAGTCCATGCAAAATACCTACAACGGGCTGGAATTGCCCAAAGACGGCCAGCCAATCCAGTACAGCAACGGGCAGTTTGAAGTGCCCGACCACCCCATCATTCCCTTTATTGAGGGCGACGGCACCGGGCGCGACATCTGGAAAGCCTCGCGGCGGGTCTTCGACGCCGCGGTCGAAAAAGCCTATGGGGGCCGGCGCGCGATCCAGTGGTTTGAGATTTTTGCCGGCGAAAAGGCCTTCCGCCAGTTCGGCACCTGGCTGCCCGACGACTCCGTGGCCGCGGCCCGCGACCTGCGCGTCTCCATCAAGGGACCGCTCACCACCCCGGTCGGCGGCGGCATCCGCTCGCTCAACGTGGCCCTGCGCCAGATCCTGGACCTCTACGCCTGCGTCCGGCCGGTCAAGTACTACCAGGGCGTGCCCAGCCCGGTGAAGCACCCCGAGCAGCTGGACATCGTTATTTTCCGCGAGAACACCGAAGACGTGTACGCGGGCATCGAGTTCAAAGAGGGCTCGGCCGACGCCGCCCGGCTCATCGACTTCATCAACAACGAGCTGCTCCAGGGCGCGAAGAAGAAAGTCCGCGCGGACTCCGGCGTGGGCATCAAGCCCATCTCCATCTTCGCCACCAAGCGCCTGGTGCGTTACGCCATCCGCGCCGCGCTTGAAGCCGGCCGCAAGACCGTCACCCTGGTCCACAAGGGCAATATCCAGAAGTTCACCGAGGGCGCCTTCCGCGAGTGGGGCTACGAGGTGGCCAGAGAGGAGTTCCGCGACCAGACGGTCACCGAGCGCGAAAGCTGGATTCTGGGCAATGTCGAGGCCAACCCCGACATCACGGTTGAAGCGAACGCCGCGCTCATCGAGCCGGGCCTGGAGATGGCCTCGCAGACCTATCGCGACGGCGTCTATGCGGAAGTGAAGGCGGTGCTGGACTCCATCGGCCAGAGCCACGGCAAGGGCGCGTGGAAGACCAAGGTGCTCATCAATGACCGCATCGCCGACTCCATCTTCCAGCAGATCATTCTGCGCCCGGCGGACTACAGCGTTCTGGCCACCACCAACCTCAACGGAGACTACATCTCCGACGCCGCCGCGGCCCAGGTGGGCGGCCTTGGCATTGCCCCCGGCGCCAACATCGGCGACGGCTTTGCCGTCTTCGAGGCCACCCACGGCACGGCTCCCAAATATGCCGACAAGGACATGATCAATCCCGGCTCGGTCATCCTTTCGGGCGTCATGCTGCTGGAGTTCATCGGCTGGAAGGAAGCAGCCCGGCTCATCGAGCATTCGCTGGAAAAGACCATCCTGCAGAAATTCGTCACCTACGACTTCGAGCGCCAGACGGCCGGCGCCACCAAGGTGGGCACCAGCGAATTTGCCACCCGCATCATCGGCAATTTGTAAAGAAAGTGGTCAGTGGCCAGTGGTCAGTAACGATCTCGTTGCTAACCACCGGGCGCTAGCCGCTGTCCACTGATACACCGATTCCCCAAGGAGGAATGTAATGCGCAAGAAAATTACGATTGTTGGCGCCGGCAACGTGGGCTCCACGGCAGCGCACTGGATCATGGCCAAGGAACTGGCCGATGTGGTGCTGATCGATGTGGTCGAAGGCATTCCGCAGGGCAAGGCGCTTGACCTGCAACAGGCTCAGCCCATCGAACGGTCCGACGTTCACATCATGGGCACCAACGACTACGCCGACACGGCCAACAGCGACATCGTGATTATCACGGCCGGTATCCCCCGCAAGCCGGGCATGAGCCGCGACGACCTGCTGCACACCAACTTCAAGATCATGTCCGACGTGGTCTCCAAGGTGGTGGCGTATTCGCCCGAGTCGATCCTGATCGTCGTCTCCAACCCGCTGGACGCGATGGTGCAGACCGCCTATCGCCAGTCGGGCTTCAACCGCGAACGGGTTCTGGGCATGGCAGGCATTCTGGACTCCGGCCGCTTCAAGAGCTTTGTGGCCGCCGAGTTGAAAGTGAGCGTGAACAACATGAGCTGCCTGGTTCTGGGAGGTCACGGCGACACCATGGTGCCACTGGTCAATCACACCACCGTGGCCGGAATTCCGATCACCGAGTTGCTCTCAAAGGAGCGCATCGATGCCATTGTGCAGCGCACCCGCGACGGCGGCGCCGAGATCGTGAAGCACCTCAAGACCGGCAGCGCCTACTATGCCCCGTCGGCAGCAGCGGTCGAGATGGCCGAGGCCATCCTCAAGGACAAGAAGAAGGTTCTGCCCTGCGCCGCCTATCTGCAAGGCGAATACGGCATCGATGGCTATTTCGTTGGCGTGCCTTGCAAGCTGGGCGCGGGCGGGCTGGAACAGATTGTCGAGATCGAGCTGGCGCCGGAAGAACTCGCCGCCCTGAAGCGCAGCGCGGCTGCGGTCAAGGAACTGTGCGACGTGATCGGCATGTAGAAATCGATAGTGACGATCCGAGTGGCGTGGAGTGCAGAGATGCGATCCACGCCCTCGCGGCGCCGCTACTCGGCCCGCAGCGCCTCGGTGGGATTGACTGAAGCCGCCCGGCGCGCGGGAAAATAGCTGGCCAGCAGCGCACAAGCCGCAAGCAGCACGGCCACGCCAAACAGCGTCCCGGCATCCCATGCCTGCACGCCAAACAGCAGCTTGCGCATCAGCATGGCTGCTGCCACCGAAGCTGCCAACCCCATCCCCAAGCCCAGGGCAATCAGCCTGCCAGCCTCTTTGAAGATCATCTCGTAGACCGAGCTCCGCTGAGCTCCCAGCGCCATGCGCACGCCGATCTCCCTGGTTCGCTGGCTCACGGAGTACGCTATTACGCCGTAGAGCCCAACCACGCCCAGCAGCAGAGCCAGCGCGGCAAAACCGCCCACCAGCCACGCAGAAAGCCGATGCAGAAGCGCGGTTTGCGTGCTTTCAATCTGATCGGTCATGGTGATCTCACCGTACGTGCCCAGATTCGGATCGACCTCATGCAGCGCCTTGGCCAGCATCGGCAGTACTGCCCTCTCATCCTGGGCGATGCGCACGGCAACGGCAAAATAGGAATCGGGGCCGGAGTACATTGCCTGGTACTCCGCCGGCCAAAGCTCGTCGTCCAATCCGCCTTCGCGCACATTGGCGATCACGCCGATAATTTCCCTCATCGACTTAGGATCGAGATTGCCGTTGGCCACCTTTTGCCCGATCGGGTCTTCGCCGGGAAAGTACTTCTCCGCCAGCGCCTGGTTGATCACAATCTTCTGCGACTTCGAGGCATCGTCGTCCTCGGTAAACAGGCGGCCGCGCAACAGGCGCGCCTTCAGCGTGGGCAGATAGCCCGGAGTGACATCGCGTTCGTCCACTTCGTTGTGCTCGCCATGGAAGGGCTTGCCCACAATGCGAATCCAGTCGGTATCGCAGTTGCACTGCACCGGGAGGTCGCTGGTGATGCCCACCGACAGCACGCCAGGCAAGCTGGAGAGCCGGCGAGTGATCTCGCGAAACAGAGCCACCTTCTGCTCTGGCTTTGCGTAGGAGCGATCGGGCGCCGCGGCTTGAATCGTAGCCAGGTGGGTTGTATCGAATCCGTTCTCCACATGCAGCAGGCGGTAAAAGCTCTTCCCCAGCAGGCCCGCGCCCACCAGCAGCACCACCGCTACCGAGAGTTCGACGACCACCAGATTGGCTCCCATCCGCCGCCAGAATCTGCCCGCCACGGAGCGGCCTCCATCGCTCAGCCCGTCCCGAATGTCTTCCGACCGCAACCGCAGCATCGGCGTTGCGGCCATCAGCAATGCCGCCAGAACACCAATTGCGGCGGCAAGCGTTGCCGTGTGCGCATTGATGCCAGCCCCGGAAAGGAAAGGCATTGCATCCGCCATTGACTTGGGAATCAGGCGCTTCATCACCACCATCAGCCAACCGGCCGTGATGGTTCCGGCAAGCGAACCCGCGGCCGCAAGCAGCAGCCCTTCGGTAATAAACTGCCTCACCAGGCGCGCGCGGGTTGCGCCCAGTGCGCCGCGCACCGCAATCTCGCGTCGGCGCGTCTCTGCACGGACCACCATCAGGCTCGCCACATTGACGCAGGCGATCAACAGCAGCATCCCTGCACCGCCCAGCAGAGTAAAGAGGATGGGCCGCACCTTGCCCAGAATCAGCTCCGAAAGCGGCATCACGCTTGCGCCCTGACCCTGGTTCGACCCAGGATACTGCGCCGCCAATTGCGCCGCGATGGCTTTCATTTCTTCCAGCGCCGCCTGGCGCGTGACTCCATCGCGCAACCTGCCAATGGCGTAGAGATTGTGGCAACTGCGGCGCTGTTCGCAGCCGTTCCTTTCGAGCAGCGGCACCCAGAACTCGGCAATCGCCCTGGGCGCGAAAGAGAATTCACGCGTCAATACGCCAATGACGGTGTAGGTATCTCCATTCAGGTTCACGGCCTGACCCAGCACATCGCGCCGCCCGCCGTAGCGCCCTTGCCATGTGCCGTAGGAGAGCATCAGGATCTTCGCCTGGCCGGGCCGGTCTTCCCCAGGAAGAAAATCCCGCCCCAGCATGGGCTTTACGCCCAGCGTGCGAAAGAATCCGTCGCTCACGCGGCCGGCCGGCACGGGCACCGGGCCCGTGGGCGTTTGCAACAGGTAGCCGGTGCCTCCATAGGCAGAGAGCGAAGCGAACGAGTGGTTCAGGCGCTGCCAGTCGTCGAAATCGTCGCGAGAGAGATTCGAGCGCGGGAACATCGCGCTGTTTTCAGCCACGTCCATCAATCGATCCGGTGACGCATAGGGAAGCGGTTGGATCAGCGCCGCATCCACAAAGGCGAAGATGGCCACGCTGGCCCCGATGCCCAAGGCCAGAATCAGGATCACCGTGGCGGCAAAGCCCGGATTCCGGCGCAACTGGCGCAGGGCAAAGCGCAGGTCCTGCACCACCGTCTCGGCGCGGAAACTCACCACTCCATGGCTTTGCTCCTTCAACAGCGTCGCGTTGCCAAACTGCCGCATCGCGGCGTAGCGCGCGGCTTCAAGCGTCATGCCGCCGGCAACAAACTCCTTCTCCGCCTGGCTGCGATGGAAGGCCATTTCCTCATCCAGTTCACTGCGGAAACGGCTGCGGCCGAAGAGCAGGGAGAGCTTGGTCAAGAATCGCGCGATAGGGTTCATCTAGGCCTCCTGCACGTCCTGCAAAACACGGCCGATGGCCGCAATCATCTGCTCGAACTGCGTCAGTTCGATGCCCAACTGCTTGCGGCCGGCAGCGGTTAATGTGTAGAAGCGCGCGCGGCGGTTGGTGTCGGTCATCTTCCACTCGGCCTGGACCCACCCCTGCAACAGCAGCCGCTGCAACGCCGGGTAGAGCGACCCTTCTTCCACCGTGAGCACTTCGTCAGAGAGGCGCTTGATGAAGAGGGCAATGCCGTAGCCGTGCAGCGGGGCACGGGTGAGCGTTTTCAGGATCAGCATGTCGAGAGTGCCGGGGAGCAGGTCGGGCTTCTTGACCATGGACGTATATATAGTTTATCTATGGGTAGGCAGTCAATGGCAAATTCCTTGCGTTCTGTCTTTTTCTTCCGCTCAAGAGAAATGGCTGCCCTCCGTCAGGCGGGCAGCCATTTTCCCCCATCGAGCCACAGCTTAGTGCCTGGCGTACATGTCCATGACGTCCTTGCGCAGTTCCAGGCTGCTGGACTGGCGGGTGTAGAACATGTGGCCGCCGGGATACTCGCGGACCGCTACGCGCGTGGGATCGCCCATCACCGGAATCTGGTCCACCGTCAGCACCGAGCCCATGAAGGGGCAGGAGAGATCGTTCCACCCATGGACAATCAGCACGCGCAGCTTGGGGTCGGCGGCGACGGCCTCACGCAGGTCCGGCACGGCTCCGCGGCGCATGTCATTGCCGCTGCGGTCCCACAGGCGGTTCACGTCATAGGAGAGCGCGTTGTAGCGGGCATCCACCTTCCAGCCCACGACGCGCGTGACGAAGTCCACCATCGCGGTGGTGACGGGGGCAACGATGCTGGCCAGAATGGGATCGCCGGCCCGCTGGTCTGGCGAAAAGGGGAACGGATCGTAGGAGGTGACGTTGGAGTCGTACACCGACCCCAGCTTTCCTTGCTCGCGCCAAACCTCGCGGAGGTATGCGCCCGTTTCCAGCCGTCCGCCGGAGTACTTTACAAATGCCGGGTCAAGCCCCGACAGTTCCGTCACATGCTGGATCATCTTCTGCTCGGCATCGGGATCCGAGCGTCCCTTGAGCAGAGTGGTTGCGTACTCGCCGCGGGTGTAGGCAATCACATCGGCCATGGCCTGCGGCGTCAGCTTGTTCTCGCGTTCCAGGTGGGCCGCGGTGATGGAGGGAAGCGTCATCATCCACGGTACGGGCGAAAGGTCGCCGTTGTCCTCGATGGTCGGGTTCAGATAGGGCGATACCAGCACCACGCCGTTCATGGCCACGCCCAGTTGCGCCTGCAGATAGTGGGTGATTCTTGGGCCGCGATAGCCGCCATAGCTCTCGCCGACCAGGTACTTCTTGGAGCCAAGGCGGTCGTTCTTGACCAGCCAGTCGTAGACGATGCGGGAAAGGTACTCGATGTCCGGGGTCGCCGAGTAGAAGAGCTTCTTGGCATCGGCCTCCGGCACGCTGGCCCGGCTGAACCCTGTTCCGATGGGGTCAATGAAGACGAGGTCGGTGAAATCCAGCCAGGTTCCGGGATTGTCGGTGAGCAGTGCAGGATCGGAGGGGCTGTCGCCCTCGTTGCCCACCTGTAGATGCTTGGGCCCGATGGCGCCAAAGTTCAGGTAGACGCTTGATGCTCCCGGTCCGCCATTTAACGCAAACGTCACCGGGCGGTTCGCGCCCTCCATGGTGTAGGCCGTCACCACCACCTGCCCGGCGGTCTTGCCGTCTGCGTCCCGCACCGGCAGCGCGCCCACCGTGACCGTGTACTTCAGCGTCTTGCCGCCCAGCTCCATCTGCTGCTGCGTGTGCGCATCTGCCGGCAGCGGAGGCAGCTTGTCCTTATCCGCCGCGGCGCCCTTGTCGGCTCCCGCCTTGTCCGCGGCCGCAGCAGCCTTGTCGCCCGCAGCCGGCGTTTTATCTGTCTGCGCCCAAAGCTGTGCGCTACCGATCCCAAAACAAACACACACACAGAACGCCAAGACTGCGCGCCCGCCACGGAGGTGAATCCCGGAAAATCTCATGTGGATACGATACATGCTCTCCTGCACCCTCTGGCCGTCTACCCGCCGCATGATTTACCCTCAAACACGGCATGAAACTCAAGAACGCGCTTCTCGCTCCCGCTCTGGCCGCGGCCTTTGCCGCTTCGGCCCTGGCCCAACAGTCCACCAAGCCGGACGAAGAAATTCCCGACGCGCCCACCGCCACCGCGGCCGCCCTCACCCATCCCAATGGGCCGACGGTGGTGATGGATACCTCCATGGGCCGCATCGTCTGCCAGTTCTATCAACGGCAGGCGCCCAAGGCGGTGGCCAACTTCATCATGTTGGCCGAGGGCACCAAAGACTGGACCGATCCGACCACCAAGAAGGTGCAGCACCACAAGCCCTTCTACAACGGCACGACCTTCCATCGCGTCATCCCCGAGTTCATGATTCAGGGCGGCGACCCCACCGGCACGGGCATGGGCGACCCCGGCTACAGCTTCGACGACGAACTGGACCCGAACCTGAACTTTGACGCGCCCGGCAAGCTGGCCATGGCCAACTCCGGTCCCAACACCAACGGCAGCCAGTTCTTCATCACCGAGCAGGCGGTCGACTCGCTCAACCAGCACTACACCCTCTTTGGCCAATGCGACGAGCCCAGCGTTGAGGTGGTCAAGACCATTGCCCGCGTGGAGCGCGACAGCCAGGACAAGCCGCTCACGCCGGTCATTCTGAAGAAAGTGACTATCGTGCGCGACGGCGAGCCCATGCCGCCTTCCCCGGCCGAAGCCGCGGCCAGGCCGGCCGCCGGCGCGCCCAAACCGTAGCCGGCACCTTTCAACCGCATCAACCTCGGGTGCCCCAGGTCTCGATTTTGAGACCTGGGATGCCACGAATCCCAGGAGTCACCATGGCACTTGCAGCAGGAACCTACGCAATCTTCACCACCACCGAAGGCAAGATCACCGTTCGCCTTTTTGAGTCCGAAGCGCCCATCACCGTGAAGAACTTCATCGAGCTGGCCGAGGGCAAGCGCGAGTGGTCGCACCCCACCACGCGCGCCAAGTCCAGCGACAAGCTCTACGACGGCACCATCTTCCACCGCGTGATTCCCGACTTCATGATCCAGGGCGGCGACCCGGCCGGCAACGGCATGGGCGGCCCCGGCTACCGCTTTGAGGACGAGACCAAGGGCTCGGCGCACAAGTTCGACAAGGCGGGCAAGCTGGCAATGGCCAACTCCGGCCCCAACACCAACGGCAGCCAGTTCTTCATCACCGTGGCCGCCACGCCCTGGCTCACCGGCAACCACACCATCTTCGGCGAAGTGGTGGAAGGCCAGGAGATCGTCACCAAGATTTCGATGGTCCCCCGCGGCGGCCAGGACAAACCCAAGACGCCGGTGGTTCTGGAGTCGGTGGTCATCGAGCGCGTCAGCTAGTTTCGATCAAGGCCCGTAATGCACAAACCCCCGACTCAGGTTGGGGGTTTGTGCAATACGGCCGTTTCCCTTCCGCCTCAAAAAACATTCACATCCAGCCCGGCGATGAACTGAATCCCTTTGACCCGCAGTTTATGCAGGCTCTTGTCGTGCGTTAGAAACAGATCCACGCCCGCCGCTCCGGCACAGGCCAGGTGAATCGCATCGGCCGGACTGACGTTGGCCGTTGCCCGCAGCCGTGCGAACTTCCCCGCCGCCTGGCGGTCAAACGGCAGCATCTCCACCAGTCCGCTGTCGAAGAACTGCTCGATCCGCTCCACCAGTTGCACCTGTTTCTGTTTGAGTGGCCGGGCAAGTACCTCGCCAATCGATAAGTAGCTCGCACAAAACCGGTCTCCCCGGGCCATCATCGATTGAAAGATATCACTGTTGTCCGGCTACAAGTCGAACAGATTCAATTGGTTGCAGATATCGCTTAAGTCGTTATCGCAGCCCATCTCTTGAAGTGCCTGTAAAATGGGCGTTTTCTCGAACAGAGTTAGGCTGAGAATCTGTAGGATTTGGTAGAGGCTGGCCTCGATTCCGAGCCGTTTGCGGACGATGGCGACCAGCACATAGACGCTGACGGCTATCCAGATTTGGGTCTTCACCGCGTTCTCACTGGTTCTGTAGAACGCCTTGATGCGCAAGTGCATCTTGACCCAGCGGAAGAAAAGCTCGACCTGCCAGCGCTGCTTATAGATTTGCGCGATGGTCAGTGCGGGCAGGCTGAAGTTGTTGGTCAGAAAAACCAATCGCTTGCCAGTGACGGCGTCGAAGTAACTCACACGGCGCAGAGCATCTGGATATGCCGACGCCGATCCGATGGTTGCCAGGACGACGGTCTGGTCCGAGCGCACGCCGGTGCTTTTGTCCACCGGATGCGAGTAGCGGCGTTGCAGCAGTACGTTCTCTTTGGTGCGCACGACGAAGAAGGCCAGCGAGAGCGTGAACGCGTGAAACCGCTCGAAATCGATGTAGCCGCGATCCATCACATAGAACGCTCCAGCCTCTATCAATAGCTCGTCGAGGATGTTGACGTCATGCACCTTGCCGTCGGTAATGCGAATGAACGTGGGAATGTTGCCGCGCAGGTCGAGCAGGGTGTGCATCTTCACCGCGCCCTTGTGCTTGCGGAACCTGGCCCACGGAAATACAGAAAGACAAAGATCAATCGTCGTCGAATCCAGCGCATAAAGGGCCTGAACGAGGTCCACGCTGAGAGGATCATCTGCATACAGCGGGCGTGCAATGGCAATCAGCACCTGAGCGAAGTCGGCAAAGACGCGCCAATCGTGCGCCTCGTTGGCATCGCCCAGTGTCGAGCGCGTCACGCGTCCCCGGAAGCCCATGTGGTACAACTTGCCGCGCATGGCGCCCAGGCAGGCTTCGATGTCACGGAGACTCTCGCGATAGGTCAGCTGAGCAAAGGCCATCGCCAAATACTGGTCGCGGCAGGAGAAGCCCCGCTGGTGCGCATCTCCGCGATAGCGCTCGACACACTTCTGGAACTCGTAGGAGGGCAGGTGATCCATGAGCTGGGAGAAGACAGTCTGTCCGGCATTCATCCCTCATTGTCGGCAATCCGCGCTGGTCACGGCCACTCGGTGCTTGCCCCCGATTCTGCCGCCATCAATTTCAAATCGAAAAATGCGAGTTATACTCTATCCCGTGTAATATGTGATCGTTACAGCGAGCGACCCGGTTTTAGCCGGACACTACTGAGTCTGCATAATGCTTACCCTCAGACGCTCGCGCTCTTTTTGAAGTGTTGTGTTGCGTCCCCATCGGCTACAATTGGCAGCACACTATTCCCCAAGGAGGAGCACATGGAAAAGTCCGAACACGAACACCACCCTCATCATCCTCACAAACCCCACCCGCACGACCCGAGTATAACGATTGCGGCGTACGGACAGGGGGTCGTAATCACAACGATCTCAGGACCGCATATCGATACAGTGAATAACCCCGGAGATCCCCTTGTCCGGATTGCTGTTTTTCCGAATCCACCTGGAGAGCTTGGCCGTTTAACTGCCGCAGTGATTGGGGGCCGCGAGCATGATTGTGTTCATGGATACGTGGTAGTAGACAACCATTGCTTCAGATCGCCCTGCTGGCAAGACACAACCCCCGGGGTGTTGAATCTGCAGATAAATCAGATTCAATGGTTAAACGAGTGGTCGTTTAGCATTGCCGGCCGGGGCACTGCAAGTTTCGATGGCCACGAGACGTGGACCCTTGTACTGGGGTCTGGCTCACAGTATGGTGACGGCGGGGATACTTCCACCCACGTCATCTTCTAGTCGACGATCCGCGGTTCCACTTTAAGAATTGCAGACCTGTAATCTGTCTCAAAAACAGGCTACAGGTCATTGACCATGGAAACCCATTACCCCGCTCCACCAACACTACGATCTTGTCCGGAGAATTGAAGTGCAACTTCTTCGTCAGCGGGGTCTTCAGGTCTTAGTGCTGTATCTGGAGCGCCCCGCGACGCAACCTTGCGCAGTGGCATGGTGCCAGACGGGGCGCTTCTGATACAGCGACTTGAAGGAAGCCGCCCACAGGGAAGGCTATGTACTTTGAATGGGTCCGGAGGTGATCGGTGAGTGGATGAACTCGCTGTAATATGTACGAACTGCCGCTTTGATGCATGAACCGAGCTTGGAAGCGTCGCACGGAGGGGTCGTGCGGTAGGCAGGTGGCCCGCTCATCAGTCCCGAAGAATCACCATGAGCTATGAGAAGCTGTGCCCCGTTCATCGCAGTTTTATCGCGATGAGCGGGCGGGCGGCCCAGGTTTCGCCGGGTGCCCCATCCTTTCGCGCACTTGGCGAAAGGGTGGGAGCCCCCCGGCTTCGCCACCCAACCGTCCGTCTCCCTGCTCCCAGCCATCATGGCCGGTGTTGTGCGCCGTGATAGATGTGCAGGATTTCAACATCGTTATCCTTTACGCGATAAACCACGATATAGGGCAAGCGCGAGAGAACCAGCTCGCGAGTTCCTTCTTCCCGTCCGGGGCGGCCGCGAAAGGGAGTGGAACGCAATGTAAGGATCGTTTGGTAGATTTCGAGAATTGTCGATTGCGAAAACGATGGAAGATGCCGGGCTAGATAATCCCCGATAGATTCCAGATCGTCCGCCGCCGCCGGGGTCCAACGTAGCCGCATCAGATGCTCAGAATTTGGGAGATGCCGGGTGCCCCAGGTCCCGCTTTTGGGACCTGGGAAACCTCGATCCTCAGTTTTCCCACCTCACAGTCGAGGGCCAAAGAACTTTGCAAAACGCAAAATTTCGTTTGACAGCTTTTCAGTTTGAAAAGTATCTTAAAGCTTAGCCACAACTGCCTCGCCGAGTTCCTCGGCAATGTGGTTTTGAAAGACCACCATGCACGTTGTCACACGCAAGCACCTCGTCGAGGCCGAAGAGCAGTATCCGGAGGCCGCGCGGGAGATTCGGGCCTGGTTCAGAATCGCTGCCGAGGCGCGGTGGCGGAACTTCCTGGAGGTGCGGCAGGTCTTCAAGGATGCCGACGATGTGGATGGATACGTGATCTTCAATATCCGCCAGAACCGCTACCGGCTGGTCACCGTCATTCACTACGCGCGCGAGAAGGAAGGCCGGACCACGGAGGGCCACATCTACATCCGGTCTTTTCTGACCCACCGGCAGTACGATAACCGGGCAAACTGGGACAAGGGGGTGAAACGATGAGCACAGCGCTTGCCAATCCAACCGAGATGATCCGGCGGGGAGCCCCTCACGTCATCCACAACGACGAGGAACTGGCGGAATATACCGCGGCGCTCTTCGAACTGACGGCGAAACCCGATCCCACCGCGGACGAGGATGAGGCCATCGAGTTGATGACGCTGCTGGTGGAGCGCTACGAGCAGCAGCGCTACCCGGTGCCACAAGCCGAACCCGCCCATGTATTGCGCTATCTGCTGGAGCGGAATGGGCTCTCGCAGCGCGACATTGCCACGGAGCTAGGCAGCGAAAGCACCGTATCGCTGGTCCTCTCCGGCAAACGGCAGCTGAATCGCGACCATATCGCACGGCTGAGCCGGCGGTTTCATGTGTCGCCCGCAGTGTTCTTCGGGGTATCTTCGCCGCGCCCAGCTTCTTAGCTTCTGATCGTCGGCTGTCAAACGGGATTCGTGCTCTCCCACCCTTTCGCCAGAAAGAAGGCGAAAGGATGGGCACCCGGCACGAACCTCAGACCCTTGGCGGGTCCCAAGTCTGATCATCCACAAATGAATGGGAGGCCCAGGTCTGGACTCTCAGACCTGGGAGGCCCCGGTTCGACTGATTGCGGGTTCTGCTATTCCCCCACAAACTGCGCAATCCGCTGGGCCACCAGCGCGGGCGCCAGGCGCATGGCCATGTGGCTTTGTCCGTGCAGGGTAGAGACGCGCACGCGGGGCAAAGTCTGCTGCAGGGCACGGATGGCCGCCTGGAACGGGTACTTCTGGCTTACGCTGCCCCGCAGCAGCAAGGTGGGCGTGGGGAACTGGCGGTAGGCGGAGAGATCGCCGCCCTGCGCGTCCATCACTTCCAACTCGCGGGTCCAGGTGGCCACCAGGCCGCGCATGTGCGCCCAGGCTTTGGAAGAGCGGGTTGCGGCCACCACCGCCGCGGGCAGGCCGATGAACTTCTCCATGCCCACAGCCAGCGCCAGGTCCAGGTCTCCCGCGGCCAGCGCCTGCTTGAACGGCAGCAGATTCGCTCCGGCTATCGGCTTGCCGATGGGAAAGGGCGGCTCATAGAGCACCAGCCGCCGCACGGGGCAGAGCGCCGCGCCTCCCAGGGCGCAGACGGCTCCGAAGGAATGGCCCACCAGGCAGGCGCCCGCACCCGCGCTGGCCACCACCGCGGCAACGTCCTCGTACTCGTTCTCAATGGAATACGCGGCGCTGAGATTGCGGCTGTGGCCCCGGCCCCGCCGGTCCATCAGGATGCAGGTGTAGCGCGCGGAGAGGATGCGCGCCACTTTCTTCCAGTCGCGGTGGTCGCTGATGCTGCCGTGCACAAACACCAGTGCGGGCCCGGCGCCCACTCGGAAGAATCCAATGGGAGTGCCGTCCCTGGACAGAACAGAACCCTCAACCACTGCGCTTTGCACGCTCTTGCTGGCTGTTGTTGTCATGGCTTGCTCTTATGGTAAAACTTTCCGGCGCCCGGTCCCCGCCTGAGTTGCAGAAGCGCCGGGCGTTGCCTGTCTCGATTTTGAAACCGGGCATCCGGGATACTGGCATGACCGGGGGGCGTGCTAACCAATCCGCAGGCATCCTTGACCCTGTGCCGCGCTCTTCCGTATGCTGCCATGGTTTCCGCGTGGTGGATCGCTCCTCACTCCAGTCCGCGCAGGGAGAGCTCGCATGAGCACCGCTTCCCCGGCCGCACCTCCCGCTTCCGCCCTTGCCGCCCAGCCGCTGCTGGTGCGCCGCGCCGCCGTGCTGGGCGCGGGAACCATGGGCTGCCGCATCGCCGCCCACCTGGCCAACGCCGGCATTCCCACCCTTCTGCTCGACCTTGTCCCGGCCGGCGAAGGCGACCGCAGCCGCCTTGCCAAAAGCGCCATCGAGGCCCTCGCCAAATCCAGGCCTGCCGCCTTCTATGAGCCTGCGCTCGCCGCCCTCCTCACCCCCGGCAACTTTGAGGACGACCTGCCCAGGCTGGCCCAATGCGACTGGGTGATCGAAGCCGTGGCGGAGAATCTGGACATCAAGACGGCCCTGCTGGCGCGCGTGGCACCCCACCTTGCGCCCCACGCCGTGCTCACCACCAATACCTCCGGCCTGCCCATTGCGCAAATCGCCGCCGGCCTCGCCAGTCACCGCGACCGCTTCTTCGGCGCCCACTTCTTCAATCCGCCGCGCTACATGCGCCTGCTGGAAGTGATCCCAACCGCGGAATCCGACCCCGCCGTGCTGGCCGCCTTCGCCGCCTTCGCCGACCGCCTCCTGGGCAAGCAGGTGGTTCCGGCCCGCGACACCCCCAACTTCATCGCCAACCGCATCGGCATCGCCGTCATGTTTACCGCCGCGCGCTTGATGCGGGAGCAGGGCCTGACCATCGAAGAGGTGGACGCCCTCACCGGTCAGGCCATCGGCTGGCCCCGCACCGGCACCTTCCGCCTGGCCGACCTGGTGGGCATCGACATCCTCGCCCACGTGGCCGCCAACTTCCCCCAGGGCGCAGGTCTCCAGGCTGCGGGAAATCCTGTTGGGGCGGAAGGGCAAGCATCGGTAGGTCCCGGCTTTAGCCCGGACAATAGCTCGGCAAAATCAACGGGGGCTTTACAGGCCGCGGATGATCGTCGCTTAGCGTCAGGGCACGACTTCAGTCGTGCCGAAAACGCAATCAATTCAGCGGGGGCTTTAGCCCCTGAGGCATGCTTCTCGCGAATTCAACCGGAAAATACGCCGCTTCCCGCATCCAATTGCAACGACTTCTCAGCCGTTTTGGAGGAGATGATTCGCAAGGGCTGGCTGGGCGACAAATCCGGTCAGGGCTTCTACAAGAAGACCCGCGGCCCCGACGGGAAGGACCTTCGCCTGGTGCTCGACTTGGCCACCTTCGACTACCGTCCCGCGGCCAAGCCGGCCCTGCCCGCTCTGGAAATGGCAAAAAACGCCGCCTCCACGCCTGAGAAGCTGCGCCTGCTGCTGGCCAATGACCCGGCCAAAGACAAGGCCGCGGCTTTTTTGTGGCCCTTCCTCGCCTCCCTGTGGAGCTTTGCCGCCGACCGCATCGGCGAAGTGGCGACCGACGCGGCCTCCATCGACCAGGCCATGCGCGCCGGCTTCAACTGGGAGCTGGGGCCTTTCGAAATGATGGATGCAGCCGGGGTCGTCTCCACGGTTGCCCGGATGAAGACGCTGGCCCTGCCGGTAAGCCCGCGGATCGAGGCTCTGCTGGCCGCCGGGCAGCCGGCCTGGTATGCGTCCGGCGGCCGGGAGTGTTTCCACCCGGAGACTGGCCAAATGGAGCCGGTTCCCGCCGTTCCCGGTCATGCCCGGGTCGCCGATTTCCGCCGCTCGAACGGTGTCGTTCGCAGCAACGCGGGTGCTTCGCTCGTCGATCTCGGCGACGGCATCGCCTGCATCGAGCTGCACTCGCTCAAGAATGCCATCGGTGGCGACGTGCTGGCCCTCATTTCCTCCGTGCTCCATCCCGCCTCCGACGCGGTCCGCGATTTTGCCGGCTTTGTCGTCGGCGGCGACCGCGACAACTTCAGCGTGGGCGCCAACCTGCTGCAACTACTGCTCATGGCCCAGGAGGGCGAGTGGGAAGAGCTGGCGTCGGTCATTCACGGCTTTCAGCAGATGACCGCGGCCATCAAGTTTTGCCCGCGTCCGGTGGTGGCGGCGCCGTTTGGCCTCACCCTGGGCGGCGGCGCGGAGATTTGCCTGCACGCGGCGCGCCGCCAGCCCCACGCTGAAACCTACATTGGCCTGGTCGAGGCCGGGGTGGGACTCATCCCCGCCGGCGGCGGCACCAAAGAGATGCTGCTGCGCGCCGTGGACCAGGCTGTCGCTCTGGCCCCGCCCGACCCCCGCGACCCGCCCTCGCGCTTTGCGCAATCGTTGGAGATGGCCACGGCCCTCAAGCGGGTGCTGGAGACCATCGCCCTGGCCAAGGTTTCCACCTCCGCCGCCGAGGCCCGGCCGCTGGGTCTGCTGGCCCCCGCGGACCGCATCACCCTGAATCGCGAGCGCCTGCTGCTGGACGCCAAGGCGCAGGCCGCCGTGCTGGCCGCCTCCGGCTACGCCGCTCCCCAGCCGCGCACGCAGATTCCTGCCCCCGGCACCGCCGCGCTGGCCACGCTCGAAACCGGCGTCTTTCTGATGGGTGAGGCCGGCTACGCCTCGGAGCACGACCAGAAAGTGGCCCGCTGGGCAGCCTACACCCTTTGCGGCGGCCGGGTGACCGCGGGCTCGCCGCTGAGCGAGCAGTATCTGCTTGACCTGGAGCGGGAAGCGTTTCTCTCCCTGGCCGGCGAGCGCAAGACACAGGAGCGGATTGCCTTTACTCTGAAGACCGGCAAACCGCTGCGCAATTAGGTCTCGGAACGCTTGTTGTTGTACTCACGGTGGCTGACCCAGAGCCTGCTCTGAGCTAGCTTATTGGACCCGATTTTGGGGTATGGGAAAGCACGAACTCATAGCACGAACTCACGCGGTCAGAGACCTGGGATGGGCATGCGGCGATTTGGGCGAAGGGGCTGGTAGGTCGGGGCTGGTAGGTCGGGGCTGGTAGGTCGGGGCTTTAGCCCCGACATTAGGGGTGCAAAATGTCCTGGCCTTTAGGCCCTGAGGTGGCCCTTCTTTTGAGAGACTTGCCTTAGGGCCAAACAGACCGCGGAAAAGCGCCGCACTGTATCAAGGAACGACTTCAGTCGTGCCGCAAGCAGCAAAATGAAGGCGGGTTGGTAGGTCGGGGCTGGTAGGTCGGGGCTTTAGCCCCGACATCAAGGGGTGCAAAATGTCCTGGGTTTTAGCCCCTGAGGGAAGTGACTCGAGCGCTGCGCATTTTTTCGGCCCGCAGCGGCGGGGAATTGAATCAGTCATCAACGAACGGGTCAAACCCCGTCCCCTTCAACCCCCGAGACTTTTGAACAGATTCTGAGCAATCTCATGGTTCGCGCTGGCTTTAGAAATTTCGGATGGATGCTCGGCGCGCTGTTCTGCGCCTGCGCTCTCGTCGCCGCGCAACCGCCCCCGCCGCTCCTGGCCCATCTCATCGAGTCCGGCCAGATCGCCGTCGCTGGCCGCTCCGTGCCCTACCTCATTCGCCATCTGCCGGTCAGCTCGTTTCCCGGCCTGCCCGCCGCGGTGGCCGACCTGCTCACCCGGCGCGGCTGCCTCATCCCCCAAACCTATGAGGCGCATGGCCCGGAAAACGTGATTCATGCCAGCCTGGAGCGGCCCGGCTCCGCGGATTGGGCGGTCCTGTGCTCGGTGCAAGGCGAAGTTTCGCTGCTGGTCTTCTTCGCCGGCGATGCGGCCCAGCCCCAGGTGCTGGCCTCGGCTCTGGAAACCGCGCGCCTGCAAGCCCACGACCCCAGCGGCGTGCTGGGCTTCAACTGGGGCATCGACGCCGCCTCGCCGCAGCACATCCGCGAGGTCCAGATGGGCATGGCGCACCGCCCGCCGCGGCTGGACCACGACGCCCTGGCCGACTCGGTCATCGACTACGGCACCGTCTACCACTTCTTCACAAGGAAAGCCTGGACCCTGCTGGACGTGCCGGACTGAGCGCCGCCAGCGCATAAACATCGGGTGCCCCACCCTCGCCGCGTTTTTGTTCTTGCGGGTAGGGTGGGCTCCGCAGAAACACTGCGGTCGATCTTCAAGGAGCATTCCCCATGCCTGAAGCCGTTCTCGTCAGCGCCGTGCGCACCCCGGTAGGCCGCGCCCCCAAAGGCGCTCTCTCCACCACCCGCCCCGACGACCTTGCCGCACTCGCCTTGAACGCGGCCTTGGATCGCCTGCCCGCCCTCGACCGCGCCGAGATCGACGACGTCATCCTGGGCTGTGCCCAGCCGGAGGGCGAGCAGGGCTGGAATATCGCCCGCTTTGCCGCTCTGCGCGCCGGCTTGCCGGTGGAGATTCCCGGCGTCACCGTAAACCGCCTTTGCTCCTCCGGTCTTGAAGCCATCGCCCTGGCCGATCTGCGCATCCGCTGCGGCGCTGACCGCGTGGTGCTGGCCGGCGGCGCCGAGTCCATGAGCCTGATCCCCATGGGCGGCCTCAAGCCCAACCCCAATCCCTGGCTGGCCGAGCATTACCCGGCATCGTTGCTCACCATGGGCCTCACCGCCGAGCGGGTCGCGCGCCACTACAGCATTGCGCGCGAAGATCAGGACGCCTTCGCGCTGGCCAGCCATCAAAAGGCCATAGCCGCGCAGGCCGCCGGACGCTTTGCCGAAGAGCTGATCCCGGTGACGGTCACAACCGCGGTCCCTGGCGCAAAGGCTGGAAAGCCGGTCGTCACGGAATCCATCTTTGCCGCCGACGAAGGCCCCCGCGCCGACACTTCCGCCGCTGCCCTGGCCCGGCTCAAGCCCGCCTTTCATGCGCAGGGAACCGTCACCGCCGGCAACGCCTCGCAAATCTCCGACGGCGCCGCCGCCGCGGTTCTCATGGAACGCGGCCGGGCGCGGGAGCTGGGCATTCGCCCGCTGGGCCGGCTCGTTGCCTACGCCGTCACCGGCTGCCTGCCTGAGGAGATGGGCATCGGCCCCATTGCCGCCATTCCCAAGGCTCTGCGCCTGGCCGGCCTCACCCTCGCCGAGATCGGACTGATCGAGTTCAACGAGGCATTCGCCGCACAGGCGCTGGCCGTGATTCGTGTACTGGGGCTCGATCCAGAGCGGATCAACGTGAACGGCGGCGCCATCGCCCTCGGCCACCCCCTGGGATGCACCGGCGCCAAGCTCACCGCCACGCTCTTGCACGAGATGCGCCGCCGCCAGGTTCGCTACGGCATGGTCACCATGTGTGTCGGCGGAGGCATGGGCGCGGCAGGCATCTTCGAAATGCTTTAGCCGTCCCGCATGCAGCAAAATGAAGGCGGGCTTTAAGGGCTGGTAGGTCGGGGCTTTACAGGTCGCGAAAAAGCTCAATTCAAGGGCAAGAAGTGTCAGGGCACGACTTTAGTCGTGCCGCAAGTCGCACAAAATAAAGGACGGGCTTTAGCCCCTGAGGCCTGCTTCTCGGGGGTTTCGCTCCCAATTCGCCCTTTTCCCGCAGTCTGTTTAGCCCCCGACATTCAGGGCGCAAAATGTCCCGGCATTTAGGCCCTGAGGTGGCCCTTCTTTTGAGAGACTTGCCAGACCGTTGAGCTCACAACGCGTTCGGGTGGGTGCCTTGAGAAGCAAATAGCCCGATTCAAGGTTGATAGGTAACCCCATCGACCCTGATCTTCGAGCACCAGAAGCAATACCGGATTTCTCCGGGTGCAATTCGCTCAAATCAAGTTGACGCCACCGGTGCAGGCCAAGAGAGCAAAAGGGATTCTTGACACTGTTCGACTCGTGCTCTCGATGCGGCCACAGCTTGGCAAGGCTAGCCACAAGCTCTGCATCGGAAGAGTGAACCGCTGCCGCAGGCGAGGGATGGGACATTGCCAAGCCTCCTGCAAACTTTGACACCAGGAGGCTTCAATTGGTTCCCATCCGCTGGCGGAAGGGGCACAAAATTGCCAGGAGGCAGGCCCCACCGCAGGCGGCAAAAACAAGAACGGCCGGGGTTGCCCCCGGCTGTTTTCGTCAATCCGATCTTTTTGAGCCCTTGCCGGGCCGCAGCCACTACGCCTTGGCTAGAACCAGGGCCTTCAGCCGCGCGTTCAGGCGGCTCTTGTAGCGGGAGACGGTGTTGAAGTGCAGAATGCCCTTCTGTACGCTCTTGTCCAGCGCAGAGGTGGTCTCGCGATATTGTTCCTGAGCAACCTTCGCGTCGCCCTTGGTCAGAGCCTCGCGCATGGCCCGCAGGCTGGTGCGCACGCGGCTGCGGTTGGCGCGGTTTACTTCCGTGCGGGTCACTGTCTGGCGGACACGCTTCAGCGACGATACATGGTTTGCCATTGATCTTCCTTATCTTGTGGTGAAATGCGGGCCAGAATGCAAGCTTGAGCCGCACCCCTCGCAATTTCATAGTCTACGGGAAAGCCGGCGGCGGGTCAATGCGAGGGCGGTTTCGGAAGGCTGCCGCCGGGATGCTCTTTGTCCTTCAAGCTGTCTCCGCCCCGCAGAGAATCGTCCTTCAAGCCGCCGCCGTTCGCCGCCAAAACCTAGCATCCCCCGCGTCCATCGGAGCGTCAGCCGCAGTCTTCCCGGAGGGAAAAGACGAACGGAGCGTAAGCCTCAGTCTTCCCGCAGGAAAGAGGCGAACGGGGCGTCAGCCTCAACCTTCCCGGAGGGAAGAGACGAAAATAGCCCAGGCTGAAGCGCAGCGCAAGCCTGGGACAGCATCCCGATCATATGGGACGCGTCCCGTAGGGCCGCGTCGAAACCTCCTCTCCGCGCTGAACCACCCTTTCGCGATTGTCTTGGCCGCCTCGGCCGTCCACGCCCCAGCCCCCATTGCCTGCCAAGGCACATTCTTCACCAGAAATCCTTGCGCCCTGCATTGACTCCTGCGCCCGCCGGCGCTACTCTCAAGCGCAGATACCGGACTTGGTCGCCCACGCCATCCCGCGGTCCTGCAAGGCAGCCCAGAGCATCGGCCCGTTCCTGTCTTCCGAACGCAAACTCCCCTCACATCCAGCCCTTGCCTTTCACTCCGCCCGGCGCAGTGCGCGCCTCCAAAGTACCGCGTCCCTCACCCAATTCCGCCGCGCCGCTCTTGTACATCCGGCGCCGTCTGCCGATATGCTCTCTTTATCCACGCCGGGCGCCGCGGCCTTGCGCCGCGTCCCGGTCACCGCAAACCCTCAACGACCCACTGGAGGCTATCGAAACCCTTGAAGATCGCTCTGGAGATTACGCCCAATCTTGAGCCCCTGTTCGGGACCCGCGATGAGAATCTCAGGCTGATGGAAGACGCGCTCGGGGTGCGAATCGATCTTCGCTCCGACGCTGTGCATGTGCAGGGACCGGAAGAAGGTGTGGTCCGGGTGCAACGCATCTTTCAGGATTTCGAGGCGCTGCGACGCCAGGGCATCCATCCGCATAACGGGGAATTGAACGGGATGCTGCGTCTGGTGGTGGCCGACCCCGCCATCACGCTCCGCTCGCTGGGCGATGCCGGCAAGCAGCGCTCCGCGGGCGTCAAGCGCACGGTGCAGCCGCGCTCCATCAATCAAAGAAAATACGTCGAGTCCATCGAGCAGAACGACATGGTCTTCGGCGTCGGTCCGGCCGGCACCGGCAAAACCTACCTCGCCGTGGCCATGGCCGTGGCCGCCATCAACGCCAAAAAGGTGAGCCGCATCGTGCTGGTGCGCCCCGCGGTCGAGGCCGGCGAGCGCCTCGGCTTCCTTCCCGGCAGCCTCCAGGAAAAGGTTGATCCCTACCTGCGCCCCCTCTACGACGCCCTCTACGACCTGCTCGAACCCGAAAAGGTCGACAAGATGCTGGAGAAGAACGTCATCGAAGTCGCGCCCCTGGCCTTCATGCGCGGGCGCACGCTCAATGACGCCTTCATCATCATGGACGAGGCCCAGAACACCACCATCGAGCAGATGAAGATGTTCCTCACCCGCATGGGCAACAACTCCAAGGCGGTCATCACCGGCGACATCACCCAAATCGACCTGCCCAATCCGCGCAAGTCCGGCCTGCTTGACGCCATCAACATTCTCGATGGGGTCGAAGGCATCCACTTCTGCCACTTCGAGGACTGCGACGTGGTGCGCCACGCCCTCGTGCAGCGCATTGTGCGCGCCTACGAATCCAGGACACAGCAGCAGGAGCTGCCCCTGGCTCTGGGCGAGCCAATCGAGATCCCGGCTCCTCCACGCGAAAAACGCCCTGCCGCGCAGCCGCAGCAAGCCGCCAAACCGCAGTAAGAACTGCCCGGGTGCCGCACCAAAGCTCCGTGCCCCGTCCTTTCGCCTTTTTCCTGGCGAAAGGATGGGAAAACAAGAAGCCAGGGTGCCCCACCTGGGCGCCCTCCGGACACCGCGTATTTGTTTTTGCGGCTAGGGTACTGTCCCTGAAGTTCGCAACAAAACAAGGGTTGTCACCCTGAGCGAACGGGGCCCCAAGCGCTTTTCAGCTTGGGGGTGGTGAGTCGAAGGATCTGCAGTTGCTTTTCAAAGAACATCTGGGACACAGCACTAGGGTGGGAGTTACCGCCGCCTTCCCAGCGAACTGAATCGGCAATCCGCGTAGAATGAGATGAAACGGGGCCGCGTGCGTTGCGGCCCTGGACACGATGATCCTTCTCGACCCAGATTTGGACCCCCACCTCGCGCCGGCGGCAACTTCGGCGAAGACGTCGGCCGCGCCCACTCCCCGCAATCTCCGCCTGCCTACCGTGCGTACCCTGGCGCGTTTTCTTGGCGTAGCGCAGGCAGCCGTCCGCCTCAAGGGAGAAGTCACGGTGCAACTCACCACCGACGCCGCCATGCGCCGCCTCAATCGCCAGTTCCGCGGCAAGAACAAGGCCACGGACGTGCTCTCCTTTCCCGCTGGCGGCATCGGCGCCGAAGAGATCGCCGGCGATCTGGCCATCAGTGTCCCCACCGCCCTGCGCCAGTCCGTCGAACAGGGCCACTCCCTCTCCACTGAAGTCAAGGTGCTCATGCTGCACGGCCTGCTGCATCTGGCCGGCTACGACCACGAAATCGACAACGGCAAAATGGCCCGCCGCGAGCTCGTTCTCCGCGCCCGCCTTGGCTTGCCCCAGGGCCTCATCGAGCGCGCCGCCGCGCCCAAGCAACCAGCTTTGAAACAGCCGGGTGCCCCATCCATGCGGCGTACCTCAGCCGCATGGGTGGGAAAACAAGAATCGAAGGCGCGCAAACCCTCGTCCAAGCCGGGTGCCCCATCCTTGCGACGCACTTCAGCCGCAAGGGTGGGAAAACAGAAATCCAAGGTAGCGCAACCCGGAACCACCAAGCGCCCCTCCTCTCAACGGAGCGCCCGCCCATGAGCCGCCTGGCCATCTTCATGGTTTTGCTGCTGGCCGCTGTCGAGACGCTGGCCTCCTACATCTGCCGCGTCTACACCGAGTTCGGCCGCATCCTCACCCGCGAGGAGCAGGAAAACCTGGACGCCTGGGAAGAGCACGTCGAGCCGCAACTGGGTTTGACCCGCGAGCACGCCGCCATCTCCGCGGCCGTGCTGCAACAGCTTTCCCTGGGCATCATCGCCCTGGAGTTCGGCGCCGTCCTCTTCGATCGCGGCCCCCATTTCACCCGCCCCACGGTCGCTGAGATTGCCCAGGCAGTTCTCGGCGTGGTGCTGGTGGTTATCTTCTGCAACCAGCTTTTCCCCGCCATGCTCTTCAACCGCACCAGTGGCCGCTGGGCGGTGCGGCTGCTCTGGCCCATCCGCCTGCTGCTCTGGCTCATGACCCCCATCACCGTCTTTGTGCGCTTCTTCTTCTCGGTGGGGGCGCTGGCGGAGGAGCCGGCCAGCCCTGAAGAGGAGTCCGCCGTGGATGTCGAGGCGCTGCTCGAGGCCGGTGAAGAGGAGGGCATTCTGGAGGAGAGCGACCGCGACCTGGTCCGCTCCGCCGTCGAGTTTGGCGACAAGCTGGTGCGCGAAGTCATGACCCCGCGTCCCCAGGTTTTTGCCGTGCGCGGCTCCATCACCCTGGAGAGCTTTCTTGAGGTCCTTCAGGAGCACAACTACTCCCGCGTGCCGGTTTACTCCGGCTCGTTGGACAACATCACCGGCATCGCCTTTGCCCACGACCTGCTGCAAATCACCGACGAGGAAGCCCGCACCCGCACCGTGGCCAGCATCCAGCGCCCGGCGGCGTTCGTCCCTGAAACCAAGCGCGGCTACGAGCTGCTGCGCGAAATGCAGCGTGAAAAGCAGCACATGCGCGTGGTCATCGACGAGTACGGTGGCATGGCCGGCCTGGTCACCATCGAGGACCTGCTCGAGCAGATCGTCGGCAACATCCGCGACGAGCACGAGGAAGAAACCCCCATCGAGGAACCGCAGCGCGAGCCCGGCGGCGCCTGGCTGGTCCCCGGCAGCTTCCCCGTGGACCAGTTGGACGATCTCTTCGGCGAACCCATCGAACTGGGCGAGGCCTACGAGGCCACCACCCTGGGCGGCCTGGTCAGCGAAATCGAAGGCCGCATTCCGCTCACCGGCGAGGTGGTGCTGCTTGAGGCCGCCGGCCTGCGCATCGAGGTGGTCGCCTCCACCGATCGCCGCGTCGAGCGCCTGCGCGTCTTCCCCCGCTCCGCGGAACCCGACCCAACCCCAGCCACCTAGTAGCGCACTCCCGTGGGTTATCGCCGCAGTGTAGCGCCGCTCTCCAGAGCGGCTGTCGTGCGGGTCTCCAGACCCGCACAAGCATAGGCTAGTGATTACAAAATCACTTGGTCTGAGCACCCTGCGCGTAGCTCATCTTCTGAGGGAGCCGGGTGCCCCACCCTCGCGACGTTCTTGTTTTTGTCGCAAGGGCGGAAGACGATAAAGCCTGGGTGCCCCAGGTCCCGCTTTTGGGACCTGGGAAAGGACGGCCCTCAATCGTTGGGCGCCCTCGCACCTGGCTTTTCGAGGAGGAGGTTTTGCGGCCTGGGTGCGACAGCACCAACCCCGCATCCCAAAATGCCGTAAACTCAGTCAGGAGCATTACCCCCTTTGAAATCTGGATTTGTCGCTATTCTGGGCCGGCCCAACGCCGGCAAAAGCACGCTGCTCAACGCCCTCACCGGCGAAAAGGTAGCCATTGTCTCCGCCAAACCGCAAACCACCCGCAACCGCATTGCCGGAGTGGTCGAGGTCGCGGCGCACAAAGGCGTGCATCCGGCCGCGCAGATCGTCTTTGTCGATACTCCCGGCGTGCACAAGCCCGGCTCCCACCTCGACCGCCGCATGTTGCAGGAGATCTACGAGGCGCTGGAGACCCGCGACCTGGTGCTGGTCCTGATGGACGCCACCCGCCGGGTGCAGTTGGAAGCCTCCGTTACGCCCGCCCCAATTCCGGGTGTCCCAGAGCCGGGTGCCCCAGCTCTCGATTCTGAGACCTCGGATCCCACAGTCGCGGGTGCCCCAGGTCCCGATTCCCGGACCTGCGAGCTAAAAGCCCCGGTACCCGCCTCAGCTCCCAAACACGAGCGCACCAACTGGGCCAGCGAGGACGAGTTCCTCTTCGGCCTGATCCGCAAGCTGGACTGCCCGGTCTTCCTGGTGCTCACCAAGATCGACCTGGTGCCCAAAGACAGCCTGCTGCCGCTGATCGATACCCTGACCACGCAGTTCAACTTCGCCCAGATCATTCCCGTCAGCGCCCGCAAGCGCGACGGCCTGGATATTCTGGTGCGCAAGATCGTCGAGACGCTGCCCACCGGCGAGCGCTACTACCCCAAGGACCAGTACACCGACCAGCCGCAGCGCTTCATGGTGGCCGAGCTGATCCGCGAAAGCATCCTGGTGGAAACCGGCGAAGAGGTCCCTTACGCCTCCGCCGTGGTGATCGAGCGCTTCGAGGAGCCGGCGCCGTTTGTCCCGCGCAAGAAGGGCGCAACTCCGGCCCGCCTGCCGCTGACCCGCATTGCCGCGGCCATCTACTGCGAGCGCGACGGCCAGAAGGCGATCCTCATCGGCAAGGGCGGCTCCAAGCTCAAGGAGATCGGCACCGGCGCCCGCCGTCAGATCGAGTCGCTGCTCGGCACCCGGGTTTACCTGGAACTGCATATCATCGTCGAGCCCAACTGGCGCGAGTCCAAGGGCTTTGTCGAGTCATTGGACTGGCGCAATCAGCTCGAGCGCCTGGCCGGCGACCAGATCACCGAAAAGCAAATCGGCGAAGACGAATAAAACTCCCTGGGTGCCCCACCCTCGCCGCGCCTTTGTTTTTGCGGCTAGGGTGGGCTGGCACGACTCTGCACTTCAGAAGCAATGAAAAATACGTTAGGCCCCCGCACCAAAGTTGGGTGCCCCAGGTCCCGATTTTGGGACCTGGGAAAGCAAGCGCTCCTTCGCAAACCACGAAATCCGGCGATCAGAAACCTGGGTGCCCCACCCTCGCCGCGCCTTTGTTTTTGCGGCTAGGGTGGGCTGGCACGACGCCTGTATTACTGGATCAGCGGGGAAGCTTTACGCCCCCCGCACCTTGCCCCGCCCATTGCTTTTCACCGCGTACATGCGCACGTCGGCGACCCCGATGACGCCATGGACCGTCAGGCCATCTGCCGGACTGGTGGCCAGGCCCACGCTGGCACTCACGCCCAGTTCCAGCCCGCTCTTCATCTGGAAGCGGGTCTCCATCAGCAGCCGCAGCAGTTCGGCGGCCTGGGCAAAGGCGGCCACGGCATCCGTCTCCGGCATCAGGATGACGAACTCATCGCCTCCGTAGCGGAAGCACCAGTCCTGTTTGCGGCTCAGCTGTTGCAGCCGCTGCCCGGTGCGGGCCAGCAGTTCGCTGCCCACCAGGTGGCCGTGCGCGTCGTTGACCAGTTTGAAGCGGTCCAGGTCGAGAAACGCCAGGCTCACAGGCAGGCCCAGCCGGCCGCAGCGCTCCAGCTCCCGGCCCAGCACATCGTAGAGATGGCGCACGTTATAGAGGCCGGTGGTGTCGTCGGTAATCGACAACTGCTGGATGCGCGTCATGTCGCGCGCGTTCTCAATGGCGATGGCGGCGTGGTCGGCCAGAATGTGCAGAAAGGCGATGGTGTAGTCGGTCATCTGGCCGGGGCGGGGGTTGAAGATCTCGATCACCCCGTGGGTCCCCTTGCGTCCGCGCAGGGGCATGGCGATGACCGAGCGCACCTTGCTGGGCGTGGCGCTCAGCTCCTGTTTCACCCGCGGGTCCTGCTCCGCCTCGGGAACGATGAGGGTTTCGCCGTGCTCCGCCACCCACCCGGCCACCCCTTCGCCCACCTTGACGCGCAGATCGCGCAGCGCCGCGTGTTCTCCGCCGGCAGCCAGCACATAGTAGAGTTCCTGGCGCGGCTCGTCCAGCATCAGCAGCGTCCACAGGTCGGCTTCCACCGTCCGCTCCATGTGCTCCAGAATCGTGCGCAGAATCGCATCCAGCTCGAAGCTCGAGGTGAGCGAGCGCGTCAACTGGTGGAAGACGAGAAGGTCTTCGAGCGGGATGCGGTTTTCCGCCTCGTGCGCCATCTGCATACCTATGGGAGGCATTCTGTTGAGAATTCTGTCACATCGGGTAGCGCGCGCGATAGGGAGAAGGCGCTTGCAGCCGGTTCTGGCAGGTTACTTGCGGATGGGTTCCCGTGCCCTGCCGGCCGCGGCCTCAGCCGCCGATGTGCACCATCGAGCGCGAGGGCTTCAGGAATCCCGGCTCGCCAATGTGATGGCGCGCTTCCTTGCCTTGCACAGTCTGGTGAATGTAGGCGCGGAGTTCCTCCTCGCTGGCCCCGGCCCGCAGCCGCCCGTAGAGGTCGTGCTCCACCTGCGAGAAGAGGCATGTGCGGATCTTGCCGTCGGAGGTGAGCCGCACCCGGCTGCACGCCCCGCAAAAGGCCTGGCTCACCGGGGCAATGATGCCGATTTCGCCCACCCCATCCGCAAAAGTGTAGCGCCGCGCCGTCTCGCCGGCCTCGCGCGGCGCCATCTCCTTGAGCGGCATCACGCGGCCAAGGCGCTCCACAATTTCCGCCAACGGCACCACGATCTCCGGCGTCCACAGGCGGCCTTCCTCCAGCGGCATGAACTCGATGAAGCGCACCACCACGTCTTCCGCGCGGGCAAACCGGGCAAAGCCCTCGATCTGATCGTCGTTGAAGCCGCGCAGCAGCACGCAGTTGATCTTGAGCGGAGTGAGCCCGGCCGCGCGGGCGGCGCGAACGCCACCCAGAACGGTCTCGAAACTGCCGGGAACGCGGGTAATCCGCTCGAACGTGGGCGCGTCCACGGCGTCCATGCTCACCGTCACCCGGTTCAGCCCCGCGCCTTTGAGCGGCGCGGCCAGCTCGTCCAGCAGGTGGCCGTTGGTGGTCAGCGCCAGGTCCAGCGGCTCGCCCGCCAGGGTGCGCAAACCGGCCAACTCCCGAATCAGCTCCACTAGCCCGCGGCGCAGCAGCGGTTCGCCCCCGGTCAGCCGTACCTTGCTGATGCCCAGCCCCACAAACAGCTTGATCAGCCGCAGATACTCCTGAATGTCCAGCTCGGGATACTGCGCCCCCAGTTCCCCCGTCCGGCAGTAGATGCACTTGTAGTTGCAGCGGTCGGTGATGGAGACGCGCAGATCGTGAATGACCCGCCCGTGGCTGTCCCTCAGCCGCGCATCGCGCGCCACGGTGGTGAAATCGGTTGGAGAAGCAGCAGCCATGGGGAACTTCAAGCCTATACCGTTTTTGCAGTGGTGGAGCCGGGTGCCCCACCTGGGCGCCTCTGGGCACCGCGTCTTTGTTTTTGCGGCTAGGGTGGAATAGCGCAACGCCCGCATTGCCAAGTGCACCCCGTCTTTGCGGCGAGGGGATCAAAAACGCCAGGGGACCGGGTCGCCTCAGTCGATCCGCGGCGTCCCCTTGCGCAGCACCATCCCGGTCACGCCGCAAACCACAATGATTCCCACGGCAATGGCGAAATAGTAGGCCATGGGATGCACCCAGCCGGGCGAGTAGGTCAGGTCCTGGCCCACCCACAGCAGCAGGATGAGGGCGATCACCCCAAACTGGCCGGCGATCACCAGCAGCGTATGCCCCAGGTCGCGCCGTTTGTCCAGCGCCTCCACCTGATCGGGAGTCAGATTGCGTTCTTCAGGGGGAAGAAGGGAATTTGCCATGCTTTCTCTCCTGGCGGGCCCACGGATGACCTCCGGGCCGCTCACACGTTCGATTCAATCACATGCCGTGCGGCCCGCGCCAGTGCAACCTGCCTTCTCAGGCCGGTTCCCTGGTTTCGCCGGCGGGCGCGCCAAAATCGCCGCAGCGCGCACGCATATCCTGGCGGAACTTCTCCCGCTCCTCGGGCGTCATCCGCTCCCAGCGCCGGCCCCACGGGCCGCGCGATCGCGAGTGGTCGCGGCCATGGCCGCCAAGCCCTCCGAACAGAATCCGGCACAGAGCCAGCAATCCCAGAGCCTGCCAGAAGTTGACCTGCTTCCATCCGAACAGCCCCGGCAGCAGCCAGTTCCACAGGTACATGACGACTTCGCCGCCAATCCAGATGAAAACCACCACCGCCAGCGGAGCTACAAAAAAGATCCACTTGTTTCTCCTGACCCATTCGTTTCCCATGTTCTGTTCCTCATTCCTTCTTGAATTCGTCGTAAATGCACTGCAACCGGTCGCGCAGATGAAGCACCGCATAGCGCTTGCGCGAGAGCAGGGTGTTGACGCTCAAGCCGCTCTCTGCCGCCAGTTCCTTGAAGCTGCGCCCTTCCATTTCGTGCGCCACAAAAACTGCCCGCTGCTCGGCTGGTAGCTCCGCGAGCGCCAGTTCCAGCTCATCCAGCAGCACGCTGCGCAGGTAGAGCGCTTCCGGGCCGGCCTCGGGCGAGGGCAGCAGATCTTCAATCTGCAGCAGCTCCCCATCTTCGTCCACGCCCGCTGCATCGCTGAAGTTCTCCGGCTTCTTCTTGCGAAAAAGGTCGGTGATGCGATTGCGCGCCACGCGATAAAGCCAGCCGGTCACATACTCAATGGGCATCAACAGGCGATTGGCCCGTACCAGCTCGTAGAAGACATCCTGAAGAAGTTCTTCCACGTCGGCTTCGTTGGGCACCCGTTTGCGGATGAAATTGCGCAGCCGGAACCGCACTTCCTCGATGACTTCGGAGATTTGCTCGTCTTGCTCGGCGATCGAGGGAATCGGCACTGGCTCATCCATCCATTCCTGAAGACGAACGGCGGTCGCAAATATTGTAGAGGTGCAAATTCGCAATGCGGGCGGGCTGTGGGCGATAAGGAAGCGGGTGCCGGGTGCCCCCAGGGCAATCGCGGGTGCCCCTGGTCTCGCCTTTGAGACCAGGGATTCTCGGTTGCGGCGGAAAGTTGGGTGCCCCAGGTCTCGTTTTTGAGACCTGGGACTCTCGCGCTACGGGAGCGGATACCCCACCGACTGCCCGTAGAGGGCATGCTTCTCCGCCGGCAGCTTTAGCACCGCGGCCACATCCGGCGTGTGGAAGGCATAGAACCAGGCGTTCAGCCCTTCCGAGGCGGCAAACAGGTAAACGTTCTGGCCGATGAAGCCGGTGTCCACCTGCGCGTAGTCCAGCTTGGCGTCGGCTACATAAACCAGCGTCACCGCCGCGTGGGCCGCCGCCCCGGTGCCGATCTTGCCGCGCACATCGCCGGCCGCCACCGGGCGCAGGCGGTCGGCCTCAGCCTCGTAGACGTAGACCCCCTGGGCCAGAACCACGTAGAGATCCACCTCCTGCTTGTTCATCGCCGAGGGCGCGGTGCGCCCCAGCCCCGGCTTCACCGTGGCCGGACGGTTGACCCCAAAGGCCGCCCACAGCAGGTTCGAGAGGGTCTGCATAGGCAGCGGCTGCTCGCGGAAGGCGCGCGTGGTCTGCCGCCGGGCAAGCGCCTGCATCAGCGGCATGCCGGCTGTCGTCTGCGGCTGGGGCAGCGCGATGGGCTTCAGTTCCTGTGCGGAAAGGGCAGAAACGCTCCACAACGAGGCCGCCAGGGCCAGCAAAGCAGCGGAGCGTGCCAACGGGAGACGGGCGGGAAGCTGCATGGTTCCTCCTCAAAAAAACGCGGCTGCGCACACCGGCCTCCGCAGTGTGCGGGATAAGGGGAAGAACCGATTCAACTGCCGGAACAGGAAACACCGCCGCTCCGGTAGCGCTGAATAACCTGGGTGCCCCACCTGGGAGCCCCCCTGGGCACCGCGTTTCTGTTTTTGCGGCTAGGGTGGGAAACCACAACCCTCGACGCGGCGCATTCATCAGGAGAAGCCCGACTCGCCCCAGCGCGTTTCGGCTGGAATGAACGCCGTGCCTCAGGCCGCACAAAAGCTCCGTGCCCCATCCTTGCGACTTTTTCCTGTCGCAAGGGTGGGAAAACACAAACCCTAACCGGCCCCGTTCATGAGCAGCGACCCTGAGCGAAGCCGAAGTGAACCTGCATTTCGCTTGGCGGCGAAACGCCCTCCGCCCCCACCTACTCCGACAGAAACGACAGCGACTGCAGTTGCGTGATCTCGAAAGCCTTGCGGCAGCGGATGTTGGTGCAGGCCAGCTTGTCGTCGCGTCTTACCATGTAAGACTGCGCCTTGGCGAAGCGGGCGCGATCGCGCTCGTCGGCTCCGCGCGGCAGTTGCGCCCGCTTGCGCCGCACCACCCAGGTGACCTGGTATTCGCCCGCCTGGCCGCATTTGGGGCATACCAGGGTATGGGTCCGCTGTTCCGTGGTTTCGTTGAAAAACTCCCGCTCTTCCATTGCTTTATGACTCCCCGCTCTTGGCGCCCGGCAACCGAAAATCGGCCGCCAGGATTGCCGGCGCTTTCGCCCCGGCTGGATTTACTCCATACTAGTCCTCGTCATGAAGAAACGCAGACCGGGAAAGTTCTCCGTCACCAAGGCGGTCAAAGCCAACGCCCGCGAGCGCGTAGGCCAGCCCAAGCCCTCGCGGGTGCTGGCGACTGAGCCGCGTACCGGTCGCGAGGCCAAACACAAAACCAGGCTCGAAGAAATCATCCAGCAGGAGGAGTAGACATGGCCAAAGCGGTTGGCGTGGGCGGCATCTTTCTCAAGGCGCGCGATCCCCAGGCTCTGAGCGACTGGTACGCCCGCCACCTGGGCATTCCCCGCCAGGACGGCGGCCCGCTCGCCTTCGATGGGCCGGAGTCGGCGGGCATGACCGTCTTTGCCCATTTCCCGCTCGATACCGGCTATTTCGGCCAGGGTGAGCAACAATCCCTGGTGAACTTCCGGGTCGACGATCTGGACCAGTTGCTCACCGATTTGACAGCGGCAGGCGTGCGCGTCGACCCAAAACGGGACGACTCCGACTACGGGCGCTTTGCCTGGATTTGGGACCCGGAAGGCAACCGCGTCGAGCTGTGGCAGCCCCCGGCAACCGATTGAATCCCGCGCGTACGGGTGTAAGACAGTAAGACGCGCCGTAAGACAAATCCCGGCGGCAAACCGGCTGCGTCTTACGCCGTCTTGCGTTTGTCTTACAGCCGCCTGGCCCGCGCGCGGCCGCCGTAAGACAGCGTCTTACCGGCGCAAGACGCGCGTGGTGCCCGCCACACAGAGGATCGTGTGCGCTTTGAAAGGGCACGACTCCAGTCGTGCCGTAAACGGCCCAAAATGTGCTGCGCTTTACAGGCTGCGGAAAACTCAATTCAAGGGCAAGAAGTGTCAGGGCACGACTTCAGTCGTGCCGTAAGTCGCATAAAATAAAGGGCGGGCTTTAGCCCCTGAGGGAGGCTTTTCACGCCCCTCGCCGTTCATTCTTAGTTTTTCCGCAGCCTGTTTAGCCCCGGCGGCCTGCTTTTCCAGGAATTCGCTTCCTGTCTGCCGTTTCTTCCGCAACCCCTGTAGCCGCACAAAAGCTCCGTGCCCCATCCTTGCTGTCATCCTGAGTGACCCTGAGCGTAGCGAAGGGGAGTCGAAGGATCTGCTTTTCGCATTTCTGTCGCAAGGGCGGGAAATCACGACTCTCATCCGGCCAATTCCTCAGGAGTGAGCGAGCCAGTCCAGGCCCTACGGATGCTGCACACTATACGGCCCGGGAAGCGCCGGCTGTGCCGGTTGCCCAGACTCCACCGGCTGCGCGGCCAGCTCCGGCCGCGCCGCGGTCCGCTTCGAGAAAATGCGGAACTCCACCACCAGGTCCAGCAGCACCGGAACCGGCTTGCCGTCCTTCATGGCCGCCTCGAAGCGCGCATGGCGAATCGCCTCCACCGCGTTCTCGTCCAGCCCGAAGCCGATGGGCCGGGCCACGGCAATCTCCGCCGGCTTGCTGTCGGCCCCGATTACCACGTGGTAGAGAGCCATGCCCGCCACCCCGTTGGCCTGGGCATACTCGTTCGAGCCCGGGTCGAAGGTCGACAGCAGCCTGGCCTTCCTGTCCACCGTGTTCTGGCGCAGCACCGCCGGGTCTGCGGGCCGGTAATCGGTCTTGGCCGCCGCGGCCTGGTAATAGAGCTTCCAAAAGTTGGGCATCGCGGCCATCATCCGGGCGTCGAATCCCTGCGCAAACACGTTGTCCAGCGCCTCCTTCAAAACCCGTGTGGCGTGCGCCGGCGAAGTGGTGGTGGTCACGCTCTCGGGATCGGCCGGCCGCTCGGCTGCTGGCGCGGCGGCCATCTCCGCCTTGGCCTGGTCGGCCTCGCTCAGCTCCGGCTGCGCGCCCGGCTGGACCCCTGGCTGGATGGACGAGTCCGGGGCTGGCCCCTTCTTCCCCACTTCGTCCCCTTTCCCCCTCTTTTCCTTCTTCTTCTTGGGCGTCACCACCAGCTCGCGGTCGATGGTGATTTTCAGCACCTTCTTCCTGGGCGTGATCTTTACCCGGTCCACGGCCTTGGTGGGGTCCTCGTAGGGCAGAGCGCCCAGAAAGTGCAGTCCGTAGCGCGCTCCCTCCAACTCCACCTTGTGCTTGGTCAGGCGCACCTTGTCGATCTGCACAGCGCTCAGCGTATAGGAGGCCTGCGGCGAGTTGCCGATCAGCGCCCCATGCTCGCTGAAGGTGAGGCTGTTGTCCAGGTAGCCGCCGCGCAGATAGAGCGGCTTGCCCACCAGCATCTGTTTCAGCTCTTCTTCGGTGATGGCGCCCGCCACCGGGGGCTCGGGCGGGGAACCCTGCGCTTCCGCCTGCCCCTTCTGCTCGGCAGCCGGCTGGCTTTGCAGGGGCGTAGCGGCTGGTGCCGGCGGCGCTGTCTCCGGCACGGCGGCTGCCGCGGGGGGCGGCGTCTCCGGTGCGCCGGTCTGCTGTGCGGCGGGCTGGCTTTCGGCCGCCGGTGCAGTGGCCGGTTGCTGCGCGGCGTCAGGCGCCTGGGCGGTACTGGGTTGAGCGGGCGGTTGCGCGGGCGCGGACTGTTGCGCGCTGGCCGTCAGCGCCAGCGCCAGCGCGCCGCAACTGGCCAGCGAGCCCAGCCGCGCCAGAGCCGCAGGGAAGCAGAAACGAACTGTCGTCAGGAGCATCGAGGAACCTTTGCCGCCACTCTAACAGGATTGCCCCATTTTTTGGTGTAAAGACCCGGGTGCCAGGGCAATCGCATGAACCTTCTTTGTTGCCGACCCGGGTTCAGTATGCCTTTTGAGAGAGCTTGTTTCGGCGCGTCTCCCGGAGGGAGGCGGCGAGAATAGCCCAGGGCGAAGCCCTGGGAATGCATTGCAGGGGGATGAATCCGCCCCGGAGGGGCGGATCGAATCCTGATGAACACCAGTATCCCTGTTCATGCAATTGCCCTGCTGGGTGCAACGAATCTCACTCCCGCCCGCCGCCCTGCTCCCCGGTCGTCCGCGCATGCTGCAGCCGCCATAGAATCCGCCGGAAAAGCCCCATCATCCGCCGCGTGTCCCGCGCCGCCGGGGCCAGCCGCCGCAGCAGCAGGCGCAGATCGTGGCGGTTGGCCGCCTGCATCAAGCGCGGCGAGTAGCCCGCCGCCGCCATCGTTTCTTCCACCAGCCCGGCCAGCAACTCCAGCTCGCCGGAGGGCGCCGCGGAAGAACCCCCTCTGGAAGCGGCCATGGGTTTCAACTCCCGCATCGAGCCAGCCGCGTCCTCCTCGCAGGCCTCATCTGCTGGGAAAAGACTCCTTCGGGCGGTAGGTCCGGGCTTCAGCCCGAACATCGATCCGGCAGAATCACCCTGGGCTTTAGCCCCTGAGGGACCCTCTTCCGCCGCGAACGCCCTGGCCGCCAATTCGTACAGGCATACGGCCACCGCCTGCCCCAGATTCATCGACGGTTGGCGAACATCGGTGGGGATCTCTACCAGCACGTGGCAGTAAGACAGGTCTTCCCGCGTCAGCCCGTGCTTCTCCGGCCCAAACACCACCGCCACGCGTCCGCCGCGCCCCAGTTCCTGCCGCACCGGCGCAGCCAGTTGCGGCAGTTGCACCACCGCCTGCTCCGCCTTGCGATAGGTCAGGCTGCCGGTGCCCAGCACCAGCGTGCAGCCCGCCACGGCCTCGGCCAAGGTCGCCGTCTCCCTTGCGTCCTTCAGCAGCTCCGGCGCTCCTACCGCCGAGCGGGCCTCGCGCCAATGGGGCGCAAAGGGCGCCACCACCGTCAGCCGTCTGAAGCCGAAGTTGGCCATGGCCCGCGCCGCCGCCCCAATATTGAGCGGATTGCGCGGCGACACCAGCACCACTTCCAGCCGCTCGTGTTGGTCTTCAGGGAGCAAGAGATGATTCTAGAGCAACTCCAGGGTTACTTTGCCCGCATGGGCCTGGCGCTATCATCCAGCGGCTGCCGGCCCCACCCCTTCCGGGCCGATAAGTTCGGATGGGAAAGCCGGGTGCCCCATCCATCGCGCTCTTTGCGATGGGTGGGAGAGCATACACTCTGCAAGCGTTCTTTGTTTTGTATAACTTGCCCGGGTGCCCCGCCCTCGCCACAGAGACAGCACGCCTGGTGAACCGACTGGCCGCCCTCTCCATCGATCAGGCGTAATCGTCACCGGGTTCTCCGACCCACAGGGGATGAAACTGGGTGCCCCATCCATCGCGCTCTTTGCGATGGGTGGGAGAGCATACACTCTGCAATCGTTCTTTGCTTTGCCGAACTTGCGGGTGCCCCACCCTCGCCGCGCTCTTGTTCTTGCCGGGTGCCCCGCCCTCGCCACAGAGACAGCACGCCTGGTGAACCGACTGGCCGCCCTCTCCATCGATCAGGCGTAATCGTCACCGGGTTCTCCGACCCACAGGGGATGAAGCTGGGTGCCCCATCCATCGCGCTCTTTGCGATGGGTGGGAGAGCATACACTCTGCAAGCGTTCTTTGTTTTGTAAAACTTGCCGGGTGCCCCATCCTTTCGCAGTTTCATTATCGCGGAAGGGTGGGAGAACACACCGCCCGAATTCCAGGTCAGCCCGCCAAACGCTCCGGTCACTCCTCTCGCATCAGCGTGGCTGGATTCACACGCCGCGCGCGGCGCGCCGGGATGCACGTTGCGATCGCTCCCAGCAGGGCCATGGTGGCAACCACTCCGCCCAGCACCAGCGGATCGCGAGGGTTCGCCGCGTACACCAGTCGTCCCAGCAGCGGCGTAGCCAACATCCCCAGTCCCAGTCCCAGAGCGGAGCCCGCCATCAACAGAGCCACCGGCCTTCCCAAGGCGGCCTTCGCCAGTTGCGCCCGCCCCGCGCCCAAAGCCACGCGGATGCCCAGCTCCTTCATCCGCTTGCTCACGCTGTAGGCCGCCATGCCGAAGATGCCGGTCACCGCCAGCATCGCCGCCAGCAGGCCCATCACGCCCAGCGCCGCGGTCGCCGCCCGTGCCGGGAACAGCTCACCCCGCAGCGAAGCGGGCCAGCTCTCTACCGTGATGGGCACATTCGGCTCAATGCCGCTCAGCGTACGTTCCAGCGCCGCCGCCATTTCATTCGGCGCCCGCCGCGACCGCACCACGAGAATCGCGTCGCTGCTCTCGTTCTGAGAAAACGGCACATACGCCACCGGCTGCGGGGCTTCCTGCATGTCGTGGTACTTGCCGTCTTCAGCCACGCCCACCACTTCCGTCAGGTTGCCCCCCACAATAAAGTGCTGACCGACGGCCGGCGTCTCGCCCCACATCGTGCGCGCAAAGGTTTCGTTCACAATCGCCACATGGGGCGTCTCCGCGTTGTCCTGCCAGCGCACATCCCGCCCGCTCAGCAGCCGGGTGCCGGCAGCCTCCAGGTATCCCGGCGACATCTGCAACACGTACGGCGCCAGCACGGAATTGTTCAGCGTGAACTCGGTCGTCCCCGGCCGGAAAATCGGAACCCCATGCAGCCCGCCGGTCATCGGCGTGCGGCTCACCGTGCCCGCCGCCGTCACACCGGCGATGCTCCGCGCCGCCTCGATCATCTCTTTCTGCTTATCGAGCGCCACGTCGCCTTCCTGTCCCGCCTGGCTCAGGTCCATGTCCACCAGCATTGCGCCCTGCGGCTTGAAGCCCAGCGGCGCGTGCAGTGTGCGCACCATGCCGCGCACCGCCACCAGCGAGGCCGTCACCAGCAGCGTGCAGATGGCAATTTGCACCCCAAGCAGCAGATCCCGCAGGGCAAACCGGCGCAGGTGCAGGGATTCCGCCGGGCCGTTCTTCAAGCTCTGCAACGGACTGCTCTGCCACACCTGCCGCGCCGGAACCATCCCGAACAGCAGCCCGCTTCCCAGCGTCAACGCCAGGCCCGCCAGGTACACCCGCGCATCCACGCTCTCTGCCAAATGCCCATAGGGCGAATGCCAACGGTTCAGCGCGCTCAGCAGCAGAAACGCGGACCCCAGTCCCGCTGCTCCGCCCGCCAGCGACACAACCACAGCCTCGGTCAGCAGTTGCCTCACCAGCCGCCAACGGCTCGAACCCAGGGCCACACGCAGCGCCAGTTCCCGGCTGCGGTCCGCCGCGCGCGCCGCAAACAGACCTCCCAGGTTCGCGCAGGCCGCCGCCAGCACCAGCAACGCCAGCACCGTCACGCTCCAGAGGAATCCGCGAATCACTTCACCGTCGTCCCCCAGCAGTCCCGGATGAATCAGCCGCAGCGCCCCTCCTGCGTCGGTCTCCGGATATTCCTTCGCCAGCTCGGCCGCAATCGCGTTCAGATTCTCCGTCGCCTGCTGCGGCGTCACGCCCGGCTTGAGCCGGCCAATCACCGTAACCGCGATCGCCGTCCGGTCATGCAGGGAATCCCACCCCGCCACCTGCTCCTCGTTCACCATCGGAATCCAGTAGTCCGGCCACACAAACCGCTCCGTGCCGTGGAACTGCGCCGCTGCCACGCCCACCACCGTAAACGCGTGCCTGTTCATCTCCACGGTCGTCCCCACAATGCCCCGATCGGCATGAAACGCGCTGCGCCACAGCTCATCGCTCAACACCACAAACGGCGCTGACCCTGGGCCGTGCTCGTCCGCCGCGTGAAAGAACCGCCCCGCCTCCGGCTGCACCCCCAGCAGATCGAAATAGTTGCCGGTAACCTCATCTCCGTGGACGCCCACCACCGCATTTCGCCATCTCAGTCCCGCACTGGAATATGCATAAATCCCGGCCATCCCGCTGAAGGTCGTGTTGCGCTGCCGCAAATCTTCAAACGCGGGATACGACGTCGTCAGCAGCCGCCCGCTCGCCCACGCCTGGTGGCGAAGCTGATACAGGTTTTGTGGTTCGCTCACCTCCAGCGGGTGCAGCAGCACCGCATTCAGCACGCCGAAGACCGCCACGTTCGCCCCAATCCCCAGCGCCAGCGTCACCACCGCCGTCACCGCAAACCCCGGCGACCGCCGCAACTGGCGCAGTGCGTAGCGCACATCCCGGCCCACGCCATCCAGTCCCAGCGCCGCCTCTGCGCCTATTGACCGTTCCTTCATCACCACCGGATTCCCAAAGCGCACCAGTGCGTCGCGGCGGGCTGCGGCCGGCGTCATCCCGCGCGCCAGGTTGTCCTCCATGCGCAGCTCGATATGCGCTTTCAGCTCCGCATCGATTTCCCGCTCTCTCGCTGACAGGCGCAGCAGGTTGGCAATCCGCCGAAAAAGCTTCATTGCGGCCCCTTCACGCGTAGCGCAGCATCGCGCGCACGCCCTTTACCAGTTGCTCCCAGCTCTCTTCGGCCTCGGTGAGCTGCTTCTCGCCGGCGGGCGTGAGAGTGTAGAACTTCGCCTTGCGCCTGGTCTCCGTCAGGGCCCACTCGGAGTCGATCCAGCCGCTGACTTCCATGCGATGCAGAGCCGGGTAGATCGAGCCTTCTTCCACCTGCAGCAACTCGTCCGATGCCCTCTGAATATGAAGCACAATTCCGTAACCGTGCAATCTGCCCCTCTGCATCAGGGTCTTCAGAACCAGCAGGTCAAGGCTGCCTTGAAAATCGTTCCTCGCCATCGCCTACCCCTTTACTTCTTGGTGTAGTAGAGCGTAGCCCTAGAAGTCCAGGGGTGTCAATCCACAGGCGCCGGGTGCGGGTGCCCCTCGACAAGGACAAAGGCCGGGTGCCCCAGGTCCCGATTTTGGGACCTGGTAAAGCATGCAGCCCGGACTCGCCCCAGCGGGTTGAGCTGAAATGACCGCCGTGCCTGAAGCCGCACAACCCTCCGTGCCCCATCCTTGCGACTTCTTTCTGTCGCAAGGGTGAGAAAACAGAAGCCCTTACTGGTGTCGTCTCCCACCGGCGTTGCTGGCCCACGAAGGATGAAACTTTGGGTGCCCCACCTGGGCGCGCTCTGGGCACCGCGGTGTTGTTTTTGCGGCTAGGGTGGGCAAGGATGCACCTTGCAGGTTCTCGGAGCCAGTTCTCTCAGGGTGGCACGCCCTTCCGTGAACGCGGTAACCTTGCCTTAACCGAGGAGAATCGACGCATGACCTCAGAAATCCGACACCCTGCGATGGCGCAGGCCGGCCGCGGTCTCTTGCTCGCGGCGGCACTGCTCTTCGCCGCGCCAACCTTCGCTCAACAGCCGGCAGCCGGTCCGGCATCGTCTGCTCCAGCAACCCCCTGGCAGCCGCAGATTCACTTCTATGCGCCGCACCATTGGATCAACGACCCCAACGGCCCCATTTTCCTCAATGGCCAGTACCACCTCTTCTTTCAATTCAACCCCTTCGGCGAGGAGTGGGGCCACATGAGCTGGGGCCACGCCATCTCGCCCGACCTCCTCCATTGGAAGCAGTTGCCCGTCGCCCTCGCCGAAGAGAACGGCGTAGGTATCTTCAGCGGCTCCACCGTCGAGGATCGCGACAACACCAGCGGCCTGTGCGCCGCCCCCGGCCAGCAGGCCGCGGGCTGCCTGGTAGCCATCTATACCGGCAACGCGCAGGACAAGCAGACCCAGAACCTCGCCTTCAGCCGCGACGGGGGCGCCACCTGGACAAAATACGCCTCGAATCCGGTCATTGACCTCGGTCTCAAGGACTTCCGCGACCCCAAAGTCTTCTGGCACGCCCCCTCCCATAGCTGGGTGATGGCGGTCTCGCTCCCCGATCGGCACAAGGTGCGCTTCTACCGCTCCAAGAACCTCCGGCAATGGGAGCTGGCCAGCGAATTCGGCCCGGCAGGCGCCGTCTCCGGCGTCTGGGAGTGTCCCGACCTCTTTGAACTCCCCGTACTCGACGCCAAGGGAAACCGCGTCTCCAGCCGCTGGCTCCTCAACGTCAACCTCAACCCCGGCGGTCCCGCCAAAGGTTCAGGCGACCAATACTTCGTCGGCAAATTCGACGGCTTTCGCTTCATCGAGGACCATCCCGGCTCCGGCCCCCACTGGGTCGACTGGGGCAAGGACTTCTACGCCTCCACCTCGTTCTCCAATCTTCCAGCCGCTCCCGAGACCCTCCCGGACCGCCTCTGGATTGCCTGGATGAGCAATTGGCAGTACGCCGGCCAATTGCCTTCCTTGCCCGGCCGAGGCGAAATGACCCTCGCCCGCCGCCTCTACTTGCGCCAGCCTCCTGCCCATCCTGCCCCCACCCCCTCCCAGGAGCCGCTCGCTCTGGTGCAGGAACCCGTTCTGAACGTCCCCGCCCACAAACCTTATGCAGCCATGTTTGGCGCCCCGTCTTTTCAGACCATGATCCAGGCCAATGCCCGCCTGGCCGCCCAAAAGCAGCCCGGCAGCGCTTACCTTCTGCGTTTCGCGCTCGACCCTGGCGACGCCTCTGAAGCCGGCGTCCGCCTGTGCCGCAGCGCCGCCAATCCAAACGACCCCGCCGCCGAAGAAACAGTGGTCGGCATCGACGCCGCCACCGGCCACATCTTTGTCGATCGCACCCGCTCCGGCAAAGCGGACTTCTCCACCGATTTCCCCGTCCGCGTCTCCGCCCCGCTCAGGCACCCACAGGCAAACGCAATCTCCATCCAAATCGTGGTGGACAACAACTCCATCGAGGTCTTTGCCGAAGACGGTGAAACCGTCCTCGCCAACCTCATCTACCCCGCCCCCGCCAGCCAGGGCCTGGCCTTTTACGCCACCCCCACTCCCCCCGGAGCCGTACCAGCCCGTGTCCGCGATGTGGAAATCGTCCCCCTTGAGCAGTCCGCGCCTTAAGCCGAACAAAACCTCTGTGCCCCACCCTAGGCACAGAGACAGTGCCGGGTGCCCCATCCATCGCGCTCTTTGCGATGGGTGGGAGAGCATACACTCTGCAAGCGTTCTTTGTTTTGTTGAACTTGCCGGGTGTCCCACCCTCGCGGGTGCCCCACCCTAGACACAGAGACAGTGCGCCTGGTGAACCAACTGGCCGCCCTCTCCATCGATCAGGGGTAATCGTCACCGGGTTCTCCGACCCGCAGGGGATGAAACTGGGTGCCCCATCCATCGCGCTCTTTGCGATGGGTGGGAGAACATACACTCTGCAAGCGTTCTTTGTTTTGTCGAACTTACCGGGCGCCCCACCCTCCACAGCTTCCCAGCGAATCCCAGCATCTCCAGCGCCACGTTCCTTCCAGGCTGGCCACTCCGGGGCAAATGTTCTAGCCTCTAGGAGTGATCTGGACAAACCCTGCCGAAGTGGCGCTGAACGAGCTGAGTACCGCGCCCCTGGTGCGCTTCTCGGTGCTGGCGGTCAGCTCCATCTTCTTTCTGGTCGATCCCTTCGCCGCCATTCCCTCCTTCCTGGCCATTACCGAGCGCGTCGATCCGGCGCGCCGCAAGCATATGGCGCGCAAGGGCGCCCTCACCTGCTTCATCGTCCTCACCAGCTTTGCCCTGGGCGGCCAGCTCCTCTTCAAGATGTTCGGCATCACCCTCCCTGCCTTTGAAGTGGCCGGAGGCCTGATCCTGCTGCTCATCGGCCTGGACATGCTGGAGGCCAAGCGCTCCCCCACCCAGGAGGCCATGGGCGATACCGAGGAGGCCGCCGGCAAGGAAGACGCCGGCATCGTCCCCCTGGGCGTCCCCATGCTGGCCGGCCCCGGCGCCATTTCATCCGTTATGGTGCTGGTGGGCCAGGTGCCCAGCCTCTGGCATTGGGAGATGGGCGCCATCCTCGGCTCCATCGGCCTCACCAGCCTGGTCAGCTATTGGGTGCTGGCCGGGGCGGGCCGCGTCCGCCAGGTCATGGGCGAAACCGGCATCCGCATCCTGGTGCGCATCATGGGCCTTTTGTTGGTGGCCCTCGCCATGCAGTTTTTCGTCAATGGACTCACAGACTTAGGCCTCATCCCCCGCCGCTGAGCCGGAGTTTCCCACAGAAACGCCCGCTTTCCACAGGTAGGGCGCTTGCATTCCCATTCACACGTTGTTATTGTTGGGAAGTCGCAGCGAGACAGACACGGTTCGGCCGGGTGGCTCGCTTGCGGAAGAAGAGTGGCTGTGCTACTCTTTGAAAGTAGCAAAGCAAGAGCTAACCGATACAAAGGAAAGCACTTGCAAACAGAGAGTGGATGTGCTACTCTTTGAAAGTCGCAAACAGCGAAACCGGAAACGGACGCGGTTTGCAATCGAAGAGCGGTTATGCTACTCTTTGAAAGTTGCAGATGAGCAGTGGAGCCTCCCGGTGGCCTTTTGGCCTGCCCCGTAGAGGGAAGTGGGAAGCTGGTTCGTTGGGTCAGGTGAGGCGTATGCCCCTGAACCCCTGTAGGGAATCCCGCAGAGAACAAGCCATTGCAAGACCCAGGAGGTAATCTCCTGTGGGCCGCTAGCGGCCCGGACGAACCCTGTCGGTCATCTTTGAGATTTTGCGCTGTGCGACGATTTTAAGTAGGGTTTACCCCCTGCAAGCTGATCGAGATTCACAACTGGGGAACGACCGCCAACAACGAGTTTGAGCGGCCTCAAGTGAAGAAAAGATAAGGCTTGACAGAGTGAGACGAACCCGATAAGCTTAAAAAGTTCGCGCAAAAACGCTGACGGATGCGGTGAAACGCAGAAGACAGTGAGCGCAACAAGTTCGAGGACACCCCGGCGTAACAGCTTGGGCCTCGATCCAAACGGCGCCGCCTAGGCGGAAGGCTGTAAGGATCTTTGACAAATTGGTTGAACATGCCAGTCGTGAGAAGGGATCGAGTTTGGCTTGATCATTCTCACAAGGTAAGATGCTCTGCGCCTTCGGGCGCGAGCACAGTCGAACTAGTCCGACCTCCGTCGGATTGGGGAGACATCAGGTTTCAAACGAGAGTTTGATCCTGGCTCAGAATCAACGCTGGCGGCGTGCCTAACACATGCAAGTCGAACGAGAAAGGGTAGCAATACCTGAGTAAAGTGGCGCACGGGTGAGTAACACGTGACTAA
>Ga0302198_10000252_pt1 | contig 58756 bp, 57 predicted proteins | sample II_Bog_N2_2_FD_193521 | JGI IMG/M metagenome (GOLD analysis project Ga0302198, IMG submission 193521) | Peat permafrost microbial communities from Stordalen Mire near Abisko, Sweden - II_Bog_N2_2 | ecosystem: Environmental > Terrestrial > Soil > Wetlands > Peat | place: Sweden: Abisko...
TGCGCACTGATCCGGTCGCGCAAATCTGACGAGTACCATTTTCCCATGATCCACCTCCGAACACGGTGAATCACATTTTTCAGTCAATGGGAATCGGCTGATTCCGTTTTCAGGCTGGGTGCTCTAGTGGTCCGATTCTGACATTTGCGGCCGTGCTATCCGGATGGCGGGATGCAAATGTCAAAAACAATCCACTAGATCAGGCCGGCAAGCGGGCTCGACGGGTCGGCATATTTGCGCGTGCCCATACGGCCCGCAAGATAGGCATCGCGCCCGGCTTCGACCGCCAGTTTCATCGCGCGGGCCATGCGGATCGGGTCTTTCGCTTCGGCAATCGCGGTGTTCATCAGCACGCCATCGCAGCCCAGTTCCAGCGCGACCGCCGCATCGCTCGCCGTGCCGACCCCGGCATCGACCAGCACCGGCACTTTGGCCCCTTCGACGATCAGGCGAATGGTCACCCGGTTCTGAATGCCGAGCCCCGATCCGATCGGCGCGCCCAAGGGCATGACCGCGACGGCGCCCGCGTCTTCCAGCTGCTTCGCCGCGATCGGATCGTCGGTGCAATAGACCATCGGCAGAAAGCCCTCTTTGGCCAGCACTTCGGTCGCGCGGATCGTCTCGATCATGTTGGGATAGAGCGTGCGCGCCTCGCCCAGCACTTCGAGCTTGACCAGATCCCAGCCGCCCGCCTCGCGCGCCAGGCGCAGCGTGCGGATCGCGTCTTCGGCCGTGAAACAACCGGCGGTATTGGGCAGATACGTGATCTTTTCGGGATCGATGAAATCGGTCAGCATCGGCGCCTTGGGGTCCGAGACATTGACCCGGCGCACCGCGACGGTGACGATTTCCGCGCCCGAGGCCTCGACGGCGGCGGCGTTCTGCGCAAAATCCTTGTACTTGCCGGTGCCGACGATCAGCCGCGAGGTAAATGTGCGCCCGGCGACGCTCCAGGTGTCATTGCCGCCGCCGACGAAATGGACGATTTCCAGCACGTCGCCGTCGGCCAGCGCGACTTCGCCCAGCGTCGAGCGCGGCACGATCACCGCATTGCGTTCGACCGCGACTTTGGCGGGATCGAGGTCGAGCGCACGAACGAGATCGGCAATCGAACCGGGGGCGGCGCGGCGGGGTTCGCCGTTGACGATGATCTGAAGAAGGTCGGTCATGGCAAAGGCCATACCGTGCTTGTCCCGCCGATCAAGCGAATCGCGGCTAACCTTCGCCGAACATGCGCCTTTGTGCCGCTTCGATTTCTTCGAGATAGCGGCGGCGGGCATGCTTTTCGGTCAGCACGCCGATCACGCGCCCGGCCTCGTCGACCACGGCCAGTTCATCGGCGCTTTCAGCGTCGAATGCGGCGAGGATCGGCTTGATCCCGCAATCGGGGGCCAGCGTGACATTGGCCAGGCGCGCGAGCGGGGCGATCGGCGCCGCCGGGTCCAGCGCCGAGGTATGGACCGCCGCGCTGGCGACAATGCCGCGATAGACGCCCTGCGCATCGACCAGAATCGCCTTGCTGGCCGATCCCGGCGGGACTGTGTCGCGAAACGCCGCCACTGTCGCCGTTTCAGGAACGGTCACGAAATCGCGGCGCATCATCCGCTCTGCCGTCAGCGACAGCATCCAGCCGATGTCGCGCGGCGAGCGGATGTCGGACCCGCGCACATGCAGCCGCCACGTCGAGAACGAATAGCCGAATGCTTCGCGCGTCACCGCGCTGGCGATGAGCGCAGCCGTCAGGACCACCCCCATCAGCGAAAAATCGTGAGTCGTCTCCAGCGTCAGCAGCGCCAGCGTCATCGGCCCGCCGATCACCGAAACGCACAGCGCGGCCATGCCGACCAGCGCGAAATCGGTCGGATCGAACATGACCCCGAGCCCGGCGAGATTGAGCGCCTCGGCAAAGGCCTGCCCCGCCAGCGAGCCGAGAAACAGCGAGGCAAAGAACAGGCCGCCGCGAAACCCGCTCGCCAGCGAAATCACCGAAGCGGCGATCTTGAGCCCGAGGATCAGCAACAGATACTGCACCGGCGGACGCGTCAACAAATCGAGATGCAGCGCGCCATGCCCCGCCGACAGCGCCTGCGGCGAAAGCCAGGCGATCGGCATCAGCAACGCGCCGCCCAATACCGGGCGCCACACGCTGCCGCGCGTCGCGGATTGCAACAGGCGCTCGACGGCAGTGACCAGGCGCATCAGCATGATCCCCAGCCCCGCGCAGATCAGCCCCAGCGCAACCGCCGCGCCATAATCGAAAACGGTCCGCGCGCGGCTGACCGTCAGGGCCACGAGATAGGGCTCGACCCCGAGCCAGCGCAGCACCAAAACCCCGGCCAGCGTGGCCGCAATGACCGGCGCGACCGCCCCAATGCTGTAAGAGCCGATAACGATTTCAAATGCATAGAACGCGCCCGCCAACGGCGCGCCAAACGCCGCACCGACGCCCGCCCCGGCGCCTGCACCGACCAGCGTGCGCAGATCGGCGCGGCGCAAATTGAGCCATTGCCCCAGCAACGAGGCCATGCCGCCGCCCATCTGGGCATACGTCGCCTCCAGCCCGACCGACGCGCCGCAGCCGTTGGACACGATCGTCTGCGCCGCGATCACCAGATTGTCGCCGGCGGGGATGCGCCCGCCATGCAATGCATTGGCCTCGACCACGTCGACCGGCGCCCCGCCGCGCCGCGCCATCCAGCGCCCCAGCGCGACGATCCCCGCCCCGCCAAGCGGCAGCGCGAGCAGGCGCCAGGGATGCTGAATCGAGGTGAGCGCGCTCAGCCGGTTTATCGTCACGCCATAGAACAGATGCTGCATGGCATGCGCCAGCCAGCTTTGCGCCAGCGTGGCCAGTCCGGCTGCGCTGCCGACCAGCGCCGCCAGCACGATCAGCGCCGCCTCGCTTTCGCGCAGGCGCCGCCGCAGGCGGATCGCAACGGAGCGCGCAAACCCCATCAGGCAACCGTCCGGATGCGCGCAACCAGCATCGCGGCCAATACACAACACCCGGCCGCACCGGCAAAGCCCGGCGCCCACAGCACATCCGCCGCGCCCCCCGTCAGGCCGAGCACGATCAGCGGCACGAGGATCGAAGGCAGCGTGTTGGAAAGGTTCATGTAGCCGAGCATTTCCCCCGGCCGGGCATGGCCGCGCAACAGTTCCGCCACCAGCGCGGCATCCAGCGCGAGATAGGCGATCAGGCCGACCTGAAACAAGCCATAGCCGACCATCAGCAGCGCGCCACTGCCCCCCCGCACCGCGCCGAGCGCCAGCGCCGCCGCCAGCGCGCCGGCCATCATCGGCGCGCGGCGGCGGCGATTGCGGTCCGACCAGTGCCCCGCCGCCACGGTCACGATCAGCACGACCAGCGTCGTCGCCATGACCAGCCGACCATAAAGCCCATCGACCGCCTGCCCAGGCACAAGCCCGACCCGCCCCGGATGACGCACCAGAAAGAGATAGAAATACGTCATCATGAACGCCGCGCCGCCCTGCACCAGCAACCGCGCCAGCCCGGCCCGCCACAAATCGCGGCGCCACGCACCATCGTGTACAGACCGGGGCAACGGCTCCTCCGGCCCAGGCAATACATCCTTCGCAGGCATCGCGGGCGCCGCAGCCGCAAAAGGCCAGACCGCAATCAACGGCAGCACCGCCAGCAGCACCGCGCCCGCCAGCGCGACAAACGGCGCCCATCCGTCTCGCGGAAAGAGCAGCGCAGCGGCCCCGGTGCCAAGACCGGCCAGCGGCATGGCCAGATTGCTCAAGGCCGCCACGCGCCCTTTCGCCCGGCCGGGAAAATAATCGACCAGCAGCGCCCCTGCCGGAGCGAACATCAGATTGAGCGCGACCTGAAACACGATCAGCCCGCCGATGATCAGATCGACGCGCCGGCCAAAGCCAAGGCCGTTCAGCGCCACCACAGTCAGGCACAGCCCCAGCGCGATCGGCGCGCGCCGGTTGCCGTGGCGTCGACGCCAGCCGTCGCTGATCCGTCCGGCGAAGATATGGGCGAGGCTGGCCGCGACCGCGCCGATCAGCATGACGACCGAAGCCATCGCCGCTGCATGCTGCGGCGCGATCGCCACGATCCGCCGGGGCAGCAACAGAGTCAGCAGCGGCGCATAAGCCAGATGGGCGCCAAACATCGCAAGCGCAAAGAGCGACGCGCCGCGCTTGTCGGAAATGCCCGCCCCCGTCTGGCGCGAAGCTGCATCCCTCCCGATTGTCAAAACTTGCACCGGCTCATGCCCGCAGCCATAACCGGTGGCCCACCGCTTGACGAGCCCTCCGGTCACCCATGCGCGCAGGTCAGGCCTGCGCACACCGCGCATTCGGCTCGCACAAGTCGCACAGCGCATGAATCACGCCCGAGACGATGCGGTCTTTCAGGCTGTACCAGCGGGTATTGGCATCGATCCGGACGGTGACGATGTCTTCCGCGCGCAGCAGCGCGAGATGTTGCGACACGCCTGATTGCGACAGGCCGGTCATCACCACCAGCTCGGTCACGCTGACTTCGCCCTCGTCCATGCGGCACAGCATCAACAACCGCTCGGGATGGCTCATCACTTTGAGCCGCTGCGCCATCTGGCCGGCATTGGACTTCAATTCGGAAAGGTCGGTCGGTTTCATCGCGCCTCCCCAGATAGAGCGATCCCGTCATCGCGCAAGACCACGTAGATCGCCGGGATAACCAGCAGCGTCAATAGGGTGGACGACGCCAATCCGAACAGGAGCGAAATCGCCAGTCCCTGAAAGATCGGGTCGGTCAGGATCACGCTCGCCCCGATCATCGCCGCCGCCGCCGTCAGCGCGATCGGCTTGACGCGGATACGCCCTGCCTCGATCAGCACTTCGCGCAACGGACGCCCCGGCCGCGCGGCATGGCGGATGAAATCGACCAGCAGGATCGAATTGCGCACGATGATCCCGGCCAGCGCGATAAACCCGATCATGCTCGTCGCGGTAAACGGCGCGCCAAACAACATGTGGCCGATGACGATCCCGATCAGCGTGAGCGGCACCGGCGTCAGGATCACCAGCGGCAGGCGGAACGATCCGAACTGCCCCACGACCAGCACATAGATCGCCAGCAGCGCGACCATGAACGCCCCGCCCATGTCGCGGAACGTGACCCAGGTCACTTCCCATTCGCCATCCCACAACAGGCTGACATGGCTTTCGTCAGTGGGCTGGCCGTGAAGCAGGATTGCCGGTTTTTCGAGGCCATGGCCTTTCCAGTCATAGCCGTCGATCGCCTGATCGACCGCGAGCAGGCCATAGATCGGCGCCTCGTAGCGCCCGGCCAGATCGGCCATGACCATCGCCGCGCCGCGCCCGTCGCGACGATAGAACCGCGTGCCACCTGCCTCGGTCCGCGCATCGACCAATTCGCCAAGCGTCAGCAACTGACCTCCCGGCGCTGCGGCAACCGGGGTTGCCGCGAGCGCGCCCGACCATGTGCGCTGCGCCGGATCGAGCCCGAACTCGATGGGCAAAGGATCGCGATCGGCCCCGCGCGGCGCATAGGCAAGCGTCTGATCGCCCATCAGCGCGCCGATGCTGTCGAGCACTTGCCGCTCGGACACGCCATAGTGATCGATCCGGTCGCGATCGGGCACCAGCCGCAGCGTCGGCCGGGGCACGCCAAAGCTGTTGTCGGTATCGACGATAGAGGGAACCGAGCGGAAGATCTGTTCGACCACCAGCGCGGCTTTTTGCCGCGTCGCCTCATCGGGCCCATAGATTTCGGCCAGCAGCGTCGCCATGACCGGCGGCCCCGGCGGCGTTTCGACGACCTTGATCACCCCGCCCGCAGGCAGCGGCACAGCCTTGAGCCGCTCGCGCAGATCGACAGCAATCGCGTGGCTCGACCGGCTGCGTTCGTCCTTTGGCTTCAGCGCGACCATCAGATCGCCCATCTCGGGCTTTGCGCGCAGGAAATAGTGCCGCACCAGCCCGTTGAAATTGAACGGCGCCGCCGTGCCGGCATAAGCCTCCATCGCGGTCACTTCGGGCACTTGGCGCGTCACCGCCGCTGCGCCTTCGAGCACGCGCGAGGTTGTCTCCAGACTGCTCCCGGCGGGCAGATCGACCACCAGCTGCACTTCGCTCTTGTTGTCAAAGGGCAAGAGCTTGACCGTGACCGCCTTGAAATAGAACATCGAGCAGGCCACCAGCGTCGCGACGCCGACGCCGATCAGAAACCCTTTTGCACTGCCCCGCGTCGCGATCACGCGCGCGGCATGGCGGGCATAAAACCGCCCGAGCCGCCCGCCGTCAGCCGCGCCATGGTCGTGATCCGACAGCGTGGTGCGCGCAAAGCGGATCATCAGCCAGGGGGCGATGATCACCGCGACAAAGAACGAAAAGACCATCGCCGCCGAAGCGTTGATCGGAATCGGCGCCATGTAGGGCCCCATCAACCCCGACACGAACAGCATCGGCAAAAGCGCGGCGACCACGGTCAGCGTGGCGATGATCGTCGGATTGCCGACTTCGGCGACAGCCTCGATCGCCGCATCGACGCGGCTGCGTCCGTCGTGGTTTGCTGCACTCTGCGCCCAATGCCGGGCGATATTCTCGATCATCACGATCGCATCGTCGACCAGAATGCCGATCGAGAAGATCAGCGCGAACAGGCTGACGCGGTTGATCGAAAAGCCCATGATCCGGCTGGCAAACATCGTCAGCATGATCGTTGTCGGGATGACAATCGCGGTCACCCCCGCTTCGCGCCAGCCGATCGCAAAGCCGATCAGGATGACGATCGAGACCGTCGCCAGCGCGAGGTGAAAGATCAGCTCGTTGGCCTTGTCATTGGCCGTCGCGCCATAATTGCGTGTCACGGCAACCGAGACGCCCGCCGGGATCAGCGTGCCTTTCAGGCTTTCGACCCGATCGACGACGGCTTGCGAAACGGTGACCGCATTGGCGCCGTTGCGCTTGGCAATCGCGATCGACACCGCAGGCGCCATGGTCCAGCCGCCCGCCGCATCACCTCCCGCCGCATCGCTACTGCGCGCCCAGCGCCAGGAATGCGCCTGATCCACGCTCGGCGCCTGTTCGACACGCGCGACATCGCCCAGCAATACCGGCGCGCCGGTCGCCGCCCGCACGGTCAGCCGCCGCACTTCATCGGCATTGGCCAGCGGCTGCCCGGCGATCACCGCCAGCGCCTGCCCGCCCTCGCGCACCGTCCCTGCGGGAAACGCGCGCCCGGCCTGGGTCAACGCCTCCATGACCGACGACAGCGGCACGCGCGCCGCCGCCAGCCGCGCAGGATCGGGCACCACGCGGATCGCATCGCGTTGCCCGCCGGTGATGAAGGTAATCCCGACATCATCGACTTTGGCCACTTCGTTGCGCAGTTTGCTCGCCAGCGTATAGAGATTGCGTTCGTCCCAAAGACCCCCGCCCGATCTGCCGGTCAGCGTCAGCACGACGATCGGCACGTCGGAAATGCCGCGCACGGTAATCTGCGGCATGGGGATGCCGGTCGGGATCTTGCCGATATTGGCCTTGATCTTTTCATCGACGCGCGTCGCCGCTGCCTCGGGATCGGAGCCGACATTGAACCGCGCCGTCACCAGCACGCCGTTGTCTTCGGCCTGGGTATAGACGTGATCGACCCCGTCGATGCTTTTCACGATCGATTCGAGCGGCTTGGCCACCAGTTCGACGCCATCGGACGTCGACAGGCCGGGCGCGGCGACGCGAATGTCGACCATCGGCACACGGATCTGCGGCTCTTCCTCACGCGGGATGGTGATCGTCGCGATCAGTCCGACGAGAATCGCCGCCAAAAGGAACAGCGGCGTCAGCGGCGACCCGATCGTGGCGCGGGTGATCCGCCCGGAAATGCCCAAGTTCCCAGAAATACCCGGACTCATTGCCCGGCACCCCGTGCGGGGGCAACGAGCGTGTCGCCCGGATTGATGCCCGACAGAATCTCGACGCGCCCCTCGTCGGCAGGCGCAGTCTGCACCGGCACGTCGCCCGCAGCGCCCTTGGCGCCGATCAGCGTGGCGTAATCGATGCCGAACCGCGTGGTTATGAAAGCCTTGGGCACCAGCACCGCGCGATGCGTGCCCGCCGCGACCCGCGCAGCCACGCGCCGCCCGATCAGGCCCGAATCGAGCCCGGCCAGCGCGACATCGGCGCGCACTTGCCCGGTTTCGACCGCCGGATAGATCCGCACGACGCGGCCCTCGCCCGCCACCCCGTCGACCCGAACGGGCGCGCCGAGCGTAACGCGCGCAGCCAGCGCCTCGGGCAAGTCCAGCCGCACCAGCAGCGGGCCCGATGTCACCACCGCAATGACCGACCCCGGCGCAACCGGCGTACCCGCCGGAATGTCGGCACGCAGCACACGCCCGTCCGAGGGGGCAATCACCGCGCCATTGCCGGCGACGGCGCGCACCGCACCCTGCTGCGCGCGCGCGGCTTCGATAGCGGCGCCCGCAGCATGGGCAGCGGCTTCCGCCTGTTCCAGCCGCGCCTTGGCATAGACGCCGTTGGCAGCAAGGAATTTCACGCGATCGAGCTCGGCACGGGCAGCGGCGGCCTGCGCCTCGGCTGCGCTGGCTTGCGCGCCATAGGCCCCAGCCTGAAACGCGAGCTGCGTATCGGTCACTCTCCCGATCACCTGCCCTTTGCGCACCGTGTCGCCGGCATGGACAGACAGTGTGGACAAAAGGCCCGGAATGCGCGCCATGACTTGCGCTTCGTCGCGCGTGGCGACTTGCGCCGACACGCTCTGCCAATCGGGAGAATCGACCGCCGCCGCGATCAGGCGCGGCCCGGTCGGCGCCCTGACCGGGGCTTCCGGCGCGGCGTGATCGCCGCATCCTGCCAACGAGAGAGCCAGCGCAAGGGCAAGCAGCCCCGGCGCACCGCCGACTTTCCATGCCTGACCCAGGCGCATCGCAAACCTCCCTTTGTTGTTATCGCCGCGTTGATCGCGGCGGGGGCGCAAATCAGCGCGCAACCGGCAATCCGGCCCTGGCCCAGGCGTTGAAACCGCCTGCCAGATGCGTATCGACCGCCTGCCCCGCCACCGCGCAGGCATCGAGCGCCTGGGCCGAACGCTTGCCGCCAAGGCAGTTCAACACCATCGTCCGCCCCCCGGCATCGGGCAATTGCGACGCGCGAAAGGTCGACAAGGGCATGTTGATCGCGCCCGGAATGTGCCCCGCGCCATATTCGTCGACTTCGCGCACATCTATCACCAGCGCCTGATTCGCCTTGATCATGGCAGCCAGCTCGGCCGCGTCGATTTCGCGATGTTTTGGCGTTTTTCCAAAGCCGAAAACCATGTCCTGCCATCCCTTCCCATGCGGATTGCGGTCCGCTCAAATCATTTCTTGCGAATATGCTATTTTCTGAATATTCGTCAAGCATCATTCAAGCGGCGCGATCGAGTCTTCCCCGACAGCACCAGCACCGCACATATAATGGGAGAGCCTGCATGACATTACCCCGTATCGTGGTCGTAGGCGCGGGTCTGGGCGGCACGATCGCCGCGTATGAAATCCGCGAGGCCACCAAAGACGCTGCCGAAGTCGTGGTCGTATCCGATACCGAAGACTACTGGTTCGTGCCGTCGAACCCCTGGGTCGCAGTGCGTTGGCGCGAACCCGAAGCGATCCGCGTCCACTTGCCCCCGGTCATGGCGCGGCGCGGAATCGGTTTTAGCGCCGTCGGGGCGGAGCGGGTGTTTCCGCAGGAAAACCGCATCCGGCTGGGCGACGGGTCGGACCTTGCCTACGATTATCTGGTCATTGCGACGGGACCGGACCTCGCCTTCGACGAAATCGCCGGGCTTGGCCCCGACGGGCATACCGTCTCGGTCTGCCGCACCGATCATGCCGCACACGCTGCCGACCTGTTCGACGCATTCTGCGCCGATCCCAAGCCGATCGTGGTCGGCGCGGCCCAAGGCGCATCATGCTTTGGCCCGGCCTACGAGTTCGCGCTGATCCTCGATACCGAGTTGAAAAAGCGCAAGATCCGCGATCGCGTGCCGATGACATTCGTCACGCCCGAGCCCTATATCGGCCATCTTGGGCTCGACGGCGTGGGCGACACCAAGACGCTGCTCGAAAGCGAGTTGCGCCAGCGCCATATCAAATGGGTGACCAACGCCCGCATCACCGGGGTAGACGCCGGCATGATGCATGTGGAGGAATTGACCGACGAAGGCGCGATCAAGCGCACGCATGACCTGCCGTTCGGCTATTCGATGATCCTTCCCGCCTTTCGCGGGGTCAAGGCGGTGTTCGGGATCGACGGATTGACCAATCCGCGCGGCTTTGTCCTGGCCGACAAATTTCAGCGCAATCCGACCTTTGCGAATGTCTTTTCGCTGGGTGTGTGCGTCGCGATCCCGCCGATCGGACCAACCCCGGTGCCGGTGGGCGTGCCCAAGACCGGGTTCATGATCGAATCGATGGTCACCGCCATCGCGCGCAACCTCGCTTCGGCTCTGGCGGGCGAAGCGCCCACCGAAATCCCGAGCTGGAATGCGGTGTGCCTGGCCGATTTTGGCGACGGCGGCGTGGCCTTTGTCGCCCAGCCGCAGATCCCGCCGCGCAATGTCAACTGGTCGAGCCACGGCAAATGGGTCCACCTCGCCAAAGTCGGCTTCGAAAAGTACTTTCTGCACAAAGTGCGCAAGGGGACCAGCGAGCCGCTCTACGAAAAGCTCGCGCTGCAAATACTGGGCATTCACAAGCTCAAGGAAACCAAGAAGGAGGCCCTGTGATGACTCTCGATTCTGCCGTGATGCGCTTTGCCGGGCTGGTCGTTCTTGGCAGTGCGCTGGCCGCACATTTCATCCACCCGGCGTGGATCTGGCTGACCGTGTTTGCCGGGGCAAACATGTTTCAGGCCAGCTTCACCCGGTTCTGCCCGGCCGCGATCGTGTTCAGGGCTTTGGGCGCAAAGCCCGGCTGCACGTTTGAATGAGGAGAGCGGCTATGCCTCGCCGAGCGCGCGCGCGCATCCCTGCCCTGTCCTTGCTGGCGCTGGTCCTGGCCGGACCGGCGCATGCGGCAGACGGCGCCGAAGACCTGCCTGCGGCGATTGCCGCCGCGCTGGCCCATGCGCCCGGCGTGGCCGAAGCCGATGCCGATACCCGCGCGGCATCGGCACGGCTTGACGGAGCGCGCGCCGAATCGATGCCCAAAATCTCGATCGCGGGCGAAGTGGGCGAAGCGCGGCTCAACAACGGGGGCTTTTTCGGCTTTACCGCGCAGAACGTGACGCCGCTGGCCGTGACTGCCACAGCGGAAATGCCGCTCTATGCCGGGGGTCGCGTCGCCGCCGCGATCGATCAGGCGCGATTTGGCCGCGACATCGCCAAATACGCGCTTGCCGATACGCGCGCGCGCACCGTCGTCGCGGCGGTCGCCGCTTATGCCGAAGTGCTGACCGCACGGCGGATCGAGGCGCGCTGGCAACAGACGACCGGCGAACTGACCGAAGTCGAACGGCAGGCAGGCTTGCGCTTCAAGGCGGGCGAAATCCCCCAATCCGACCTGTCGACGGCAACCGCGCGGCGCGCCGAAGGGATCGCCGGGATGGCCGCCGCGCAAGGACGCCGCGCCGCCGCCGAAGCGCAATACCGTCGCCTGACCGGGCGACAGCCGGGCGCGCTGGCGCCTTTGCCGCCGCTGCCGCAGACACCGCCCACGCTCGATGAAGCGGTCGATTCGGCCCATCGGCAAAACCCCGCGCTGGCCGAAGCCGAACACGGCATCGATGTCGCGCGCGCAGCGGTGCGCGGGGCAAAGGCCGAAAGCCTGCCGGTCATCGGCACCTATGCCGAAGCCAGCCGCACCCGCGACCAGTTCTTTCCCGGCTATCGCGCCGATGTCGTGTCGGTAGGTCTGCGCGGTCGCTGGACCCTGTTTGCCGGCGGACGCACGGCGGCCAAAATCCACGAGGCCGATGCCGGGCTCGATGCCAGCGAGGCGCGGGCCCGCGACGCGCGCGATGCCGTCGATACCGCCGTGATCGACGCATGGAGCGCGCTGCACACCGCAACCGCGATGGTCGCGGCGGGCCACGCCCGCGCCCTCGCTGCCGCCGAAGCGCTGCGCTCGACCCGATTGGAGGCGCAAGTTGCCGAAAAGCCGACGCTCGCCGTGCTCGATGCCGAACGCGAGGCGACCGGCGCCGATGCCGCCGCGATCGAGGCAGAAGGCCAGCAACTGGTCGCCGCCTGGCAATTGAACGAGCTGACGGGCGCAAGCGACAACTGACTGTCAAACAGGAGCATGCCATGAACAAGGATTGGCCGCAGATGGCCCGCGATCTCTCTGCCGCGATCAAGGAAGTGCGCGTCGGCGCGCCCGACGTGATGAAAAACTTTTCGGCGATGGCCACGGCGGCGACCGGCACCGGCGCGCTCGACACCAAGACCAAGGAATTGATGGCCATGGCCATCGCGGTTGCCATCCGCTGCGACGGCTGCGTCGCGTTTCATGCCCAGGCGGCGGTCAAACATGGCGCCAGCCGCGAGGAAATCATGGAAACCATGGGTCTTGCCATCTACATGGGAGCCGGCCCCAGCCTGATGTATGCGGCGCAAGCTGTGGAAGCCTTTGACCAGTTCGCCGCCGCGAAAGGGTAACACGATGTCCGCCCCGGAAATCCTCGCGCCGGAATTGGTTGTCTGTCCGCACTGTCTAGCGCTCAATCGCGTCGAACACGACCGGCTGGACAATGCGCCCAATTGCGGCAAGTGCCACGCCGCACTGTTCACCGGCCATCCGCTGGCGCTCAACGCTGCCGCCTTTGCCGCGCATGTCGGCAAGGGCAGCCTGCCCGTGCTCGTCGATTTCTGGGCGCCGTGGTGCGGTCCGTGCCGCACGATGGCCCCGGCATTTGCCGAAGCCGCGCATGTCCTCGAACCGCAGATCCGGCTGGCCAAAGTCGATACCGAGGCCGAGCAGGCGCTGGCCGGGGCGCATGCCATTCGCTCGATCCCGACGATGATCCTGTTTTCGGGCGGGCGCGAGGTAAAGCGCGTGTCGGGCGCGATGGACGTGCGCCATATCATCGCCTGGGCCCGATCCTGATATTCGGCCCTGATATTCGGCGACAACGCCAACGAAAAACCCCGCAAGGCACGCGCCTTGCGGGGTTTTTCATATTTGCAGACAGGTCCGGCGCCTACACGGCAGGATCGTCATCGATCGGCGAATTGAATTCGTGCCACAGGCCGTTGATCACGCCAAAGGCGACGGCAAAGCCAACGCCGAGAACCCAGGTAAAATACCACATGTCGCTTGGCCTTTCGCTCAATAAAAGTCGGGGCTGGTGCGCACTTCGGCCAGCGTGATCCGTCCCGACAGGACTTTCATCACCCAGAACGTATAAGCGAGCACGATCGGCAGGAAGACGATCGTCACCAGCAGCATGATGAACAGCGTCAGGTGGCTCGACGAAGCGTTCCACACCGTCAGGCTCGACCGCGGATCAATCGAACTGGGCAGGATGAACGGAAACATCGACAGGCCGACAGTGGCGATGATCCCGGTCGTCGCCAGCGCGGTGCCGACAAAGTTCATCCAGCCGCGCCGCGCCGAAATCCCCGCGAGCGCGAGCAGCGAACCGACAAAGCCGAGCACAGGCGCGGCGATCATCCACGGATGCGCGCCATAATTGTCCAGCCATGCCCCCGGCGCGGCGACGCTCGGCGACATCAGCGGATTCGACGGCCCATCGGCATCGACGGCGCCGACAAGATGCATCCCCATGCCCGATTTCGCCACCATCAGTCCGCCCAGCGCAAACAGTACCATGCTGACCATCGCGGCAATCCGCCCGATGGCGCGGGCACGGACCAGAACCGGGCCTTCCTCGGCCTTGACCGCCAGCCAGCCCGCGCCGTGCACCGCCAGCATCGCCACCGACAACAGCCCGGTCAGCACGGTAAACGGCGTGAACAGCCCGAGCAGCGAGCCTTCGTATGTCATGCGCAGATCGCTGTCGAAGCGGAACGGCGCACCGACCAGGACATTGCCCACCGCCACGCCGAACACCAAAGCGGGGACAAATCCGCCGACAAACAGCGCCCAGTCCCAGCGCGCGCGCCAGGCGGCATCGGGGCGTTTCGAGCGGTACTTGAACGACACCGGGCGCAGGATCAGCGATGCCAGCACGAGGAACATGGCCAGGTAAAAGCCCGAAAAGCTGACCGCATAGACGAACGGCCAGGCGGCAAAAATTGCCCCGGCGCCGAGGATCAGCCAGACTTGGTGCCCTTCCCAGTGCGGCGCGATCGTGTTGATCGTCAGGCGCCGTTCCTCGTCATTGCGCGCCACAAACGGCAGCAGCGCGGCAACGCCAAGGTCATAACCATCGGTCAGCGCAAAACCGATCAGCAGCAAGCCGAGCAGGGCCCACCAGATCAGGCGCAAGGTTTCATAGTCGAGCGGAATATGCATTTGCCTGTCTCCCTTATTCGGCGGGAAGCGGAGCAAGGCCGTCGGCAAAGCCGTGGTCCTCGCCGGGGGCGTGTTCGATCGGTCCCTTGCGGATCGAGGCGATCATCAAGCGGACCTCGATCACCGCCAAAGTGCCATAGAGCGCGGTAAAGCCGATGATCGTCGCCCAGACCTGGGGCACGGTCAGCGAAGAGGCGCCCAGGAACGTCGGCAACACGCCGTCGACTGCCCAGGGCTGGCGCCCGATTTCGGCCAGTACCCAGCCGCCCTCGATCGCGAGCCACGGCAGCGGCATCATCACCACCGCCAGCCTGAGGAACCAGCGCTTCGAAAAATGGCAGGCCGACGCGCACCAGAAAGCCGCAGCGAAATAGGCGATGAAGCCAAAGCCAAGCCCCGCCATGCCCCGGAACAGCCAGAACATCACCGGCACATTGGGAATGGTATCGGCAGCGGCGCGCAGGATCTGGTCATTGGTCGCCTGACGCGGGTCAGCGACATAGCGCTTCAACAACAAGGCAAAGCCGATGTCGGCCTTGTGCGCCTCGAACGCGGCCCGCGCCGACAAGTCGAAGCGGTTCGCTTTCAGCTTTTGCACCGCGTCATAGGCGATGATCCCGCTGCTGATGCGCTGATCGGCGCGCAGCACCAGATCGTCGATCCCGGTCACTTCGCCCGACAGGCTGCGCGTCGAAATCAGGCCCAGCACATAGGGCACCTGAATCGCATAGCGGGTCTTGTGCGCCGCGACATCGGGCAGGCCGAACAGAGTGAGCCCGGCAGGCGCCGGCTCGGTCTTCCACATCGCCTCGATCGAGGCGAGCTTCATCTTCTGGTTGTCGGTCAGCGCATAGCCGCTTTCATCGCCCAGCACGACGACCGAAAGCGACGAGGCGAGCCCGAACGCGGCGGCGACCATCATCGAGCGGCGCGCGACATTGGTCCATTTGCCGCGCAGCAGATAGATCGCCGAGACCCCCATGACGAACGTCGCGGCGCAGACATAGCCCGCGCTGACGGTGTGGACGAATTTCGCCTGCGCCACCGGATTGAACACCACATCCTTGAAATCGGTGACTTCCATCCGCATCGTCGCGGGATTGAAGCTCGCCCCGACCGGGTTCTGCATCCAGCCGTTGGCAATCAGGATCCACAGCGCCGAAAGGTTGCTGCCAAGCGCGACCAGGAACGTCACCACCAGATGCTGCACCCGGCTCAACCGGTCCCAACCGAAGAACATCAGCCCGATCATCGTGGCTTCGAGGAAAAAGGCCATCAGCCCCTCGATGGCCAGCGGCGCGCCGAAAATGTCGCCGACATAGTGCGCGTAATAGGCCCAATTGGTGCCGAATTCGAATTCCATGGTCAGCCCGGTGGCGACGCCGAGCACGAAATTGATGCCGAACAGCCGCGCCCAGAACCGGGTGATCACGCGCCAGATCGGGCGTTTGGTGATGACATAGATGCTTTCCATGATCACCAGCATGAACGACAGGCCGAGCGTGAGCGGCACGAACAGAAAGTGGTACATCGCGGTCAGTGCAAATTGCAGCCGCGAAAGTTCGATGACAGCCATGTCCATCGGGGGGGAATCCCTTGCAGTTTGGCGCCGGGGCGTCAGAGAGTCGAACAGCCGGCCCGGCGAACGTCGGACCGGCCTTCTAATTCAGATATTTCTAATATAATGTACTCATAATATGGTCAAGCCGCTTGCCGCACTGCAAATTCCGCGTCCGGATCGCCGCGCCGCCTTGTGGTGGATCGCGGATAGCGTTGGCGCAGTCCTTTTTGCAGCCGGGCTGGCGCATTGTATCAGTCATCGGATCGTTTTTCATCAAGCAGATAGTCTAGGTCCGGCGCTGATCGTTGCGGGCGCGGCATGGCGCGGTGCAGCGCAGGCCCAGGCGCGCGCGCGCGGCGCCCTGGCCGCCGCCATGTTGCGGCGCAGCTTGCGCCACGCTCTGATTCCCCGCCTCTTGCCCAGCCGCCCGGCGCGCGGCAGTCTGGTCGGCGAAGACATGCATCTGGCGGTCGATGCCATTGCCGCGACCGAGGGACTGGTCGCGCGGTTTCTGCCCTTGCGAGTCGTGGCCTCGGTATCGCCGCTGCTGATCGCGCTGGCCGCCGCCCCCGCAAGCCCGGTCGCCGCGCTGATCATGGTGGCTACGCTGGTGCCTTTCGTGCTGGGCATGATCGTTGCCGGCGGCGCGGCGGCGCGCCGCGCAGAGGCGCAACACCGCGCCTTGTCGCGCCTTTCCGGGCTGTTCGTCGATCGCGTGCGGGTGCTGCCGACGATTTTGGAGTTTTCCGCCGAAGACCGCATCGCGCGTCATCTCGGCGATGCCGCACGCGATGTGGCGCGGCGGACCATGGCGGTGTTGAGCGTGGCCTTTGTGTCGAGCGCGATTCTCGAATTCATGGCCGCTCTGGCGGTGGCGATGGTCGCAGTATGGTGCGGCTTTTCGCTGCTCGGCCTGTTGCCGTTTCGCTCTCCCGAGCATCTGACACTGGCGCGGGCCTTTTTCGTTCTGGCGCTCGCCCCCGAATTCTATCTTGCCATGCGCCGCCTCGCCGCCGCCTATCACGAACGCCAGCAAGGCGAAGCCGCCTTGCGCGCGATGGCCGACGCCACGGGAAAACTGCCCGAATCCCCCCCCGTGGCCCCCGCGCCGATCCACTGGCGCGGCGACGCGGTCATGCTGCGCCATGGCGACGGCGTCGCGATCGGCCCGATCGACTGGGACTGGACCGGGCCCGGCCTGCACGTCGTGGGCGGCCCGACCGGCGCGGGCAAGACGTCGCTGCTGCTCGCGCTGATCGGGCAAGTCCCGGTCGCAGGCGGCACGATAACGGGCGATGACGCTGCATTTGCGCCGGGCTCGGCCAATGCCGCGATCGGCTGGGCGGGGCAGCAAGTGGCGCTTCTGCCCGGCACCTTGCGCGATGCGCTCGCCATGGGCAACGCAGACGATGCCGCGATGCGCGCCCGCCTCGTGTCGCTCGGGCTCGGCCCGATGCTCGACCGGCGCGGCGGGCTCGATTGCCCGATCGATCACCGGGGATCGGGGCTTTCAGGCGGCGAACGGCGGCGCATCGGCCTTGCGCGCGCGATCCTGTCGGGGCGGCCCGTGCTCCTGCTCGACGAACCGACCGCCGATCTCGACGCGGCCAGCGCACATGCCGTTCGCGCCGTGCTCGGCGCCCTGGCGCACGATCGGCTGATCATCGCGGCGACTCACGATCCGGCGCTGGTCGCCATGGCCGGAACAGTGACGGCACTATCATGATCGCTTTGCTTGCCACCCCCTTGCGCGCGCAGCGCCGCACCTTGCGCCTCGCCATTGCCTGCGCCGTACTCGCCGCGCTGGCCGGGGTCGCGCTGCTGGCGGTATCGGGCTGGTTCCTCGCCGGGGCGGGAGTCGCAGGGCTTGCCGGAATCGCGGCGGTTCAGGCGTTCAATTACCTTTTGCCCAGTGCAGCCATTCGCGCCGCCGCCATCGTGCGCACCGCCGCGCGCCATGGCGAACGCCTGCTCGGCCACCGCGCCGCCTTGTTCGCGCTGGCCGACGTGCGCCCTGCCTTGTTCGGCCATGTCGCGCGCGCCGCGCTCCATGGCCGGGAACCGGGACGCAGCGGGCTGATCGCCAATCGCCTAGGCCGCGATGTCGATACGCTGGAAGACGCGGTGATCCGCCGCATCGGCCTGGCCGGCGCGGGCACGGCGGCGGGGGCGGGGCTGATCGCGACACTGGCGCTCGGCGCTTGGGCCGTGCCGGTCATGGGGCTGGCGCTGATCGCCATGCGCCTGGCCGGGCGGACCATGGCGGCGCGCCTGCTGCCCCGCGCCGGCGAAGCGGCGGCTGCCGCCCATGCCGCGCTTCAGGCCGATTATGCCGAAATGGCCACCCCTGCCGCCGACATCGCGGTCTATGGCCTGGCCGAGGCGATAACCGCGGCGCTTGACCGCCGTGCCGCCGACCACGATGCCGCGCTGATCGCGATCGCGCGCGGCGAAGGCCGGATCAGCGCGGTGCAGGCCGCCATCGCCGGGCTTGCGTTGGCGACGCTGGCGCTGCTGTCCCCGGTCGATGTCCCCCGGCTGGCGCTGGGGCTGCTCGCCGCCAGCGCCGCGCTGGAAATCTGGGCCGGGCTCGTCACCACCGACTTTGCCCGCGACCGTGTCGCACAAGCCGAAGCGCGACTGGTCGACATGGCGATCGAGCCGCCCGAAACGCCGATACGCCCCATCGCCACCGCGCCCACGATCACGATCGCGGGCCGGACGTTTGCGCCGGGATCGCGGCTTGCCGTTGCCGGGGCCTCGGGCGCGGGCAAGACGCGCCTGATCGAAACGCTGATCGGGCTGCGCCGCGATGCGCCGCAGGCCTTGCTGGTCGACGGGCGCGATCCGCGCGCGCTCGGGCTCGCCGCGCTGCGCCCGGCATTTGCGCTCTGTGCGCAGGATGCGCCGCTGATCGCGGGCAGCGTCGCCGACAATCTGCTGCTCGCGCGGCCCGGCATCGACGAAGCGGCCATGTGGCGCGCGCTGCATGGCGCCTGTCTCGACGATGTCGTGCGCGCGCTGCCCGATGGGCTGGGCCAATGGCTCGGCGGCGATGGCGCGCGGCTGTCGGGCGGGCAAAGGCGGCGGCTGGCGCTGGCGCGCGCGCTTCTTACCGAACAGGCATGGCTGGTGCTCGACGAGCCGAGCGAAGGGCTCGATGCCGCGTGCGAGGCGCGTCTGATCGAACGGCTCGGCGCCTGGCTCGATGCGACCGGGCGCGGGCTCGTGCTGGTCAGCCATCGCCCCGCCATGGCCGCACTGGCGCACGAAACCATCTTGTTGTCCTGCCCGGCCGCCTTGTTGTCTTCACCGGGTTGAAAGCCGTCCCGCGCGCGGGCATAGGCTTGCGCACCATGCATGATATTCGACTGATCCGCGAAAACCCCGCAGCCTTTGACGCCGGCCTTGCCCGGCGCGGGGCTCCCCCCGCCGCAGCCGCGATCCTCGCGCTCGATTCCGCGCGCCGCGAACTGGTCACGCGGATGCAGGAGGCGCAGGCCCGCCGCAACGAAGCCTCAAAGGCGATCGGCGCGGCGATGGGCAAAGGTGATCGCGAAACCGCCGAAAAGCTCAAGGCCGAAGTCGCCGCGCTCAAGGACGAGCTTCCCGCACAGGAAGACGACGAGCGCCGCCTGACCGCCGAATTGAACGCCGCGCTGGCCGCGCTGCCCAATCTGCCCGCCGCGCAAGTGCCCGAAGGCGCCGACGAAGCCGACAATGTCGAAGTCATGCGCTGGGGAACCCCGCGCGATTTCGATTTCACCCCGCGCGAACATGCCGACATCGGCCCGGCGCTGGGGCTCGATTTCGAAACCGGCGCGCTGCTGTCGGGCGCGCGCTTCACCTTTCTCAGGGGGCAGATGGCGCGGCTCCATCGCGCGCTGGCGCAGTTCATGCTCGATCTGCAAACCGGAACGCATGGCTATACCGAATGCATCACCCCGCTGATGGTGCGCGACGAGGCCGCATTCGGCACCGGGCAATTGCCCAAATTTGCCGAAGACCTGTTTCGCACCACCGACGGGCGCTGGCTGATCCCGACCGCCGAAGTCAGCCTGACCAATTCGGTGCGCGAACAGATCCTGGTCGATGCCACGCTGCCGCAACGCCTGACCGCGCTGACCCCGTGCTTTCGCTCCGAAGCGGGCGCCGCCGGGCGCGACACGCGCGGCTTTATCCGCCAGCATCAGTTCGAAAAGGTCGAGTTGGTCTCGATCACGCGGCCCGAAGACTCCGAAGCCGAACACGAACGCATGACCGCCTGCGCCGAAGCCGTGCTCAAGGCGCTGAACCTGCCCTATCGCAAGGTTCTGCTGTGTACCGGCGACATGGGCTTTACGGCTCGGAAGACCTATGATCTCGAAGTCTGGCTGCCGGGTCAGGGCGCCTATCGCGAGATTTCCTCGTGCTCCAACTGCGGCGATTTCCAGGCGCGGCGGATGAACACGCGCTATCGCCCCGAAGGCGGCAAGACCAACGAGTTCGTTCACACGCTCAACGGCTCGGGCCTCGCGGTGGGGCGAACCCTCGTCGCGGTGCTCGAAAACTATCAGCAGGCCGACGGCTCGGTCGAGGTTCCCGCCGTGCTCGCGCCTTATACCGGCGGGCTCACCCGTCTCGTGCCGCTGATGTGAAAAAGATCCGGGGCGTGAAACAGCTCTGGCCGGGTTTGCTGACCCTGACCCTGTTGGCCCCGTCGCCCTTGGCGGGCGTCGCGGTGGCTGCGCCGCCGATCGTCGCCTGGACTTATACGGTTCGATCGGGCGACACGATGGCGGGGATCGCCGCGCGGATGGGTGTTTCACCGCCCGAACTGGCACGCGCCAACGGCATCGACGCCGATGCCCCGCTGCCGCCCGGCACCGTGCTCAAACGCCCCGATCCAGGCGGCATGCCGTCCGCAGCGGCGCGCCCGCAGCGCCGTCCGCCGGTGCCCCCGCGCCCCTCGCCCACGCCGCGGCCCGCACCGACGCGGCGCCCTTTGCCCGAGCTGGCCCCGGCGCATCGCCCCGAGGCGGGCACGCCGCATCTGATCTGGCCGACATCGGGCGCCATCGTCAGCCGGTTTGCCGCCGATGTCCGCGGCCGCCCCAACAACGGCATCGATCTGGCCGCCTTTGCCGGGATGGCCGTGCGCGCCGCCGCCGGGGGCCGGGTGATCTTTGCCGGGACCGAGCCCGAGCGATTTGGCCAATTGATCGTGATCGACCACGGCGCCGGATGGGCCACGGCTTATGCCTATCTCGGCAAAGTCATGGTCAAACAGGGCGAGACCGTGCGCGCGGGCGCGCCGATCGCGCGGATCGGGGCCAGCGGCGAAGCCAAAAAGCCCACGCTCCATTTCGAACTGCGCCACGATAACGTACCGCGAGACCCGCTGCCGGTGCTGCCGATCCGCCTGTGACGCCCCGGTTGGAACCCCGCTTCAGCGCGCCATCAGGAAAAAGGTCAGCCCCATCGCAAGATATGCGGTCAGCCAGAACCCGGCGTCGATCAGCGCCAGTCGGCGGCTCACGCGCAAATTCATGTAGTTGACCCACATCGCCGGGATGATGAAGGCCCCGGCCAGCCCGCCAGACATCATGAAATAGAGCCACGGCTTGACCGACAGCGTGGCGGGACCGACGCGGGCAAACATGTGGCCGATCATCGTCGCCGAAATCAGCAGCAGGGCAAAGCTGGCCAGCGCCGTGCGCCCCGGCGCGATCCGCTGCCCCAGTCCACCGGGCCCCAGTTCCTCCAGCCGGGCACGACCATGGATCGGGCCATACCACAAGGCAGACACCCCCAGCGCGACCAGCGCTGCCACAAAGACGCCCAACCAGTTAACCGGACCCATAGACCGCTCTCCAGCGCGCCATTTCGTGAAAATGACGCGGATTTTGCACATACATATCGCCGCCCGTGTTGGCAATTCGCGGGCCCCCGTGACGCAGCCGTCAAAACAGGCTATGCGCCGCGCCTGATGGCTTCCGATCAATCCCCCCAAATCGTTCCCGCCCCTCCCCGCGTCGGCATGGTGAGCCTCGGCTGCCCCAAGGCGCTGGTCGATTCCGAGCGGATCCTGACCCGGCTGCGCGCCGACGGCTATGACATGAGCGCCGATTATCAGGGCGCAGATGTCGTTCTGGTGAACACATGCGGCTTTCTCGATTCGGCCAAGGAGGAAAGCCTGGCCGCGATCGGCGAGGCGATTGCCGAAAACGGCCGCGTCATCGTGACCGGATGCATGGGCAACGAAGCCGAAGCGATCCGCGCACGCTTTCCCCAGGTTCTCGCGGTCACCGGCGCGCACCAGTACGAAGATGTCGTCGATGCGGTCCACGCCGCCGCGCCGCCGGGTATGGGGCCTTATATCGACCTCATTCCCCAGGCCGTGCCGGGCGATGTCAAACTGACCCCGCGCCACTACAGCTATGTGAAGATTTCCGAAGGCTGCAACCATGCCTGCGCCTTTTGCATCATTCCGCAATTGCGCGGGCCCCTCGTCAGCCGCCGTATCGACGCCGTGCTGCGCGAGGCGGAAAAGCTGGTCGCGGCGGGCACGCGCGAATTGCTGATCATCAGCCAGGACACGTCTGCCTATGGCGTCGATGTCCGCCATGAAGAGCGGCAGTGGAAAGGCCATGCCGTGCGCACCCACATGACCGATCTCGCGCGCGAACTGGGCGGTCTGCGCACCCCCGATGGTCAGGTGCCGTGGGTACGGCTGCACTATGTCTATCCCTATCCCCATGTCGAAGCGGTGATCCCGCTCATGGCCGAAGGGTTGATCACGCCCTATCTCGACATCCCTTTCCAGCATGCCAGCCCCGCCGTGCTGCGCGCGATGAAGCGCCCGGCAAACGAGGCCAAAGTGCTCGAACGGCTGCGCACATGGCGCGACATCTGCCCCGACCTCGCCATCCGGTCGAGCTTTGTGGTCGGCTTTCCGGGCGAGACCGAGGACGATTTCCGCTATCTGCTCGACTGGCTCGACGAAGCGCAGCTCGACCGGGTCGGTGCGTTCCGGTTCGAGCCGGTCGCAGGCGCTGCGGCCAATGACTTGCCCGATCAGGTGCCCGAGGCGGTCAAGGAAGAACGCTATGCCCGCCTGATGGAAAAGACCGAGGCCATCAGCCGCGCCAGGCTTGCCGCCAAAGTCGGCCGCACGATCCGCGTGATCATCGACGACGTGGGCGAGCCAGACGAAGACGGCGACATCGGCGCGACCGGCCGCTCGCAGGCCGATGCGCCGGAGATCGACGGCGCGGTCCATCTGCGCAATGTCCCCGCCGATCTCGCCCCGGGCGATTTCGTCGATGTCGCCATCGAAGAGGCCGATGATCACGACTTGTTCGGGGTGATCGTCGCGGACTGAACGACCGCTTGCAAGGCAGGCGCTGCGGCGTAGGGTGGCGGTCCATGAAACGACCGATCCGCACCCTGATCGCGCTGGCGCTTGCCGCTCTCCCCTTGCCTGCCTTCGCCCAGGCGCTGAGCCCGGACGAGGACAAGGCGATCGACAGCGCCGTCACCGCGACGCTCGCGCGGACCGGGGTGCCCTCGGTGTCGATCGCGGTGGTGCGCGATGGAAAGCTGGTCATGGCGCGCGCCTGGGGGCAGGCGTCCGCCGCGCTAGGGCCGGCAAAGCCCGACATGCCCTATCAGATCGCGTCAAATTCAAAGCAGTTTCTTGCCGCGCTGATCCTGCTGCTTGCCGATCAGGGGCGGCTGTCGCTCGACGACAAAGTGGCCAAATGGTTGCCGCAAGTCAGCGGCGCGGAGCGCATGACCGTGCGCCAGCTCCTGTCGCACACTTCCGGGCTGCAGGATTACTGGCCGCAGGACTATGCCTTTGCCGCAATGGCCGAGCCGACCACACCCGAAGCGATCATCCGCCGCTGGGCGATGAAACCGCTCGATTACGATCCCGGCACGCGCTGGCAATATTCCAATACCGGCTATGTCGTCGCCGGGCGGATTGCCGAGCTGGCCGGGCGAGCGCCTTTGGCCGACTTGCTCGACCAGTACCTGTTCCGCCCGCTGGCGATTCACCCGCGCTTCATCGACGATGCGGTGGGGCCGCGCTATCCGCAAGGCCATGACCGCTATGCGCTCGGCCCGGTCCATGCGGTGACGCCGCCTGCGCGCGGCTGGCTGTTTGCCGGGGGCGAATTGACCATGACCGCGTCCGAACTGGCCCGGTGGGACATCGCGCGAATCGAGCGGCAAGTGCTCCCCCCGCGCGACTGGGCCGAACAGGAAACCGCCGTGCGCCTGACCGACGGGACCAGCAGCGGCTATGGCCTTGGCGTCCACCTGGCCGAGCGAGAGGGGCGCCGGGTCATCGATCATGGCGGCGAATCGATCGGATTCCTGTCGCAAAACACCGTCTGGCCCGATGATCGCGCCGCTGTCGTGGTGCTGACCAATGCGGGCTTTTCCGATACCGACACCGCGCTGACCGACGCGATCGCCAAAGTGATCCTGCCCCGCGCAGTCCAGGCGCAGACCGGCGAAGCGGCACGGATCGACGACGCGCGCGCCGAATTCGCCGCGCTCGGCGCCGGGCGCTTTGTCGCAAAACGGTTTACTGACAACGCGCGCGGCTATTTCACCGCCACGGCGATTGCCGACTATCACCGCTCGCTCGCCACGCTCGGCCCCTGCAACGGCTTTGCCGCCAAGACAAAACCCCGCCTGCGCGGCGGCTTCGTCAACCGCAATTTCACCGTCACGTGCGGCAAGCGCGATCTGACCGTGATCACGTATGCCGAACGCGGGCCGAACGGGCGCTGGGAACAGATCCTGATCAGCCCTGATTGAATGGTCACGCCGCTGGCAGTCCGCTGCGAATTGACATAGTGTTTAACGAGTCGATTAAAAACAGCCGGGAGAGAGCCATGGTCGCCAGCGCGACACAACAAGGTACGGCAGACGCGCCGCTCGATCTGATCATCGTGGGCGCGGGAATTTCGGGCATCGGCATGGCCGCGCACATGCAGGCGCTGTGCCCCGATCAGCGTTATGCCGTGCTCGATCGCCGCGACCGCATCGGCGGGACATGGGATCTGTTCCGCTATCCGGGCATCCGCTCGGACAGCGACATGCATACGCTGGGCTTTGTCTTCGAACCCTGGAAGCATGAGAAATCGATCGCCGACGGCCCGGCCATTCTCGACTATCTCGACCGCATTGCCGACGAACGCGGCATTCGCCCGCATATCCGCTTTGGCACGCGCGTCGTATCCGCCGATTGGGACAGCGCGGCCGCGCTATGGCGGCTGGAGGTCGAAGCCGCCGGTGCGCGCAGCCGGATCGCGACTCGCTTCCTGTTCCTCGGCTCGGGCTATTACGACTACGACGATCCCCACGAGGCCGATATTCCCGGCAAGCAGGACTTTGCCGGACGGCTGGTTCATCCGCAATTCTGGCCCGCCGATCTCGACTATGCCGGAAAAAATGTCGTCGTCATCGGATCGGGCGCAACGGCGGTGACCGTGGTCCCGGCCATGGCGAAGACCGCCGCTCATGTCACCATGCTGCAAAGGACGCCGACCTGGATGGCCTCGCGCCCGGCGCGCGATGCGCTGGCCAATGGCTTGCGCCGCGTCCTGCCCGAAAAGCTGGCCTATCGCCTGACCCGGTTCAAGAACATCAAGCTGCAATCGATGGTGTTTCACCGCGCGCGCACCCGGCCCGACAAAGTCAGGGCGTTCCTGACCAAACAGACGCAAAAGCTGCTTGGGGCCCATTACAACGCGCGCGATTTCACCCCGCCTTATGACCCGTGGGATCAACGGCTGTGCCTCGTGCCCGATGGGGACTTGTTCGCCGCGATCCGCAAGGGCCGCGCGAGCGTGGTCACCGACCGGATCGAGCGCATCGACGCGACCGGGGTGCAGCTCGCCTCGGGACAGCATCTCGACGCCGATGTGATCGTCACGGCGACCGGGCTTAAAATGACCATGGCGGGCAAGATCGCCATCAGCCTTGACGGCGTGCCGATCGATTGGTCGCAGCACTGGTACTACAAGGCGTGCATGTTTTCGAACGTGCCCAATCTCGTCGCGGTGTTCGGCTATCTCAACGCATCGTGGACGCTGCGCGCGGACATCATCTCCGACTATGCCTGCCGCCTGCTGAACCTGATGAAGGCGCGCGGGCTCGCGGTCGCTGTTCCGGCCCTTGCCGCCGATCACGACCTCGTTGAACATGATCCGTTCGATTTCTCGTCGGGCTATATCGCGCGCGCGCGCCATCTCCTGCCCAAAAGCGCGTCGGCGATGCGCTGGCGGCTGAGCCAGGATTATCTGCGTGATCGTGCCTGGATGAAAAGCGATCCGCTCGACGATGGCGTGCTGCGGCTCGAACCCGCCCCCGAAAACGTTCTCCAAGCCGCCGAATAGGCCCCTTGCACGGGGCCGCCATTGCTATATCGCTGGGCCTTGATGACCGAAACCAACCGCATCTGGACCGCCGCGCTGATCGTCGTGGGCGACGAAATCCTGTCTGGCCGCACGCAGGACAAGAACATCGCGCAAATCGCCACCTGGCTTGGCGTGCAGGGGATTCGCCTGCGCGAAGTGCGCGTGGTGCCCGACGTGACGGCGGCGATCATCGAGGCGGTAAACACGCTGCGCGCGCGCAACGATTACCTGTTCACCACCGGCGGGATCGGCCCGACTCACGATGACATCACGGTCGATGCCGTGGCCGAGGCGCTGGGCGTTCCGGTCGTGGTCCATCCCCGTGCGCGCGCCATTCTCGAATCCCATTATGCCACGCGCGGCGGGTTGACCGAGGCCCGGTTGCGCATGGCGCGCGTGCCCGAGGGTGCCGACCTTATCGAAAACCGCCTGTCGGGTGCGCCCGGCATCCGCGCGGGCAATGTGTTCCTGATGGCGGGCGTGCCTTCGATCACCGCGCAAATGCTCGACGGGCTGACCGGAAAGCTCGAAGGCGGGTTGCCGCTCCTGTCCCACACCGTCGGCTGCTGGGTCGCCGAAAGCGAGATCGCCGACTTGCTGCGCGAAACCGAAGCGAGCTTTGCCGGGGTCCAGATCGGCAGCTATCCGTTCTTTCGCGAAGGCCGCACGGGCGCCAATTTCGTGATCCGGTCGACCGATGCGACCATGCTCGCCGCCTGCGCCCGCTCGCTGGGCGAGGCCCTCGCCACCCTCGGACGAGAGCCGTTCGACGGCGGGATATGATGCGCGCGATCCGGGCGGTCCTGCCCGGCCTGCTGCTGGCGGGTCTTGCCACGGGCTGCGTCCGCGATGGCGCGCTCGCCGATTTTCGCCGCACGCTCTCCGCGCAGGATAGCGCGACGCTTGCGCTCGAACAATGGTGCGCCCGGCGCGGGATCGCCAATCCGGCGCATGTCGAAGCCGCCACGCAGGACGATGCCGACGCCATCCCCGCCACGCCTGCGATCCGCACCACGCTCGGCGTCGGGCCGGACGAACCGCTGCGCGTGCGCCATGTCCTGCTTTCCTGCGGCGGAACGGTGCTGTCCGATGCGCGCAACTGGTATGTCCCCGCGCGGCTGACGCCGGACATGAACCATGTCCTCGACACCACGCGCATACCGTTCGGCAAAGTCGTCGCGCCGCTCGGCCTGCATCGCCGGACGCTTTCTGCCGGGGCCCCATCGCCGGCACCCTGCCCCGCCGGCACGATCCAGCACAACACCGCCGTGCTGCATCGCGATGACGGCACGGCCTACAGCCTGGTCAGCGAATGCTACACGCGGGCCAATATCGCTCCGCGCTGAGCGTAGTTTCCGAGGCTGGCAACTGATCCGAATCAAGGACAACTATGCTAAAATCAGCCATAGGCCACTCCGGGGACTACGATGTAATAGCTGGACAGGGGGAAATCCGATGCCAAACGCATCCAACACAAAACGAACTGCACTGCAGCATACCAAGCTGGCACTCCGTCTGGCACTACCCACGGCAGCTTGCCTCGGTGCGCTGGCTCTGACCCGGCCCGCTTCGGCCGTGCCGAGCTTTGCCGACCAGACCGGGCAGCCGTGCCAGGCCTGCCATGTCGGCGGTTTCGGGCCGCAACTCACCACATTCGGGCGCGAATTCAAGCTGAACGGTTATACGATGCGCGCCAAGGCGTTCAACGTGCCGCTGTCGGCGATGGCGATCGGGGCGTACACCCACACCAAGGCCGATCAGGTGCCCGCGCCGGACAACCTGAAGCCCAACGACAATTTCACGCTGGATCAGGTCGGCTTATTCCTCGGCGGCGGGATCGGCGAGCATGTCGGCGGGCTGGCGCAGGTCACCTACGACGGTATCGGCAAAGTCTGGACTTGGGACAATATCGATATCCGCGTGGTCAATCAGGGCAAGCTGTTCGGCAAGGACGCGACCTACGGGTTTGACATCAACAACAACCCGACCGCGCAGGACGTGTTCAACACCACGCCGGCTTGGGGCTTCCCCTATACCGGCGGCGCCGTGGCACAGACCCCGGGCGCGGCGACCTTGGTCAACGGCGCGCTGGCGCAGCAAGTGCTCGGCGTGTCGGCTTATGCCTGGATCGACCACCACTTCTATCTTGAGGCCGGCGGCTATACGTCCCCGGCGTCGGGCACGCTGCAATGGCTGGGCGCTGATCCGATCGGGATGGGCGACATCCATGGTGTCGCGCCCTATGGCCGCATCGCCTATCAGCGCGATCTGGGCAACGGCACGTTGCATGTCGGCGCGCTCGCCCTGAAGGCGGCGATCAATCCCGGGCGCGACCGTTCAACCGGGGTGACCGACCATTACACCGATCTCGGGGTCGATGGCTCGTACATGCTGCCCTTGGGCAAGGGCGACACTTTTACCCTTCAGGCCCGCTATATCCATGAAGCCCAGAGCCTGCAGGCGAGCTGCGCGCTCAGCGAAATGCCGCTCGATTGCGCGAACGTCAACATTGGCGAGCTGCGTGGCGACGTGGCCTATAACTGGCACGGCAAAGTCGGGTTCACGTTCAGCGCCTTCACGACGACCGGATCGGTCAACACCTTCGTCTATAGTGGCAATGCGCTCGATCGCCCCGACAGCAACGGGGTCACTGCGCAAATCGACTTCACCCCGTGGGGTTCAGGCAATGGCCCACTCGGCCCGCTGGTCAACGCGCGCGTTGGCGCGCAGTACACCGCCTACCGGCAGTTCGACGGCACCACAGCCAACGCCAGCGACAACAACGCGCTCCGCCTGTTCACCTGGGTCGCGTTCTGATCCTTCCATCTGCAATTCGGACTTTGTCCGGATTGCAGATGACGGGGAAATGGCTTCTATCCCGCTGACGACCAACAAGCGGGATCACAAATTTTGCGCATAGTCCTGACCGGATCATCCGGCCGATTGGGCCGACAACTCGCCGCCGCGTTACGCGCGAAAGATCATCGCGTTACCGGGCTCGACCTCGTGGCCGGGCCCGAAACGCAAGTTGTCGGCTCGGTCGCCAATCGCACTGTGGTCGACCGCGCCTTTGCCTTTGGCGCAGACGCCGTGATCCACACCGCCGCGCTGCACCAGCCCGACTTGCGAAGGGCCGCGATGCGCGCCTTTGTCGATGTCAATGTGACCGGCACGCTCAATGTCCTCGAAGCCGCGCGCACCGCCGGCTGCGCGCGGATCGTACTGACATCGAGCACTTCGCTGATGATCGATGCCGCGCTCTCGGCGGGGCAGGCTGATCGCGCGCAATTCCTCGATGAAAGCCACGGCCCGCTGGCGCCGCGCAATATTTATGGTGCGACCAAGCTGGCTGCGGAAAATCTCGCCCGCCTGTTTGCCGAAGGAAACATTGCAATCGCCGCGTTGCGCCTGTCGCGCTTCTTCCCCGAAGACGACAACGCCATCGGCCTGATCCGGGGCGACAATGCACGCGCCATCGAACTGCTTCACCGCCGCCTGGCGCTAACGGACGCGGTCGCCGCATGCATCCATGCGCTCGATGCGGCAAAGCCCGGCTTTGCCGCCTATATCGTGTCCGCGCCGACCCCGTTCCGCCGTGACGAAGCGGTCGATCTCAAACGCGACGCGGCCGCGGTCATCGCGCGCCACTTCCCCGATGCCACCGCGCTGTTCGCCGCGCGCGGCTGGACTCTGCCGCGCTCGATCGACCGGGTTTATGATGCGGGCCTGATCGAGCGCGAGCTGGGCTTTCGCTGCACGACCGACTTTGCCGCGCTGCTCGAAGGCCTGCGCACGGGGGCGCCGCTTCCCTTTTGATCGCCGCGCAACCGAAAAGGGCGGCCGGGATTGCTCCCGACCGCCCTTTTTCGTGTTCGGTGTCTGACGGATCAGCCGCCGTGGACTTCGGTCAGATCGACCTTGATCCCCGGACCCATCGAGCTCGACAGGCCGACCTTGCGCAGATACTTGCCCTTGGCGCCCGACGGCTTGGCCTTGACGATCGCGTCGACAAACGCGTCGAAGTTGGCGCGCAGCGCTTCGTTCGAGAACGACAGCTTGCCGATGCCGCCATGGATGATCCCGGCCTTTTCGACGCGGAATTCGATCTGGCCGCCCTTGGCTGCCTTGATCGCTTCGGCAACGTTCGGAGTCACGGTGCCCAGCTTCGGGTTCGGCATGAGGCCCTTGGGGCCCAGGATCTTGCCGAGACGGCCGACGACGCCCATCATGTCCGGCGTCGCGATGACGCGGCCATAATCGACATTGCCGCCCTGCATTTCTTCGAGCAGGTCTTCGGCGCCGACGCGGTCAGCCCCGGCGGCGAGCGCCGCTTCGGCCTTGTCGCCGCGTGCAAACACGGCAACCTTGACGTCCTTGCCGGTGCCCGAAGGCAGCGTGACCATGCCGCGAACCATCTGGTCGGCATGACGCGGATCGACGCCGAGATTCAGCGCGACTTCGAGCGATTCGTCGAACTTGGCGCTCTTGAGATCCTTCAACAGCGCGATGGCTTCATCGATGCCGTAAAGCTTCTGGTTGTCACCGAGCTTGGCGGTAAGGGCCTTGGCCTTCTTGGTCTGCGTTGCCATCGGATCAGCCCTCCACAACCTGGATGCCCATCGAACGGGCAGAACCTTCGATGATCTTCGCCGCCTGCTCGATCGAGTTGGCGTTGAGATCCTTCATCTTCGCCTGGGCGATTTCGGCAAGCTGCGCCTGCGTGATCGTGCCGGCAGAAGCCTTGCCCGGAGTCTTCGAACCAGACTTGAGACCGAGCGCCTGCTTGATGAAGAAGGTCGCCGGCGGCGTCTTGGTGATGAACGTGAACGAGCGGTCGGCATAGACGGTGATCACCGTCGGCAGCGGCGTGCCCTTTTCCACTTCCTGAGTGGCAGCGTTGAATTCCTTGCAGAAACCCATGATATTCACGCCGCGCTGACCCAGCGCAGGCCCGATCGGCGGCGAAGGCTTGGCTTCGCCTGCCTTGATCTGCAGCTTGATATAGCAGTCGATCTTTTTGGCCATGATGGCCTCCTTGTAGTCCTGTTGGGGTTGCCCCCGCAGAGGTAGCGGTCAAACAGAGCGAACCATAAAGGCCCGCGCCTCCCGCAGCGGAAACACCCGGGTTTTACCGGGTGAAGGGCGCGCGCATAACAGCACGCGCGAAAAATGCAAGCGCCGCCTCCCCCCGCAAGCGAGAAGAGGCGCGCCTGTTATCTGACCAGTTCGACTTCTTCGAAAGCGAGTTCGACCGGTGTGGCGCGACCGAAGATCGACACCGACACCTTGACGCGCTGCTTTTCGAAATCGAGCTCTTCGACGACACCGTTGAACGAAGCGAAAGGCCCCGCGTTGACTTTGACCGAATCGCCGATTTCGTAATCGACCAGGACCTGGTTGCTCGGTTCGGCAGCCATGGCATCGCGCGCGCCGAAATAGCGCTGCGCTTCCTTTTCGGAAATCGGCTGCGGCTTGTTGTTTGTGCCGAGAAAGCCGGTCACTTTGGCCGTGTTCTTGACCAGGTGATAGATGTCGTCGTTCAAGGTCAGCTTGGCGAGAACATAGCCGGGCATGAACTTGCGTTCGACCTGGACTTTCTTGCCGCGCTTGACTTCGGTCACGGTCTCGGTCGGCACTTCGACCGCTTCGACCAGTTGTGACAGGCCTTTGCGCTCGGCTTCGGCGATGATCGCTTCGCGGACCTTGTTTTCAAAGCCGGAATAGGCGTGGATGATATACCAACGGGCCATGGGGATTTCCTGAACAGAACTGCCGCTTAGGGCAATCAAGCAAGCGAAAGAAGAAGCCGGACGGCATAGCCGAACAGGGTATCGATACCGAGGAAGAACACCGAAAGCAGCAGCATCATGACCCCGACAAAAATCGCCGTGGTCACGGTTTCCTGGCGGGTCGGCCAAACGACCTTGCGCGCTTCGGCTTTGACCTGGTTGAAAAACTCGCTCGGGCTGGTCCTGGCCATGGCTCTCTTCTTGCCTTCAACGAAAATGTACACGCCTTCCGCCTAGGGGTCATCGCCGCCCCGGACAAGTCCGGGAGGGGCAAGTAACGCTCCATGTATGCGGGAGAGATTCGCATCTAGGCGGCGACGCGCAAAAACGCAAGGGCAGGCCTGAACTGCCGCGCAAGGCAGTGCGAATCCCGCGCAATTGCGCCTGATTCGCTGCAATGCCTGTTGCACAAGCGCCAAAGCCGTGGCCTGATACGCGCTCCGGGGGGCTGTCTTCGGAAAAAACGAAAGCGATGCCGCCGGCACGAGTACCGGACGGCACGTGAAAGGGAGAGTGATGCATGGGCGAGCCGCACCTCGCCGTGCCTTCGGCAGTGCCTGACACGGCCGAGCGCACTGCGCATGTCTTCACGCTTGACGGCTATGTGCGCTTCTGGGCCGAAGACAGGCCCGGTCGGCTTGCGCTCGACACCTCCGACGCGGTGCTCGACTTTGCAGACCTCGACCGGATCACGGCAGCGATCGCGGCGGGTTTTGGCGAGCTTGGCGTTGGTGAGGGCGATCGAATCGCCTGGCAGGGGCGCGATGCCGGGCTGTTTTTCATGTTGTTTCTGGCCGCGGCGCGCGCCGGGGTGGTCATGGTGCCGATCGAGCCTGACCATGCCTGTGATGCCGCGCAGGCCATCGTCGAAGACGCCGGGGCGAAGGCGGTGTTTCTGGGCAGCGGGCATGCCGCAGCCGGGGCCGCCATGTCGGGGCTCCCCGGCCCCGTGCGCTCCGGCCCCGTGCGCTGCCTCGATGCCGATGAAACGCGGCGCTGGATCGCGGGCCTTGCCCCCGCCAGGCTGGCCGCGCCTGCCCCAAATGCGGCGGTCCTGCACCTTTACGAGCCCGGTCCGGTGGTCAATCCGCCCCGTGACTTGCGCCCCCGTGACTTGCGCCCCCGTGAACTGCGCCCCCGTGAACTGCGCGGCGTGCTCTTGTCGCATTGCAATCTGCTTGGCCTGCGCAAGGCGATGCTGGGCCATGATTTGCCCCACGTCGCGCCCGGCGATGACGAAGCGCTGATGGTGGCCATGCCGTTCTGGCGCATCGCGGGGATCGGCCCGGTGGTCATGGCTCTCGCTGCGGGCGTGCCTGCCGCGATTCGCGCCCCTGCCGATCCCGGCGACATCATCGCCGCCCTCGCTGCCCACAGGGTAACGCGGCTCTATATCGCGCCCGCCGACCTCGGCGCCGTGCTCGACCATCCCGCCGCGACCGCGTGCCAAACCTTGCGCTATATCACCTGCGGCCCGCAGGCGGTCGCCGCCGGGCTGCGCCGACGCGTCCGGGCGCGACTGTCCGCGCGCCTTGTCCGCAGCTATGGCCGCCCCGAAACCGCAGGGACAATCGCCATGCTGCCCCCCGACCAGGCCGAGGCGACCAGCGCCGTCGGGCATGCCTTGCCGGGGGTGGAACTCCGCATTGTCGATGCCGACGGCACCCCGCTTCCCGCAGGAACGACGGGCGCCATCGCGGCGCGATCGTCCAGCACCATGCTCGGCTATTGGAACCGGCCCGAAGCGACCGCCATGGCGCTGACCCGCGATGGCTGGGTGCTGACCGGCGATCGCGGTCATCTCGATACGCAAGGGCGGCTTCATTTGGCCCCCTAATCAGGCGACGGCGCGAACCCCGTTGCGCCCTGATCGCTTCGCTTCGTAAAGCGCCAGATCGGCGCTGTCGAACAGCGCGTCGCAGGTCATCCCGGGATGCATTTGCGCCAGCCCGCACGAAATCGAGGTCAAGACCCGCACATTCCCCGCGATCACGATCGGCTCTGCCGCGATCATCCTGGTGATCCGTTCGCAGGCCGCGCGTGCGGTTTCGAGGCCGCAGCGGAACAGGATGGCGAATTCGTCCCCGCTCAACCGCCCGACGACATCATCCTCGCGCGTGCCGGCCAACAGGCGGCGGGCGATTTCGACCAGCGCGGCATCGCCCGCCGGATGGCCATGGGTGTCGTTGATGGTCTTGAAATGATCGACATCGATCAAGGCCAGCGTCAGCTCGCGTCCGGGCGTGGCGGTGGCCGCCTCGATCGCCCGCAGAAACCGCTGGCGAAACCCGGCGCGGCTGAACACACCGGTCAGGTCATCGGTTTCGATCCGCCGCGAAATCGCCAGTTCGCGCGCCTTGCGCAACGTGATGTCGCGCAGCGTGATGACCGATCCGACCGCCTGGCTTTCCCCTTGTGCAACGCGCAGCGAAGCCTCGAGCGTGATCTCCGGCCGGCCCGGTGCGCGAAATTCGACCGTGCGCAAGCCGCCCGCGGCGGGCCCTTGCAACAACTGATCGAGCGCAACCCCGGCGCGCGTCGCCAGCTTTGCCAAAGACACGCCGACCAGATCCTCAGGGCTTCGCCCCAGATAATCGCGCACCGGGCCATCCGCCCAGCGACAGATGCCCGCGCCATCGAAGCCGAGAATCGCATCGGGCGAATGCGCCATGATCAGCCGAAGCAGTTCTTCGCGATCGGCCAGCAAGGCGCGGGCCTCTGCGCGCGAGGCGACGATTGCCGCAACCGGCATCGCCGTGCACAACAAGACCGCCAGATAGGCCTGAAAAAACAGCGCCTGAAACACCGGCCCCTGATGAATCAGAGCCATCGGCCCGCCCTGGTGCAGCGAGGCCATCGCACCGATCACCGCGACCAGAATGACCCCGCCCTGAGTCGACAGCCGCCCCGATCCGAACGACAGCAAAAGCAGCGTGGAAAACGACAGGAACAGGATCGGCAATCCACTCTGGGCAAAAACGACAACCGTCACCGCCGCATGGAGCGCAAACAGCCCCAGCGCGCGCGCATGCCCGACAGGGGATTGCGCCTTGATCGCGCGGGCATAGCTTCCGTCAAACAACGCTTTGAAAAAAGGCGTGAAAATGACGAACCCAAGCGCGTTGCTGCCATACCAGCGCAGGAACGACGTCCCCAAGGGCGTTCCATAGGTCAGTGCCGAGACCAGCGCCCCGGCCCCCGCCCCCAACGCCGGCGTGACCAGCCCCGCGCCGAACAGGAAACGCACCATCGTGCGCCCATCGGCCAGGATTTCCTCGCTCGCCCGCGAACGATCCATACACCAGGCCGCCATCGCCGTCTGGGCCATGTTGATCACGCCAAAGAACACGATACCGCCCGACCAGCCGCGCGCCACGCCATTGGCCAGAAGATTGGCCAGCCATCCCGCCAGCAGCAACGCAGACCAGTCGCGCCGTGGCCGTGACAACAACAGCGCCAGGATGACCGCATCCGCCGGCCAGACGGTGGCATGACTGCGCCCGTCGCTGGTCAGGACAATCGTTGCAGCGGCCATCAGGAAATAGGTCGCGGCGCCCACAAAAGCCCACAGAGCCCGGTCGCGCAGCACGCGGCCTTCGCCGTCGCTCACCTGATCTTGCCTCAGCACCATACGGTCACCTTTTGGCAATACGTGTTAACAGACCATTGCCAACGGCCACCCAAAGACGCGCGAAGGCAGATTCATGCGGCAAACGACTGCCGTGAAGGCATGAGGCGCGAAAGGATGGGGAGCCCCCGAACGGAGCAAGGCGCCGCTTGCGCGGTCAGAAAATGGCAGGAGTGGGGGGACTCGAACCCACGGCCCTCGGTTTTGGAGACCGATGCTCTACCAACTGAGCTACACTCCTGCATCCAGGGCTTACGCACCGGAAGAGCGTCGCCCATAGTGGGTTGACGAAAGGGATGCAACCGCAGAGATCATCAAAATCGACAGACCATGGCGCGCGAAGATCCTCATATCATTCCGCCCGAGCTTTTGCTCAGGGCCTATCGCGCCGGGATCTTTCCCATGGCCGACAGCCGTGACGATCCCGAAATCTATTGGGTCGAGCCGCGCATGCGCGCAATCCTGCCGCTCGACGGCTTTCACCTGTCGCGCTCGCTGGCCAAAACGCTGCGCCGCGACCGTTTCCGCGTGACCTGCAACACCGCGTTCGACGCCGTGATCGATCATTGCGCCGCGCCGCGCGCCGATGCGGAAGAAAGCTGGATCAGCGCGCGCATCCGCGACAGTTATCGCCAATTACACGCCTTGGGCGCAGCCCATTCCATCGAAACATGGGCGACCGGGCCCGATGGCGTGGAACGGCTGGTCGGCGGGCTCTATGGCGTGGGCTTTTCCCGCGTATTTTGCGGCGAGAGTATGTTTGCCCGCGAAACCGATGCGTCGAAAGTGGCGCTGGCCTGGCTGGTCGCGGCCTTGCGCTTTGGCGGCGCGGAACTGCTCGATTGCCAGTTCACCACGTCGCATCTCGCCTCGCTGGGCGCGGTCGAATTGCCCCAGGCCGACTATCTGGCGCTGCTGGCCCATGCCATGCGGCCTGCCGAGCCCGGCGATCGGGCGCTTTACTGCGGCGGGGCGTCTTCAACCGGGGCGTCGTCCCCGCCTGCAGCATCTGCGGCGACATCTGGGGCGGGCGCGCTTTTGCCCTTGGGCTTTGCCGCTCTCATCGAAGCGGCGGCGGCGGGCTCGTCTTCTTCGCCCGGGAATTTCATCGCGCAGTCCTTGACCCAGACGTCATAGACCGGATGTTCGACCACATTGAGCGAAGGCGTGTTCTTGAACAGCCAGCCGGAAAACACTTTGTGCCAGGCCAGCCGGTCCTGAATGCTGGCACGTTCCTCGACAAAGACCTGGACGAAGGCGCCGGTTTCCTGCGGGTCTTCCCATGGCGCGGTGCGCTCGCAGGTCGCCAGCTTGATGATGACATTGCCCACCCGGCGCGATTCGCCGGGCCTTAGCACCACATCCTGCGTGATATTGTTGCGCTTGTTGATCAGGCCAATCGTGGCGACGCGGTCCTTGACCGGAGTGCCATAGTCGTTTTCGACCACGCCGCTTGCCAATGCCGAAGGTCCGGCAGCCTCGGTCGCTTCGGCAGGCGGCGGCGCTTCGGACTGACGGTTGCAGGCGGCAAGCGCCAACGCCAGCCCGACCGGGCCAACCACTCGCCCGGCCACCTGCCCGGCCACCTGCCCGGCCACCTGCATTGCTGAAAAAGCTCGCAAAGCGGGAACCGGGCGCATCATGGGGTGGGTTTGCGAATGGGCGAGGGGTCAGGCCTGGTCGGGCGACCAGGCTTCGTAATCGCCTGTCGCCGCGGCGCGCTGACCACCGCGTTCAAGCGCACCCTGCGGACGATAGGCCGCCGAAGTGCCCGTGGCGTTGGGCGTATAATCGACTTCCCAGACGCGCGCCGGGGGCAGATTGCTTTCGGGCACGCCGTCAAAGCTGCCGTGCAGCCAGCCATGCCATTCGGCCGGCACGCGGCTGGCATCGTTGGCGCCGTTGTAGATGACCCAGCGGCGCTCACGCCCGGCAAAGGGGTGACCCTTGGGGTAGGGCTTTTTCGCGCGGTAATATCGATTACCCTGCGCGTCTTGCCCAACTTGCTCGCCGTGACGGGCGCTGTCGAGCCAGGTGCCGAAGGTGGCGCCGTCCCACCATGTGAAAATCGTGCCGAGGATGCTCATGGCGGTAGCGCTTAGCCCTTTCCGGGGGGGTGAAGCAAGGACGTCGTGCAGCTCATTTCGGGCTTACTACCATTGGACGGTATCGCCGGGATTGATGCCCAGTTCCGCCGCGCGCCCGGCGTTCAATTCGAGCACGCCCGCCGCCTCGCCTGCCGAGGGCAGCGGAGTCTCGTCGTAAGGCACGGCATTGCGCGCAATATTGAGCACTTTGTGATCGGCGCCGATGAACAGGATGTCGAGCCCGATGACGGTGTTTCTCATCCAGAATGCGGTGCGCCGGGGCGGATTGGCCGGAAAGATCATGCCTTCGTCGGCGCCCATTGCGCGGCGAAACATCAGCCCACGCTCCTGCTCGGACGCGGTCGCGGCGACTTCGACCTGAAACGTGTGTGCGCCGCGCGCGCCGGTGACGGTAAGCGGGATGACCGCAAGGCCCGAAATCGGGTGCAAACGCGGCGCATGCGCAGAGGCTGCCGGACCCGCCGTGTTGCCGGGCGCATCGCCGGCCGCGACCGGCGAACAGGCTGCAAGCACGGCGCCTGCGACAACGCCCCCAACGATGCGGAAAACCACTTTACGAATCATCAGCTTCATCCACCCATTCCTGCGCCGCCGCCACATCGGCCGCATCGACCAGCGCGCGCGCCGTGCCATGCGGATGCCCGGCGCGCATCATCGCCGCCACTTGCCGCGCGCGCAGGGCCGGATCAAGGACGCATTCACCCCCTTCGCCTGAACCACGACCGAACGGCCCCAACCGCCGCCGCCGGGCAAAGGCCAGCGCGGCGATGCGATTTTCGTGCTCGTTGCCGCCGGCTTGCGCGATCAGGGGCGCCTCGATTCCGTCGCGCGCCAGCGTTTCGGCAATCCGCCGCGCGCCATAGCCCCGGCGCATCAGGCCCTGCCCGCGCGCCAGGGCAAATCCGGCATCGTCGATATAGCCGAGATCGACCATCCGTGCGACCGCCGCCGCCACATCGGGCGGTGCCTCGCCATCCCAGCCGCGCTCTCTGATCTTGCGCGTCAGATAGGCCGACAGCCGCCCCGCGCTCGTTGCAAAGCGCGCGACGTAGGACAGCGCCAGCTCGTCGATCTGGCGTGAATCGAGCGGCTTTGGCGCCCTGCGTTTGCCTGAACGCCCATGATTGTCCCGTTCGTCCATCATCACGCCTTATTCGTGCCACAGTCGCGGATAAAGGAGAACTCTGGCCTCATGCGCGCAATTGTGCCATCGGCCCGCGACATAAAACTGCAAAAGACCATAGACCCCGGGGTAGCAGATGACCGTTTCCGAAGCCGTCCGCGATGTGGCGGCGCTGGTGCCGACACCCAATGATGACGCCCAGCCGCGCCGCTTCGCCGATTTTGCGACGTTCTGCGACGCACTCGACTATGCCGCAGCCGGCGAGCGCGGGTTCAATTTTCATGATGCACGCGGCACTTTGTCGCGCGTCTATCCCTTTGCCGAGCTGCGCGCCGATGCGCTGGTCGCCGCACACCGGCTGATCGCGCATGGCATCGCGCCGGGCGATCGGGTCGCGCTGATTGCCGAAACCGGCCCCGAATTCGCCGCCTTGTTCTGCGGCACGATCTATGCGGGCGCCTGGCCGGTGCCGCTGCCGCTGCCGACCAGCTTTGGCGGCAAGGACAACTATATCGACCAGATCACGGTGCAGCTGGCCAGCTCCGACCCGCGCGTCCTGCTTTACCCCGACGAAATCGGCGCGATGTGCGCCGCCGCCGCCGCACGTCAGGGCTGCCCGGGGCTGAGCTGGCAGGATATTGCCGCGATCGAACCGGCCAAGGACGATCTGCCCCCGGCCGATCCCGACGCGATCAGCTATCTGCAGTATTCGAGCGGATCGACTCGCTTTCCCCACGGCGTGGCCGTCACCCACCGCGCCTTGATGGCCAATCTTGCCGGCCATTCCCACGGCATGAAGATCCAGAACGGCGACCGCTGCGTCAGCTGGCTGCCGTGGTATCACGACATGGGCCTCGTCGGCTGTTTCCTGTCGCCGATCGCCAATCAGGTCTCGGTCGATTTCCTGAGGACCGACGATTTCGCGCGGCGCCCGCTCGCCTGGCTCGACATGATCAGCCGCAACAAGGGCACGACCGTCTCCTATTCGCCGACATTCGGCTATGACATCTGCGCGCGGCGCATTTCCAGCCAGACCAACGTGGCCGAACGCTTCGATCTGGCGCGCTGGCGCGTCGCGGGTAATGGCGCCGACATGATTCGCCCCGATGTCATGCAGGGCTTTGTCGATGCCTTTGCCCCCGCCGGGTTCAAGGCCGCCGCGTTCCTGCCCAGCTATGGCCTGGCCGAAGCGACTTTGGCAGTCACGCTGATGCCGCCGGGCGAAGGCATTCGGGTCGAACTGGTCGAAGAGGAGCGCCTGTCAGGCAGCCCGCGCGATCTGTCGCGCCCCGCGCGGTATCGCGCGATCGTCAATTGCGGCGTCCCGGTGCGCGGCATGGAAGTGGAGATTCGCGGCGAATCCGGCGCGCCCGTCGCACACCACCATATCGGCAAAGTGTGGTGCCGCGGTTCGTCGGTGATGCATTCCTATTTCCGCGATCCTGAATCGACCGAGGCCGCGATGGTCGACGGCTGGCTCGATACCGGCGACATGGGCTATCTCAACGCGGACGGATACTTGTTCATCGTCGGTCGGGCGAAGGACATGATCATCATCAACGGCAAGAACCACTGGCCGCAGGACATCGAATGGGCGGTCGAACAGCTGCCCGGATTCCATCAGGGCGACATCGCCGCCTTTTCGATCGAGACCGAAACGGGCGAAGAAGCGCCCGCCGTGCTGGTCCATTGCCGCGTCTCGGACCCGGAAGAACGCGTGCGCCTGCGCGACCAGATCCGCGACAAGGTCCGCGCGATCACCGGTATGAACTGCGTCGTCGAACTGGTCCCGCCGCGCACGCTGCCGCGCACCAGTTCGGGCAAGCTCAGCCGCGCCAAAGCCAAAAAGCTGTACCTGACCGGCGAAATCGAACCCTACAGCCTCGCCGCCTGAGCACGCGCCTCATCGCCGCTGCGGTCGCCATGCGGCGGGGTCGGCGGCGATGCGCATGACCGCCGCCAAAACCGCCTCGTCTTCCGGGCGCACCGCATCGGCTGTGCCCAAGGGTTCGTAATAGGCGGTCACGGCGAGCGGCGCGGAAAAATGGCGATCACCCACCGGGGCCAGCGCCAGCGCGATGTCGTTGATTTTTGGCGTAGTTCCCGCCCCGGTCCACGTGCCGGTCTTGTCGCCCCCCTGCCATCGGGCGGGCAGACCGGCGCGCAACCGCCCGAGCCCGGTCGGAGCGGCCTTCATCCACCCCCACAGCCGCGCGCGCGATTCGCCCGACAGCACCGATCCGGTCAGCAGCCGCGCCACTGTCGCCGCCATCGCGGCGGGCGTCGTCGTGTCATGATCCGCGCCCGGCGCGACCCGGTTGAGCGCGGGCTCGTGATGATCGAGGCGGCTGATCGGATCGCCCGTTGCGCGCCAGAAGGCCGTCAGCGCCACCGGACCGCCAAACCGCGCGAGCAGGAGATTGGCGGCGAGATTGTCGCTGCGCTCGACCGCCGCTTCGGCCAGTGCAAAGACGGGCAGCCCTTCCTGGCCCGCCAGCGCCGGGTCCGCCGCGATCTTTTCCGCCGCCGCGCCCGTCACCGGCGACGCGGGCAGCACGTCGAGCACCGAATAAGGCACCACTTCATCGCCCCGCGCGCGCCCGGCGTCGATTTGCGACAGGACCATGGCGGCCAGCGACAGCTTGAACGTCGAACAATGGGTAAAACGCTCGTCCTGGCGCCAGCCGAAGCCGCGCCCACGCGCGCTGTCGAGCACCATCACGCCGAGCCGCCCGCCCGATCGACGCTCAAGCGCGCCGAGCCATCCGGCGCCTGTCAGCGCGCGCGCCGACGGGACCGCCAGCGCAGGAACGGGAACGAGCGAGGCGCCCAGCGCGCCAAGAATCGTGCGACGATCAAGAGAAACAGAAGCCATGGCGCGGCAGGCTAGCCCGGTTTCCGACCAACCGCCAATCCCCATCGACCATGCGCCCTTGCAGGTCGGGCCGCGCCGGGCCATCTTCGCAGCGATAAACGCCTCCAACAGAGTACCCCCATGGCCAGCACCAGCGCCGATACCGCCCCTGCCCTGACTTTGACCCCGCCCGATCCGGTGCCCGTGGTCGCGCCGCAACAGGCCGCCGGGCTGGTTCCACTGACCGACGAGACCCGTACCAAACTCGACGAGCGCGCCGACGCCTTTGTCGCCGACCTGATCGCGCAAGACGCCGCCAGCCCCGAATTCGGCAGCCGCGTCGATCAATTGACCGCGATGGGGGCCAAGGAAATCGCCGCCGCCGCCGGGATGTCGAACCGCTTTCTCGACCGCCCTGTCCGCGCGATGGACAAGGATAGCGGAGTCGGCAGCGATCTTGCCGCGCTGCGCCGCACGGTCGAAGATCTCGATCCGGGCAAGCGCGGGGTGACCGGCAGCGGGCGCAAGCTGTTGGGCATCATCCCCTTCGGAAACCCGGTAAAGCGCTATTTCGACAGCTATGTCTCCGCGCAGGGGCATATCAAGGCGATCCTCGACCGGCTCGCCTCGGGCAAGGACGAACTGCTCAAGGACAATGCCGCGATCGATGTCGAGCGGACCAAACTGTGGGAGGCGATGGGCAAGCTCGAACAGATGATCCACATCGCGCGCACGCTCGATCAAAAGCTGGAGGACGCCGCGCTCGATCTCGATCACACCGATCCGGCCAAAGCCAAGGCTTTGCGCGAATCGGCGCTGTTCTACACGCGTCAGCGCACGCAGGATCTGCTGACCCAGATGGCGGTCACCGTGCAGGGCTATCTCGCGCTCGATCTGGTCAAGAAGAACAATGTCGAGCTGATCAAGGGCGTCGACCGCGCGGGCACGACCACAGTCGCCGCGCTGCGCACCGCCGTCACCGTGGCGCAAGCGATGACCAACCAGCGGCTGGTGCTGCAACAGATCACCGCGCTCAACACCACGACGGCCAATATCATCGATGCCACCGGCACGATGCTGAAAGACAACACCGCAAAAATCCACGAGATGGCGGCATCGAGCACGATCCCGCTCGAAACGCTGCAAAAGGCGTTTCAGAACATCTATGAGACGATGGATTCGATCGACACCTTCAAGCTGAAAGCGCTCGATTCGATGAAGCAGACCGTGACCACGCTGTCGAACGAAGTCGAAAAGTCGAAAGGCTATATCGCCCGCGCGCAGGCCACCAGTTCGACCGGAAACGGGGCACCGCACCCGGCCCTGTCGCTCGACGCAGAAGGCTGATCATGGCCGGCGAAGCAAGCGACCACACGCAGATCATGCAAGCCGCGCGCGCGACGCTGGCGTTTCAGCAGGATGGCGGGCGCCGTGCCTCGGGCCGCTCGATCGGGCGGCGCTCGGCGGAATTGAAGCGCCAGCATGTCTTGCGCAAGCTGGTGCGCGCCAGCCTTGCGGTCGGCGTGGTCCTGTTTGCCGCGACGATAGCCGGGATCATGATCGGCGGGATCGGCCTTGGCGGGTTCGTGCTGACGATTGTGGCGCTCGTGCTGGCGGTCGGCTTTTTTGCGGTGTTTCCCCGGTTGAAAGTGCCCGACCTCGGCGCGCTCAATCGCGGCGACGTGCGCGCCACGGTCGGGCGCACGCAATTGTGGCTCGAATCGCAGCGCCCCGCCCTGCCCCCGCCCGCCGCGCGCCAGCTCGATGCGATCGGCGCCCGGCTCGATGCGCTGGGTACGCAGATGGCGGGGATCGACCCGGCCGAACCGGCGGTGGGCGATGTGCGGCGGCTGATCGGCGAACACTTGCCCGGCATGGTCGCCAGCTATGTCCGCATCCCCGCCCATCTGCGCAGCGAAACGCGCGGCGGCAAGACTGCCGATGCGCAATTGACCGAGGGCCTGTCGCGCATCACCGATGAAATCGACACGCTGTCGCGCCGTCTGGCCGATGGCGACATCGACGCGCTGGCGACCGAAGCGCGCTATCTTGACTATCGCTATGGCAACGCGCTTGAGGAAACGCCCTAGTGGATTGTTTTTGACATTTGCATCCCGCCATCCGGATAGCACGGTCGCAAATGTCAAAAACGAAAAATCCACTAGAATCAAAAGTTTCTAGTGGCCCGAAAAGATTCTGACATTTGCGCACCGCCTAGCCGAGGGCGGTAGCAAATGTCAGAATCGGACCACTAGTGGATTGTTTTTGACATTTGCATCCCGCCATCCGGATAGCACGGTCGCAAATGTCAGAATCGGACCACTAGCCTTCCGGAGCATTGATGCGTCTCGAAATTCCCCACTCGCTCGGCAAGGATGAAGTCCGCCGCCGCATTGCCGCACGCATGGACGGCGCCGAAGCCAAAGCGGGCGCGCTGGTCGGCGGCCCGCTCAGCCTGACGCTGCACTGGATCGAGCAGGACCGCCTGTCGGTCGAAGCCTCGACAATGGGCTATACCGTGCCGAGCACGCTCGACATCACCGAGACCGCGCTGGTGTTCGATGTGACGATACCGGGCGGTCTGGGCTTTGCCCGCGGCATGATCGAATCGATGATCCGCGAACGGGGCGAAAAGCTGCTTTCCTGACCGGGAGGGCAGCTTACCGATCGACGAAACAGTCCCGGATGGCGGCGGTGTATTGCGCCACATTGGCCTCGCCACAGGGGTCGAGCGTTTTCAGAAAGGCCCGGCTCCGCGCGCGATAGGCATCAAGCTCTGCATCGTGGCAGGCCATCGCCGCCAGCAGCGCCCGCGCGCCGTCTTCGCAATCCAGATCGCGATAGCGATAGCCGCAATCGGCCAGCAGCGCGGAATTGTGAATCAGCGGGAAACCGCCGTGCAGCGCCTCGTAGTAAAGATAATTCTGCGCATTATCGACGTGATGCGACACGATGCAATTGGCCAGATCATGCATGATCCGGCTGATCTTGTAGCGCGGCCGGAATGTGACGAGCCCGCTGCGAACCACCTCGAGGGCAGCGGCGAAATGGGCGAAATACCCCTCTCGCCTGAACAGATCGGCGTTGAAGACCTGCATCGCGGCCAGGATCTGCGGCTGTCTGCGATAGACCTCTTCGCCAATCAGCATCGGAACATGGCACGTCTTTACCGAGCACCGGTTGGGCTCCATGATCGCGATCCGCCAGGGCGCACCGTCCGGTTTGTATCCCCATGGCCGCCCGGTCGCCTGCGCATCGCGCTCGATCAGCAGCGGGCTCCACAAATGGGTCATCGTCCTGACCGGCGCGCGCAACAGATTGGCGTAATAGGCCGCATTGGTCCGCTCGAATGCGGGCAGGGTCCAGATCTGGTCGTATTCGATGCCATAGACCAGTTGCCCCGGAGGCAGGGTATTGGCCATGCTTTCCATGTCTATGACATAATCATTGGCCACGCGCATGGCGATGATCCGCCCCCCGCGCGCCCGGAATTGGGCGGTCCAGCCGTCCTTGAGGTGCGCGCCCAATTCGATCACGACATCGAGCGTGTTCATCGCCTCGACCATGTCGATCACCGGACAGAGCAGTTCGGCTTCGAAATTGCCGCCCTTGTGCAAGGCCTTTGGCGCGCCGTTGACCACGAAACATTGCGAAACGATCGGCGAACGCATCAGCAGCATCAGCAGGAAGTTGGCGTTTTGATGAATGCCGTTTTCCCATAGCGATTGATCGCCGCCCCGGATGAACATGGTCACCCCGACCTTGAGGCCGCGATCGACGCGCGCAGAGCCCGTCATATCAGACCTCCCGCATCACGGCGCGTTGGTAAACAGCGACAATGTCGTCATTCGCGACATCAAACCGCCGCAGTTTACGGCGCGTTTCGGCGCGATGGGCCTCGAAATGGGCCGGATTGGCCAGAAGAATGTCGCCCAACAGCGCGACCGCGCGATCGATGTCGCTGTCGCTGTCGGCGTAATAATGGCCCAGATCCGACAGCGCGGGCACATTGTGCAGCAAGGGATAGCCGGCGTGGAGCGTATCGAGATGATCGAATTCGACCGATCCGTCGCCATTGTGCGCAAAGACGAAATCCGCGTGATCCGGCAAAAACGCGAAAAAATCCCGATCGTCCCAGATCGTCAGCAAGCCCTGATGATGCACTTCGCAATTCGCCGCGATGAAATTGAAGGTCAATTGATCGGGAAGATGCACCCCGTGACGATACTCCACGCGAGCGATCGCGCCGGGATTTTCGGTATGAAACCGGTTGACGGCCAAGAGCGGTATGACCCCCATCTTGCGCGCGGTCGCATTGGGCTCGTTGATCACGCAGCGCAGCGCGCCCCCGCAGCGCGGCGCATAAGCCAGCACAAATCCCGCCCCCTCCGCCTGCCGGCGATCATGCCGTTCGATCACCGAGGCCGACCAGACGCGCGGCACAAAGCGTACCGGGCAGCGGTACAGCGTGTGCAAGAGGCGTTCCTGATTGCGAAACGTGTCAAAAGTCCAGATCTCGTCATGGCATTCGACCGGACCGAATTTCGCCCCGCGATCAAAGATCGAACGCTCGACCCATCCCGCATAAGGATTGTCCGGCAGAAACAGGACATAGCGACCGCCCCGCGCGCGAAAGGGCGCAATATCGGCCAGAGCGAGATCCTGCCCCACCGCAATGATCAGATCGCAGCATCGCGCGGCTTCGGTGGGCGAGAGGGGGGCGAGATCTTCGGGCGCGGTCGGTTCTGCGATGATCCGACAGGTCAGGCCCGCGACCTTGCCGAGCACTTCCAGCAGATGCCAGGCCGCGCGATTGCGCCGCGCCAGACCGAATCCGTCCGCCGCCGCGCTCGCAAACGCAATTCCCACCAGCATTGCCCGAACCGCCCTTCACCTTAGCATTGCGTTACGCGACGATAGGCGACTTGCCCCCGCCGGACATCAGGGCGAATACGGATCTCCCCCGCCCGACGTTCGGATCAAAGGCGCACGTCACAGATCCTCGCGGTGCAATTCGAGCAAGCCGCGCGGCAGGCGCAGCGTCTGCGCGACAAGGCGGGTTTCGAGCAGAAGATAGACCAGCGCGGCCATCAGCAGGGCAATCGCGGTGAAGAAGCTGACTTGCGTGGCAAGGCGCAGTTCCTGGCCGAACAATTCGCCAAGGAACAAAGTGCCCACCGTTACCCCGATGCCAAGCGCGCTGAGCACGAGAATCAGCAGCGCATTGCCGATCAGTTGAATGCGCCGATCGACATAGCGCATTTCGATCACCACGACGTCGTGTTCAGCACCCAGCGTTTCGGCATGGAGTTTTTGCAGCACGCGCGACCGGTCGACGATTCGCCCCAGCCGTGTGGTCAGGATGTTCATGATATTGCCGATCGCCACCAGCACAAACACCGGCGCGAGCGAAAGCTGAATGGTCTGCGCAATCATCGGGCCATGATGCCAGCGCGCCGCGCCATGGCAAGGTTCAATTCCAGAAGAATCGCTGTTGCCAGCCAAACGGCGCCTCGATCGGATCACCGTTCTGATCGAGCGCGGGGTGAAAGCGGAAGCGTTCGCGGGCCAGTTTGCACGTCACCGCGTCGGCTTCGGGATCGCCGCTCGGCTGATGCACGCGGCAGGCGGTGACATGCCCGTCGGTGCCCACGGTCAGCACGACGATCACGGCAGTGCCCAGCCGCTTTGCCCGCCCTGCCTTGGGGTAATCGCTCTCTGCGAGATCGCCTGCAATTTTCTCCGGCTTTGCGGCGACAAAGCGCCCGCCGCTACCGTTGCCCGCGCCGCCGCTGCCCGTGCCGGCGCCTGTGCTCGCCCCGCCGGTGCCTTCGCCGCTCGCCGTGGCGCCCGAACGGGTTTCGTTGCCGGTGCCCGCGACAGGCGCTGCGGGCGGGGCCGGGATCGGCAGTCGCGCCGGTGGGGCAACGATCTGGTCGGCGGCGGCGCGCTTGCCCGCCGCGCCGCTGGCGCCTTCGGCTTCGTGGCTGGTTACCGCGCGGGTCGGCGCGGGCGGCGGGGCGGGCTTGTCGGGCACGGTCAGCGCCACCAGAACCGGCCCCAGCCCGACTTGCTCTGCCAGCGCGCGCACGCCGCCAAAGGCGCGGACCAGCCCAAAGCCGAGCAGGACATGGATCGCGACAATCGTCAGACCAAGCCCCGCGCGCGCACGCCGCGACAGCGCAGGCGTATCGGCAAAACGGGCCGGAGCGGGCGATGCAGAGGCCGGCGATGCAGAGGCGGGCGACGGTCTGGCCATGGCGCCGCTCTATCAGGTTTCGAGCAGGCTGTCCTCGCGCGCCAGACTATAGAGCGTCAGCCCATGCGCGCGCGCCTGATCGACCGCCATCGTCGATGCGGCGGAAATCGTCGCCAATACCGGGACATGGGCGATCACCGCCTTTTGCACGAGTTCAAAGCTGCACCGCGCGGTCAGCACGACAAAGCCTGTCGCCGGATCGATCCCCGCATGCGCCAGCGCGCCGAGCAGCTTGTCGAATGCATTGTGCCGCCCGACATCTTCGCGCACGAGGCGGATCGTGCCATCGGGATCGCAGAACGCGGCACCATGCGCGGCGCGCGTGGCCCGGCCCAGCGCCTGATGATCGCCCAGCGCCGCGACCGCGCGAAACACCGCCGCCTTGGCGACCGTCAGCCGCGCCGTGATCGGAGGCAAGGGCCGCAAGACCTGTTCGAGGCTTTCGATCCCGCACAACCCGCAACTGCCCTCGGCCAGCCGCAGCCGCGCGCGGTCGATCAGGGGCCCCGCCGAGGGCGCATCGAGCAACACGCGCAGCATCCAGCCGCCCGCAGGAACCGCAACCGCATCGGCGGACACGAATTCGCGAGCGTCATCGATCAACTGCTCCGACAGGCAAAAACCCAGCGCATAATCGGTCAGATCGGCGGGCGTCGCCATCATCACGGCATAGCCAATGCCGTTGATTTCGATCGCGATCGGCGCTTCTTCGATCAAGTGCCGGGTCGCCCCTCGCGCCGGCCTGCCATCGGCGAAATGTTCGGTAACGACGCTCGGACGCGCGCCTTCAACGGACTGCATGGCCCCGCTCCCGTGCGCCGAGAGCCAGCCGTTCGAGCGCGGCAATCGCCAGCGGGTCAAGCCCGTCGGGCCCGTGCGCAAACAGCTGCTCCTGCATCCGCACGGTCCAGAAGGCATGGATATGGTCCGCGATCGCCGCGACCGGATCCTTGTCATGCGTCAGATTGCGCGCGATCTGGTTGGCCATGCGCACCAGCTTGGCAACGGTATCGACGGTGTGATCCTCCGCGCTCATTCCGCCGGCTCCGCCATGATGCGGCGCGACTGCGCGGCCTGATTGTCATAGTCTTCCTGCCACTGGCTCGGGCCGTTCGATGGCATGACCTGCACGGCGGTCACTTTGTATTCGGGGCAATTGGTCGCCCAGTCGGAATAGTCGGTGGTGACGACATTGGCCTGAGTCGCGGGGTGGTGAAACGTGGTGTAAACCACCCCCGGCGCGACCCGGTCGGTAACCGTCGCGCGCAAGGTGGTTTCGCCCGACCGGCTGGCGAGCCGTACCCAATCGCCGCTACGGATGCCCCGGTTTTCCGCATCGGAGGGATGGACTTCGAGCACGTCTTCGCCGTGCCAGACGGTGTTTTCGGTGCGCCGCGTCTGCGCGCCGACGTTGTATTGCGACAAGATCCGCCCGGTGGTCAGCAACAAGGGGAAGCGCGGCCCGGTGCGTTCGTCGGTCGGAATATATTCGGTCACCACGAACTTGCCCTTGCCGCGCACAAAGCCATCGACATGCATGATCGGCGATCCGTCGGGATGCGCAGCGTTGACCGGCCATTGCAGCGAGCCATCGGCGTCAAGCCGATCGTAATTGACCCCGGCAAAGCTCGGCGTCAGGCGGGCGATCTCGTCCATGATTTCGCCCGGATGCGCATAGTTCCAGTCGAGCCCCATGGCGCGCGCCAGTTCCTGCGTGACCTGCCAGTCTTCATAGCCGTTGACCGGCTCCATCACCTTGCGCACGCGCTGGATACGGCGTTCGGCATTGGTGAACGTGCCGTTCTTTTCAAGGAAGCTCGATCCCGGCAGGAAGACATGCGCATAATTGGCCGTTTCGTTGAGAAACAGGTCATGCACGATAACGCATTCCATCGCCGCGAGCCCGGCGGCGACATGCTTTGTATCCGGGTCGGACTGGAGGATGTCCTCGCCCTGGACATAGAGCCCCTTGAACGCGCCATCGGTCGCGGCATCGAGCATGTTGGGAATGCGCATCCCCGGCTCGGGATCGATCGCCACGCCCCATTCCGCTTCAAACAGCGCGCGCGCCTCGGGATCGGAAACATGGCGGTATCCCGACAGTTCATGCGGGAAAGAGCCCATGTCGCAGGCGCCCTGCACATTGTTCTGCCCGCGCAAGGGGTTTACCCCGACGCCGCGCCTGCCGATATTGCCCGTCGCCATGGCCAGATTGGCAATCGCCATGACGGTCGAAGAGCCCTGGCTGTGCTCGGTCACGCCCAGCCCGTAATAGATCGCGCCATTGCCGCCCGTGGCAAACAGCCGCGCCGCGCCGCGCACCAGATCGGCATCGACGCCGGTGACGGGGGCAAGGAATTCCGGGCTGTTGCGCTCGTCCGAAACGAAATCGGCCCAGTCGCGGTATTCGTCCCCATCGCAGCGGTCGCGCACGAAGGCTTCATCGACCAGGCCTTCGGTCACGATGACATGCGCCATCGCCGTCAGCACCGCGACATTGGTGCCGGGGCGCAAGGGCAAGTGATAATCGGCGGCGATATGCGGCGAGCGCACCATGTCGGTCCGGCGCGGATCGATCACGATCAGCTTTGCCCCCTGTCTCAGCCGCCGCTTCATCCGGCTGGCAAACACGGGATGCCCGTCGGTCGGATTGGCGCCGATCACCAGGATCACGTCGCTGTCGTCAACGCTGTCGAAATCCTGCGTTCCGGCGGACGTGCCGAATGTGGTCTTGAGGCCATAGCCGGTCGGCGAATGGCACACGCGCGCGCATGTATCGACATTGTTGGTGCCAAAGCCCGCGCGCACCAGTTTCTGCACGAGAAAGCCTTCCTCGTTGGTGCAGCGGCTCGACACCAGCCCGCCCAGCGCATTGTTGCCATACGTATCGGCGATGCGGCGGAATTCGCGCGCGGCATGGCCCAGCGCTTCTTCCCACGAGACTTCGCGCCAGGGCTGATCGATGCGTTCGCGGATCATCGGCGTGGTGATCCGTTCCTGATGCATGGCATAGCCCCAGGCAAAGCGGCCCTTGACGCAGGAATGCCCGTGGTTTGCCTTGCCGTCTTTCCACGGCACCATGCGCACGACCTGTTCGCCCCGCATTTCCGCGCGGAAGGTGCAGCCGACGCCGCAATAGGCGCATGTCGTGATCACGGCGCGCTCGGGCTTGCCGATGGCCTTGACCGCCTTTTCATTGAGCGTCGCGGTCGGGCAGGCCTGCACACAGGCGCCGCACGAAACGCATTCGGACGACAGGAAATCGTCGCTCGCCAGCCCCGCGCTGACTTTCGAGCCAAACCCGCGCCCGTCGATAGTCAGCGCAAACGTCCCCTGCACTTCCTCGCAGGCGCGCACGCAGCGCGAACAGACGATGCATTTCGACGGATCGAAATCGAAATAGGGGTTCGAACTGTCGGTCTCGGCGCCAAGGTGATTGTCCCCCTCATAGCCATAGCGCACATCGCGCAGGCCGACATTGGCCGCCATGTCCTGCAATTCGCAGTCGTTGTTGGCGCTGCATGTCAGGCAGTCGAGCGGATGATCGGAGATATAGAGCTCCATCACCCCCCGGCGCAGTTTCTGCAGCTTTTCGGTCTGGGTGTGCACGACCATGCCCGGCGCGACCGGCGTCGTGCAAGACGCGGGCGTGCCGCGCATCCCGTCGATTTCGACAAGGCACAGGCGGCACGAGCCATATTGCTTCAGGCTGTCGGTCGCGCAAAGTTTGGGAATCGATCCGCCCGACACCGCCGCCGCGCGCATCACCGTCGTCCCGGTGGGCACGCTGACTTCGCGCCCGTCGATCAACAGCGTGACAGGCGACAGCGTAACGGGGATTTCGCTGCGGACTTCGGGTGTGCCGAAATCGGCCTGGGGTTCATAGCCCATGGGCGTGTTCCTTCGCGGCGATGAGATCGGCCGGAGTGTTGATATTGAACGGCTGGCGCGACAGGCGCACCGCGCGCGCGCCGATGCGCAAGGCAAAGGCGCGCAAGGAATGCACGGTATCTTCGGCCAGCAAGGCATCGAGAGCGCCCCGCGCGGCAACCGGCCAAAGCCCGATGACCGGCGCGCCCTCGGCATAGGCAGGGGCAGGCGACAGCTCTGCGATCAGATCGACGGGCCCATCGAAGGCATCGACCGGGATCGACAACACCGCGTCAAACCCATGGCCGGCAGCATGATGCAGCGCGCCGCACAGCCCACCCAGCGGCCCCAGCCCGGGCGCCGGATGATCGGGCACCACCGCGACCGGCGCTTCGGCGCGTCCGGCGACAATGACCGCATCGCATTGCCGCTCAAGATTCGCCACCGCGCGCGCGATCAGGCTGCGTCCGCCGATCTCGGCCAGCGCCTTGTCGCTGCCAAACCGGCGCGATGTGCCGCCCGCCAGAACCACGCCCATGACGCGCGCAGCGATCATTCCGCCGCCTCCTGCACCCGCGCGGGCAGGCCGAAATCTTCGGGAAACCAGCGCAGCGCCGACAGCACGGGATAAGGCGTAAAGCCGCCGAGCGCGCACAACGAGCCGAATTTCATCGTCTCGCAAAGATCGGTCAGCAGTGCGATGTCTTCGGACAAAGTGCGCGCGCCCTTCTTCGCATTGTGCATCTGCGGCAGCGTTTCAACGCGATCGGCCACCCGCCCGGTGCGCGCGCGGATGCGATCGAGCACTTCGACCCCGCGCGTCGATCCGATGCGGCACGGGGTACATTTGCCGCAGCTTTCGACCGCGCAGAACTGCATGGCAAAGCGCGCCTGCGCCGACAAGTCGACCGTATCGTCGAACACGGTGATCCCGGCATGGCCGATCAGCGCGTCGGCGGCGGCAAAGCTTTCGTAATCGAACGGCAGATGAAAATCCGATGGCGGATGATAGGCGCCCAGCGGCCCGCCGACCTGCACCGCGCGCACCGGGCGCCCGCTGGCAGTGCCCCCGCCGATGTCCATGACCAGCTCGCCCAGCGTGATCCCGAAGCCGACTTCGAACAGGCCGCCATGGCGCACATTGCCCGCGATCTGGATCGGCATCGTCCCGCGCGAACGGCCAAACCCGACCGAGGCATAATGCGCCGCGCCATTGGCCATGATCCACGGCACCGCCGTCAACGTCAGCACGTTGTTGACCACGGTCGGCTGACCAAACAGCCCTTCGAGCGCAGGCAACGGCGGCTTCGCGCGCACTTCGCCGCGTTTGCCTTCCAGACTGTTGAGCAGCGAGGTTTCCTCACCGCAGACATAGGCCCCAGCGCCCACGCGCACTTCGATGCGAAACGGCGCGATGATCGGCGCGGCGCGTTCGACCGCCGCGCGCATTTTCGCGATCGCATGGGGATATTCGCTGCGGATATAGACGTAGCCCCGCTGCGCGCCGACCGCGAACCCGGCAATCGCCATGCCCTCGATCAGATGATAGGGATCGCCCTCCATCACCATACGGTCGGCAAATGTGCCGCTGTCGCCTTCGTCGGCGTTGCATACGACATATTTGCGCGGGGATGGCGCCTTGGCCACCGTGGTCCACTTGATCCCGGCGGGAAAACCCGCGCCGCCGCGCCCGCGCAGGCCCGACCGCGTCACTTCGGCAATCGTCGCCTCCGCCCCCAGCTCGCGCGCGCGCTCCAGCCCGATCCAGCCCCCGGTCGCGGCATAATCATCGAGGCTGAGCGGGCGGATCTTGCCCGCGCGCGCAAACGTCAGCCGCTCCTGCCGGGCGATGAACGGATGCGCCACGATCCGCCCGATGCCCAGCGGGCTGGTCCCGGCGAGCACGGCCCCGACATCGCCCGGCGTCAGCGGGCCAAACCCGTGCCCGTCGATTTCAGCCAGCGGCTCGAGCCAGTGCATGCCCCAGCTCGACACCCGAATGACCGTGCAGCCCGCCGCCGCAAAGGCATCGGCAACCGCATCGGCGCCGCAGGCCAGGGCCAGCGCATCGTCGCTGATCCGGACGGTAACCGCGCTCACGCCCTGCTCTCCCCGGCCACGTTCTCCAACGCCACGTTCTCTACCAATGCAGACAGCCGCGCGGCATTGAGCCGGGCATGAAGCCCATCGCCGACCATGGCATTGGGCCCGACACTGCACAGGCCAAGGCAATAGACCGGCTCGATCGTCACCCGCGTTTCCCCGGCCAGCGTCGCGGCCAGCGCTTCGCCCCCGCGCGCCTGACAGCTTTCCGCGCGGCACAGCTTGATCACCGGGCGCGGCGCGGGCGTTTCGTGAAAATCGTGATAGAAACTGACCACGCCATGGACTTCGGCGCGGCTGAGATTGAGCGCGGCGGCAATCGCACGCACCGTCTCTTCGCCGACATGGCCAAAAGCCGCCTGAACGTCGTGCAAGATCGGCAACAACGCCCCTTCGCGCCCGGCATGGGCGGCAAGGATGCGATCAAGTTCGGTCGGTGTCATCGGCGCCATATCAATCCTGTCCAGCGCGAACCCTTCGCGCGCTGCCCTGTGAAGTCAAATCGAAACCGGCAAAGATTGATAGAGGCCATCTATCACAAAAGCCCGCGCCGCCGCCACGGCCGCTTGCGCGCGCGGCAGTGGCGGATCGCGATCAAGCACGAGAAGGCCCACCCGCCGCACCGGCTCGGCCGGATCGAGCGGCACAAACCGCGCCCATTCAGCCCCGGCCAGAAGATGCGCATAGCCATCGGGCACGATCGCCGAAAACGCGCCCGAAGCGACCAGCGCAAACAGCGCGACATGGCTGTCCGCCGTCGCCCTGGGCCGCGCGACATGGCCGCGCAGCGCAAGGCGCTGGTCCAGAATGCGGCGATAGAGCATGGTTTCGTCAAGCAGGCACAGATCCTGCGCCACCGCTTCGTCCCAGCCGATCGTCACCCGATCGTCAAACCGCCCGCCGCGCCGGGTCAGAAACAGATAGTCCTCGCCCGCCAGCGGCACCGCCGTCAGCCCAGGCGGCGGGTCCTGATCGAGATAGGTGATCCCGGCGTCGATCTCGAGCGCGGGCAGCGCCTGATCGATCGCCCGCGCCGTCGCCGAACGCACCGACAACACGAGCCCCGGATTGGCCGCCAGCAACGCCGCCCCAAACCGCCCGACCAGCGGCAAGGCGGCAGGAATGGCCGCAAGCGTAAACGGGCCTTCGAGCGGGGTCGCCATGACTGCCGCATGCATCGCCCCCATCGCGCCCAGAATCTGCTGCGCCCAGGGCAGCATGGCCTCGCCATGCGGGGTCAGCCCGATGAAACGCCGATCCCGCTCGACCAGACGCCGACCCAATTCCTGCTCCAGCGCGACCATCCCCGCCGAAAGCGTGGGCTGCGACACGCCGCATTCCTCTGCCGCGCGCGCAAAATGGCGCATGCGGGCCAGCGTGACGAAATAGCGCAAGTGGCGCAACTGCATGGATTGAAGTTCTCCCCATGCATGTCCTAGCCGGGAGCGGCCATCGTGTCATCTCGCCCGAATGGCCCGAAGGCGTGGCCAATTCGCTCGGGAACGGGCGCAGTTACACCTCCCTCCCTGTCCGCTTCGATGTACCCCATCATCGGTGAATTCAGGAATTTGAGGACAAGATGGCAAGCGGACAACCGAGGGCAGGCGGGCAACCGATCGCGCACACAAGCCGCAATACCACCACGGCAGAGCTCGTCGCCAGTGGCCGGCAGGTCATCGGCATAGAGGCCGCCGCACTTACCCGGCTGGCCGATGCGCTCGACGATCGCTTTGCCGAGGCGGTACACCTGATCATGACGGCCACCCGTCGCGTGGTCGTGACGGGCATGGGCAAATCGGGCCATGTCGCGCGCAAGATCGTCGCCACGCTGTCGGCCACGGGCACACCCGCGATGTTTCTTCACCCTGCCGAGGCGGCGCATGGCGATCTGGGCATGCTGATGCCCGGCGATGTGTTGATCGTGCTGTCCAATTCGGGCGCCACGCCCGAAGTGCGGCCGATCATGCGCTATGCCCGCTCGCTCGGCTGCAGCGTGATCGGCATTTCCGCCAGACCGCATTCGCCGGTGCTCAAGGGCGCCGATGTCGCGCTGGTCCTGCCCGATGCGCGCGAGGCATGCCCGGTCAATATCGCGCCGACGACATCGACGACGATGATGATGGCGCTGGGCGATGCGCTGGCGGTGACGGTCATGGGGCGGCGCGGCATCTCGCGCGAGCGCATCCATGTGCTGCACCCCGGCGGGACGATCGGCGCCAGCCTGACCCCGGTCGAAGAAGTGATGCACGCAGCGCCCGGCCTGCCGCTGGTGCCGCTGACCATGCCGATGCGCGATGTTCTGGTGGTGATGACCGAAAAGAGCCTGGGGATCGCGGGCGTGATCGATGGCAGCGGTCGGCTGGCCGGGGCGATCACCGATGGCGATTTGCGGCGCCATATCGACCGCCTGATGGATTCTTCCGCGCAAGACGTGATGACGCGCGATCCCAAGACCATTGCGCAGGGCAGCCTGGCCGGCGATGCGCGCGCGCTGTTGAACGAGGCGCGGATCACCGCGCTGTTCGTGGTCGCGCGCGATGATCCGCGCCGCCCGCTCGGCGTGGTGCATATTCACGATCTGACGCGGTGCGACCTTGCCGTTTCGGCCCCCATGGAGGCCGATGCGCAATGACCGGAATGGCATTGCCCGAACGGATCCCCGAACGGATCCCCGAACGAATCCCCGAACGAATCATAGTCATTCCCGCCCGCCATGGCTCAACCCGCTTTCCGGGAAAGCCGCTGGTCGATCTTCGCGGCGCAGGCGGCAGGCCGCGCCCCCTGATCGAGCGGACCTGGCGCACAGCCATGGCCGTTCGCGGGATCAGCCGCGTGCTGATCGCGACCGACGATGACCGCATTGCCGGGACCGCGCGCGGGTTTGGCGCGGATGTGGTGATGACCCCGATGCACTGCCGCAACGGCACCGAACGCTGCGCCGCCGTGCTCGATGCGCTCGACCATGATCCCGATCTCGTCATCAATCTTCAGGGCGATGCGCCGCTGACCCCGCCCGATGTCGTTGCCGCCTTGATCGCGCGGATCGAAGGCGCCCCCGATCTCGGCGTCGCGACTCCGGCGGCGCCCTGCACGCCGGGCGTGCTGTCGGCGCTGATCACCGATCAGGCGGCGGGGCGCGTCGGCGGGACGACCGTCGTGTTCGACGGCGCACACCGCGCGCTCTATTTCTCCAAACGCGTCATTCCCCATGTCGCGCCCGAACGATTGGCAACACAGGCGCACGCGGTTCATCTGCATATGGGCGTCTATGCCTATCGCCCCTCGGCCTTGCGCGCCTATGCGGCGGCGGCGCCTTCGCCGCTCGAAGATCTCGAAGGGCTCGAGCAACTGCGGTTTTGCGATCGGGGCGTACCGGTCGGGGTCGCGCTGTGTGCCGCGCCCGCCTGGGATGCGATCGAGTGCAACAATCCGGGTGACATTCCCCTGATCGAGCGCGTACTCGCCGAGCTGGGGATCGATTAGGGCGGATTGACGGGATGCAGATCGCGGGACACACGATGGGCGCCATGGCCCGGCCGTTTCTGATTGCCGGGCCCTGCGTGATCGAAAGCGAGGCCTTGTGCCTGGAGATCGCGCGCCATCTCGCCCGGCTGCGCGATCGGCTGGGCATCGCGGTGGTGTTCAAGGCCAGCTTCGACAAGGCCAACCGCAGCGCCCATACCAGCTTTCGCGGCCCCGGGCTTGACGAAGGGCTGGCGGTGCTCGGCAAAGTCCGCGCCGAAACCGGCCTGCCGCTCTTGACCGACATTCACAGCGCCGAGCAAGTCGCGCGCGTTGCCGAAGTGGTCGACGTGTTGCAGACCCCGGCCTTCCTCGCGCGCCAGACCGACCTGATCATGGCCGCCGCCGCCAGCGGACGCCCGGTCAATATCAAGAAGGCGCAGTTCATGGCGCCGGGCGACATGGTGCCGGTCGTCGCCAAAGCGCGCGCCGCCGCCCGCGCCGCCGGGCACGACGAAGACTGCGTGATGGTCTGCGAACGCGGCACCAGCTTTGGCTATCACAACCTGGTGGTCGACATGCGCGCGCTGGTGGAAATGCGCGAAACCGCCTGCCCGGTGATCTTCGACGCCACCCATTCGGTCCAGTTGCCGGGCGCCATGGCCGGATCATCGGGCGGCCGCAGCGAATTCGTCGCCCCCCTCGCCCGCGCCGCCGCCGCCGTCGGCGTGTCCGGCCTGTTCATGGAAACCCACCCCACCCCCGCCCAGGCCCTCTCCGACGGCCCCAACGCCATCCCCCTCGACCAGCTCGACAGCCTGATCGAACGCATCCTGCGCGTGGCCGAGGCCGCCCACGGCAACGCGTGAAGTGGTTGGTTGCGGGAATGGCGCGTGTCAGGTTGGCCAGGATGAAGCGGCCTTCCATTCAACTGCCTGACTCACAGGCTGCCGCGCGCCAACGCCGCAGCATAGCTAGCCCCAATACTGTTCACGTAAGGTAAGATTTGCTATACCTGTGTCCGGCGTTAGCCATCGGGAGGCATTGGTATGGCACGGACTGTTGCAGAACTTCCATCGGGTCCCCGGATCACAGATCACATCAGCCTGGGCGTGATTGCGCGCA
>Ga0302198_10000258_pt1 | contig 58388 bp, 46 predicted proteins | sample II_Bog_N2_2_FD_193521 | JGI IMG/M metagenome (GOLD analysis project Ga0302198, IMG submission 193521) | Peat permafrost microbial communities from Stordalen Mire near Abisko, Sweden - II_Bog_N2_2 | ecosystem: Environmental > Terrestrial > Soil > Wetlands > Peat | place: Sweden: Abisko...
CAACTGCGATCATCGAACTGGCAATATTCCTATGAAAGCGGGCGTTTTCAGCGCTAATTCGATGGTGAGCGGGCCCGCTAATTCGCGACATTCGCGGACTATCGGTAACGATCGAAGAGGAACGGAAAAACCCAGGAAAATCGGATTTGGGTGTCGGGAAATCGATGAACGCAACCCGCATGGTTGGCTGAAGTAATTCATCTCATCGAAGGGCGACTACGGGCTCCCCGTTCTGCTCTTCGCCAACTTCGCCGTGTTCCGCCATGGCATTGTCCGGCCTGGGCGTGACGTCATTTTGAGCAAAACCGGTAATACATTTCGCTAAATGCCAAGATTTTTGTTGTATTCAATCCAGTGATCGGCGCGGCTTCGCCAGGAATGGATAATGCCGCGCATTTGGGGGGATTACTTACGGGTGAATTAAACCAACTCAATACTGACTCGCCGTCCGACGATGGCGGCTGCGCGTTGCAAGCTAGAAAGCGTGATGTCGTTCTTGGGGTCGAGCAGGCGATCTACTTGAGTGCGACTTGTTTTCAGCAGCGCTGCCATGCGCACCTTAGAGATTTTCTTCTTCTTCATCGCTTCCGCGAGCTGCCAAGCGACCACCTCCTTGATCGCTTTAGCCTGCGCTTCCTCGTAAATTCCTTCCCCCTTAAGGAAGTCGTCAAGGCTCGAACCGATATGCTTTTTGCTCACCACTCTATATCCTCTTTTCGCTTCCTCGCGAGTTTCAAATCTTCATCCGGCGTCGCACGCGTTTTCTTGATGAAGCCGTGCAATGCCACAAGCTGGCGCTTGTGTAAGCAGAAAAACACTCGCGCGATGCGGTCACTCGGCAATTTGGCTCGCACTTCCCACAATCCGCCGCCCATCGCCCTGCACAGCGGCATTCCAATTGGCCAACGCCACTGGACGCGCATCAAATTAAGGCCGACGCTGTGCCGATCCGCGGCGTCCAAGCTTTTCAGCCACTCCCTCACAGGCTCATTGCCTGCCTCCGTTCGATAAAACACCAGTGGAATTTTTTGCCGATCTTCCACCGCGTACCTTATAAAGTGCAGTGTACATTAAAAGGTGCAGTCGTGCAAGGGCACGCAAATCTGCTCCGACAGTTAATCGATGCGCTCGGTAGGGATCGGATTTTGCGACCCAATTTGGGGTAGGCCAGAGGGGCTTCATTCTCGGTAACTTTATGGGCAACTGCGATTCTCGAATTGGGGTTATTCCAGTAAAAATAGGCGCTTTGCGCGCTAATTCGATGGTGAGCGGGCCCGCCATTCACGCTCCCGCCAGGGGCTGGGGCATCAATCTGTCGTACGACTTCTGGGGGTTGCGCCCGCGGCACCCGCCCGGTGTATCCTGCCCGCAAGAATCACGCAGACAGGGGAGCTGGGAATGTTGGGAGACGCGCCCGAATCCATCGCGCGGCATGGGCCGGGTGGCCCGCAGCCGGCGGCGCAAGGGCCTGATGCGCCCAGCGCTGCTTTTCCTGCCGCCCCGGACCTGGCCGACCTGATCGGACGACACGTAGCGGGTCGCGCCCTCGACCGGTCCTTCTACACGGACCCAAGGATCTTCGAGCGCGAGATGGACCGTATCATGCTCCGGCACTGGTTCTGCGCGGGGCACGCGAGCAGTGTGCCGCGCACCGGCGACTTCCGGGTCGTCGACGTCGGCTCGGAATCCGTGATCATCGTCCGGGACCAGGACGGGGAGATTCGGGCGCTGCTCAATGTCTGCCGGCACCGCGGATCGCGGATCTGCACCGTACCATCGGGCAGGGCGAGCGCCGGTCGGCTCACCTGCCCCTATCACGCGTGGACATACGATCTGAACGGGAGGCTCGTCACCGCGCGCCAGATGCCCGAGTCGTTCGACCGAGGGCGTTTTGGCCTGCGGACATTGCCGGTCCGGGTCGACGAGGGGCTGATTTTCACGACTTTCGCCGAGCAGCCGCTCGACTTCGCGCCGGCGGCGCAGGCGCTCTCGCAGACGGCGCGCGTCCACGGTTGGGCCAGGGCGAAGGTCGCGCACCACGAGACGTACTCGATCAGAGCCAACTGGAAGCTTGCGGTGGAGAACTACATGGAGTGCTACCACTGCCAGCCGTCCCATCCGGAATTCTCCAAGCGTCACATCTATGCCCGCCCCGCCGAGCAGATCCAGGAACTTGAACTAGCCGGGCGGCGCCGGGCCGAGGCGCTGGGCATCGTCATCGCGGATGTCGACCAGTACGCGTGCGCCGCCCCGGCCGGAAGCGAGTTCGTCTCGGTCTTTCGCAGCGCGCTCAACGACGGCGTCGACAGTGCGACGCCCGACAGCCAGCCGGTCGGGAAACTGATGGGCGAGTTCAAGGCACACGACGGGAATTCGACCTACTTCGATGTCGGCCCCTTCAGTGACTTTCTGGCGTATGCGGACTACGGCGTGATCTATCGCTTCGTGCCCCGGTCGGTTCGGCACACGGAAATGGAAGTGATCTGGCTCGTGCACGAGGATGCAGTCGAGGGATCGGACTACGACGTCGAGAAACTGACCTGGCTGTGGCGGGTCACGAGCGCGGAAGACAAGAAGATCGTCGAACTCAACCAGGCGGGTGTGAATTCCCGATTCTTCGAACCGGGGCCCTATTCGCTTCAGGAGCCGTACGCGCTGCGCTTCGTCGATTGGTACCTGAGAGAACTGTCGACGAATTAGGGCGCGAGGATCGTGTATCATAACCTCACTGTGAGCAATGATTGGGGAGGGATCTCATGAGTAGCCGTGCCGCAGTTGCCATGATGTCGCTGGCGATGACCTTCGCCATTTCGCCGGGTGCGCTCGGCGCACCCCGCTATCTCACCAACGCGGTGTCCGACACCTCGCGCCCAAAGGACGATGTCAAAGTCGACGCCGACCGCAAGCCGGCGGAGGTCATGGCCTATGCGGGCGTGAGGCCCGGGGAAATCATCGCGGAGTACCTGCCCGGCGGCGGCTACTACACCCGGTTGCTGAGCGATGCAGTGGGTCCCCAAGGCAAGATCTATGCCTTGGAAACCACGACCTGGGGTCAGGCCAACATCGACGCGACGAAGGCGGTCCTCGGCGAGCCGGGCCGCGGCAATATCGTTCTCGATCTGTCGCCGCTCGGCACCTTCAACTTGCCCGAAAAGGTCGACTTGTTCTGGACCTCGCTCAACTACCATGATCTGCACGTTCCAAAATACGCCAACGTCGATATCGCCGCCTTCAATAAGCTGGTGTTTGCTTCCTTGAAGCCGGGCGGCATCTATTTCATCGTCGATCATGCGGCGCCCCCAGGCACCGGTGCGGGACTGTCTCCGACGCTGCACCGAATCGAGAAGCAGACCGTCGTGAGTGAAGTCACGGCGGCTGGCTTTCGATTGGTGGGGGACAGCGACCTGCTGCGAAATCCTGCGGACGACCACAGCAAAGTCGTCTTCGATCCGTCGATCCGCATGAAGACCGATCAGTTCATCCTCAAATTCCGCAAGCCGTAGGCCTCATCCGACCCGATTCGGCGCCTACTCCGGCAGCATCACTCCAGAGCCGCCCATCTCCTTCGGGAAGTCCTTCATCTTCGGCAACCCGTCCTTGATGCTCAGCACCTTCTCGCCGTAGGAGACATGCACGGCAGGTTTGAAGGCGAGGGTGGGCAGCATCGCCGCGTAGACGTCGACGAGTTTCATCGGTGGATGATCCGTGAACAGGTGACCACCGCAGGTCTTGCACCACTTGCGGAAGCTGTTCGCCGTCTTGTTGTACGTGCCGATGTTGCCCGCGCCCTTCGTGACCTTGAGAGCCTCCGGTTTCCAGAGCGTGAAGGCGTTCACCGGGCCGGCTGACCAGTGCCGGCAAGACTCGCAATGGCAGAAGCCCATCGCGGCGGGTTCGCCGCTCACCGAGAATTCTACCGCGCCGCAGAAGCATTTCCCCTGGTGCTCGCTCATCGGAATCTCCCCGTTGGTTCGTGGTCGGCAAATCATCTACCTCGCGGACGCCGCGGGCAAGACGAACTCGTCAGAAGTGGGGATTCACTTGACCGCGGTAGCGCCGAGGCGGGTCACTCGCTCGGCACGAAAAGCCACAGCAATGCGTACAACAGCAGGCCCGCCCCCGCGCAGACAAATAGCGCCGCAAAGATCAGCCGCCATACCCACGCTTCCATGCCGGTCGATCGCGCGAGGCCACCGCACACCCCGCCGAACCATCGGTCGTTGCGGCTGCGTCTGAAGGAGTTGACGGCAGATACGAGCGGGTCACCCGACCGGGATTGATCCGCCTGCAACAGGCGTTCCTTGGCGCGACGGAACTCCTCGTCCGTCAGGCTGCCGGACGAACGCAGTTCCGCGAGCTTGCTCAGTTCGTCACCCAGGGTCATGGCGCGCTTCTCCCAACAGACTGTGATCATCTAGAACACAGCAACTCCTGGAAAGTTGCAAGCCATCCCGGCATACCGCGGCGTTGAAGTACGCTTCTCGAAGAGGCTGGTTCAGACCCCCTTGACGCTGGTTCCGCTGAAGCGTATCTGCGGAGCGTCGATGCGGGGAAAAGAAGGTTAGAAACAGCGTCCCATATAGAATCATTCTAAGGAGGAAGACGTCAATGAACAAATCCCTTCATTGGTTTTGCGCCAGTGCGGCGCTTCTTGGTTTGAGCGGATCTGGGTGGGCCGCCGACCCGCCTGCCGGGAGCGCGCCGGCGATGCATCACGGGAGCGCCGAAGGGTCCAAGGGGACCCCGACGGATGAGGAGTTGATCGCGAGCGCCATGAAGGCCGCACCCAAGGCAATTGCCGAGAATGCCAGCATCGTGGCCCCCGATTCGAAAGGCGCAATGCGTACGCTTCGCAAAGGAACCAATGGTTTTACCTGCATGCCTGACAACCCGGAAACACCGGGTCCCGATCCGATGTGCTGGGATAAGAATGCGGGCGATTGGATCGATGCCTACATGAGTCACAAGACGCCACCGGCTGGAAAGGTTGGGTTGATGTATATGCTGGCCGGCGGCAGTGACGCCAGCAACACCGACCCGTACGCTGCGAAACCCACTGCCGGCAACCATTGGATCAAGACCGGGGCGCACATCATGATCGTTGGTGCGGATGCGGGTTTCTACGATACTTATCCGAAAGGCGCGGATCCCGATACCAAGATCCCCTACGTGATGTGGGCCGGCACGCCTTATCAGCACTTGATGGCGCCGGTTCGCTAGAGACCGATCAGGCGCAAGAGGGCCCGAGGGTCGTTGGAGTCTCCGAACGAGGCTCCCTCAGCCCTCGCTTGCGAAGCGGCGCGGCACCGGCCGTTCCGCGACGCGACCGGCCCATAGCGGTACCAGCACATTGCAAAGCATGCCGGGAAGCTGTCATTCGCCGCGTGCGCCAAGCTCACAACGGCGTCACCGTAAAACTCGTGTTGCTCGTGAGCGTGCCGCCGAGGGTTGTCACTTCGACGGTGCCAGTGGTCGCGCCGGCCGGGACCGTGGTTTTGATTTCGGACGCCGAAGCGACCGTAAACGTCGCTGCGGTACCGTTGAACGTGATGCTGGTAGCGCCCGTCAGATCGGTTCCCAGAATCAGGATTTCCGCTCCCACCAAGCCCGACGTGGGCACCGTTTTGACAAATGGGCCGAGACCTGTCGATAGGCGGAAGACCGTGCCGTAGCCGCTCCCTCCGACCGTTGTTGTTCCGTAAAAGTCCCCATCCGTGGCCTGAACCACCGGCGCCACGGGACCGCCGCCCGAGGTGCAGCCCCGTTTCTCGCATAAGCTGTGAAGCGTTGTCAGCGTCCCGTTGGGGGTGATTTCGAAGATGGTGCCGCAAATGTAGTCTGAGCAGATGTTGCTGCCCGTGGCGCCGCCGCTACTCGTTGTTCCGTAGAAGTTCCCATCGCTGGCCAGGATCAGCGGCGCGGCGGGGTTTTGGCCATCCGTGCAGCCACTTTGCACGCAAAAACTATAGAGCGTGGTCAGTGTGCCGTCTGGAGTCATCTTGAACACCGTGCCGCAACCCGGAATACTAGAATTTCCGTTGGCGCACGCCGTGCCGGTGCCGCCGTAGGCCGTGGTACCGTAGAAGTTCCCGTCGTTGCCTTGGACCAACGACGCCCTTGGGGCCTGACCATCGGTGCAGGCGCTTTGTGAGCAAAAACTGTAGAGCGTGGTCATTGTGCCGTCCGGGGCAATTTTAAAGACCGAGCCCCCGAACTGCGTAGCGCCAAACGAACCGGTCCCCCCCTCCTCGGTAGTCCCGTAGAAGTTGCCGTCGGTGCCTTGGATCAGACCCGCCACCAAATAGTCGCCACCGTTGCAATTGGGTGCGATACAACCAAAACTCGAGACACTGCCAAGTATGCCCCTTGGGCCGATTTCGAATTTCGCGCCTTGACCCAAGGCTCCGCCCCCCTGAGTTACTCCCCAGAAGACTCCCTTGGGGCCTTGCACCAGTGCGCCGACGGGATATGCGCCGCAAGCATTGTCACCATCGGGTGGGAGGGCGCAAAAATAGGAAAGCGCCGTGACGGCGCCGCCCGGACTCATTACGAAGACCGAGCCGACGCTGTCCGCCCCGCCTCCGGAGGTTGTCCCGTAAATCTTGCCGTTGGAGCCCAGGACCAACGCCCCGGGATATGCGGCATCGACGCAATTGCCTTGCGTCCCGGGTGGGCAAAAACTGTACAGCGTCGTCAGATTGCCGCCGGGAGACATTTTGAAAACGGATCCTTCGCTGTACAGTCCGCCGCTTTGCGTTGTCCCGTACAAGTCCCCATTCGTGCCCTGAATCAGCCCCTGCTGCTCGGGCGCCGCACCGTCCGCCATGGCGAATTCATGCAGTACCTTGAAAGTCTCTGCCTGCGCCGTCGGCAGCGCCGCGGCGAGCCCCAGCGCAAATAGTGTGCCGCAAATCCTCGGAGGGTGGCGCAGAGTTGTCCAATGCATGACTCATCTCCTAAGGTTGTGTTCAAGCAACAATTCGGCCGGTGGCGCCTCAGCCGGCCGCGCCGTACTCCGTCTGCCGTATAACGCGCAAGAATGGGAGAAAGTGGGTCAATCGGCGACGCGCAACGCCGATGGCCGTGGGTCGGCTAGGTGTCGGTACCTGCCGGGGCGCCGGAATGCGCGGCGAGCGCGGCGGCCTTGCGCGCGATCAGTCCATATCCTTTACTGCGCGCCTTTTCCTGTAAGCGCACCAGTTCCGCGCGGGCGCCTACCGGATCGGGACCGGCGATCCGGATCTCTCCCAGCACCAGAGACGCCTCGAGTTGCATTCCGACGAGACCGCGGATCTTCGCCTCGGCGAGCGACTGCTCTGCCACGCGCTCCGCGCCGGCCTCATCCTTTTCCGCCGACCGCACGCGCGCATCGTCGAGCCGCCATTCGAGTCGATCTATGATGCTACCGCGGTCGATCAGCGGCGCCGCCGCATCGATCGCCGCGCGGGCTGCGGCGTTCCGGCCCTGGAGGAGGTACGCCCGCGCCAAGATTGCCTGCGCGCGAAGCACATCGCTGCCTCGCTTCTCGGTATGAAATTCAGCGAGCGCCGCGTGCAGCAATCGCGCGGCATCCGGCGCCGCATTCGTCTCACACAGCAACTCAGCGATCGCGAGTTGAGTCTGCGCGAGATCGCCCTTGACCCCGAGGGACTGTTGAATTGCGCGCGCCCGGTCGTAGAGTGCACGTGCCCCTGCGGGGTCGTCTCGTTGAGCTCGGACATGACCGATTGCGTTGAGCGTTTGCGCCGCGTAGCCCTTTTCGCCGATATCACGAAATATCTTCAACGCCTGATCATATTGCCGTGCGGCTTCAGCGAGATCGCCTTGATCTCCCGACAGGTCAGCCATGTCCGACAGATCGATTGCCTCGAGTTCCACATTGCCGATCTCCCGGGCCAGGGAGATCGAGGCCCGGTACTGCGTCATCGCCTCTCGCAGCCGCCCCTGCGCACGCAAAATCTCCGCCAGAGAACCCTGCCTCCCGGCCTCGATGGCTCGGGCGCCGATCCCTTGAGACACGTTCAACGAGTCCCGCTGGAATTGCTCCGCCGTCGCAAATTGCCCCTGCTCTTGAAATATATCGCCGAGATTACCGAGTTCCCTGGCAATTCCCCGCTGATCGCCGATGCGGCGCGCGATCGCGAGCGCTTGTTCATACAGGGTTTGCGCAGTGTCCAGATCACCTTGATCCAGCGGCGCCTCCGCCATTGCGTGCAGTACTCGGGCGGTACCCGCCCAATCTCCGGCCGCTGCAAAGATTGCGCGAGCCTCGTCGCATACGGGGGCGGACTTGGCAAAATCACCGACATTGGCCAAGGCCCGACATTGCTGCTGGCGCGCGGCTGCAACCAGAAGCTTGGCACCGGTCAATCGGCCTTTGCGAACCGCAGAATCGGCGGCATCCGCCTGCAAGGTGTTGTCCGACACCAGGGAGGCTGCATTGACCGTCGCGAGGTCGACCCTCGGATCCAGCTCCGCTTCGCGCGGCAGTTGGCGCAGCTTCTGCAGCGTCGCCATGACATCCTTGCCCTGGCCTGCGAGGGTCTGCGCTTGCGCGAGCGCGAGTCCATAGTCGGGATTGTCGGGAAAGAAATTGAACAAGGTCCGGTAGGCCTCGATCGCCTTCGGCCAGTCCCTGGCGGCTTCATAGTAGTTGCCTTCCACGAGTAGATGATGCTCGCGGTCGACGTGGTCGGCGGTGTCCAGTGCCTTTTTGGCCTCGTCGCGGCCCTTGGCGTCGTACCCGAGCGCCAGCCATGCCAGAGAAAGGGCGGCATGAGTCAATGGGTAGCCGGGCTCTTCCGTCGCCGCCTGGGACAACAGGTCGCGAGCGGCCAGCGCGTCGAACGAGCGCAGCTTTGCCAGGCCCTGCGAATACAGTCTCGCAGCCTCGGCGTGAGAGGGCAGCGCACCGGCAACGGCGGTGGATTCGGCGGGTAACAGCGTTGGCAGTCCGAGTCGTTGGCGCAGGCGTGCCCCCGATCGGGTCACGAGGTCAACGAGTTGCTGCTCGGCACCGTCCACCGACACGTCCGTGAGGGTTTCGCCGCGCGCCGTGTCCTGCAAGCGAATATCGAGCCGAACGTGGCCGGCGGACGCCGCACCCAGATCCAAATACGATCCCACTACGACGAAGTCGCTGCCCAGGCGTTGCCGCACTTTCCGCAGTGATTCGCTGGAAAGGGTGGCAACCTCCGGCAACGCGAGCTCGATGCGCGCGCGCGCGATCGTCTCGCCCGACAGCAGCCGCATCGTGCCGCCCGCGGCCAGATCGGTCGTCAGCAATTCCGCAAGGGCCGTTCCCAGCCACGCGGTGTCCTCGCGCCCCGACAGGTTCTTGAATCCCAACACGGCCACAGACGGTCGCGATGACACCAGCGCGTCCACCGATGCCCGATCGGCATGCGCCGCTGGTACTCGCTGCACTTCCCAAACGGCGATGACGGCCACCGCCGCGACGCCGATCGCCGCGACGGCCAGCGATTCGCGATGCCGGGCGACGAATTTCATCGAACGGTAACCGAGGCTGCTGCGCCGCGCGGTCACCGACATCCCGGTGAGGTACCGGCCGACATCGTCCGAGAGTTCACGGGCGGATTGATACCGTCGCTCTGGCTCCTTGCTGAGCGCCTTCATGGTAATTGCGTCAAGATCGCCGCGCAGAGTGCGCCTGAGCCCGGCGGGGCGGTCGGCGCGCACTGCGGCCATTTTCTGCGGCGCGGAAGGCTGCGGTGATTCGCCCGTCTCGGTGGGTTCATCCGCACCGCCAGCGGCAGCCACGCTGGGACGCAGCGGTTCCTGCTCGCACACCGCCCGTTCCCAGTCGAGCAGCGAGCGCCCCGCCGTGCGGTATGGGAGGTGACCGCATAGCAGCACGTACAGCAGAACGCCCAGGGAATAGACATCCGTGGCGGCGGTGGTCGGATTGCCGCGAACTTGCTCCGGGCTCGCATATTCCGGGGTCATGGCGCGCATGCCGCTCAGGGTGACCAAGGCGGTCGGCGCAAACCGCTGCGGGTCGCGCAGCTTGGCGATGCCGAAATCCAGCAGTCGCGGGACGCCGTCGTCGGTGACCAGGATATTGCTGGGCTTGAGGTCTCGATGGATCACGCCGTTGCGGTGAGCGTACTGCACCGTGTCGCACACGGCGCGAAAAATCGTCAGCCGCTCGGTGATCGACAGCGCACGCCCGTTGCAGTACCCATCGATCGGAATACCCTCGACGAAGTCCATGACCAAGTACGGCATGCCGTCGGCGGTCGTACCCCCATCGAGCAGAGTAACGATGTTCGGATGGCCAAGTTTCGCCAGCGTCTGACGCTCCATGCGAAACAGCTGCAGGATCTCGGCACTTTCGTCGGGCGATCGCAGCATCTTGATCGCGACCCGCTTGTCGTATTGTTGGTCCGCACGCTCCGCAAGATACACAATCGAGGTACCGCCGCGACCCGCTTCGCGGACGATCCGGTAGTCCCCCACGCGTTGGCCGGTCATGTCGCTGCCGAGAGCGGGATGCCTCGGTCCGCCGCCGCCGCTTTCCAAAAAGGTGTCCGCCCGGCCGTGGTTTTCGAGCAGAGATTCGACTTCAGCGCGCAGCGCCGCGTCGTCGCCGCAGCGCTCACGCAGAAATGCCGGCCGCACCGCGGGCTCGAGGTCCAGCGCCTCGCCGAAGAGTTGCTTGGTCCGAGTCCAACTGTCGCCCATTCACTAGCCCATGGCGCGCATTTCCCGTGCCAGCCACGCCTTGGCGAAATTCCACTCTCGCTTGATGGTGGAGGGCGAGACGCCGACCACGTCCGCGGTCTCCTCGATGCTGAGACCCGAGAAGAATCGCAGCTCCACGATTCGCGCTTGTTGGGGATCGCACGTGGCCAATGCGTCGAGCGCCTCGTCGAGCGCCATGACGTCGGACGCACGCTGAATCACCGGCAGAACAGCCTGCTCGAACGGAATGGCATCGACGGCGCCGCCGCGTTTGGCCGCATGGCGGCGGCGACTGTGATCGACCAGGATGCGCCGCATGATCGGCGCCGCGACGCCTAGAAATTGATTCTTGTTATTCCATTGCACGTCCCGTTGCTGAATGAGGCGCAGGAACGCCTCATTCACAAGGGCCGTGGGTTGCAACGTGTGCCCGCTGCGCTCGCGCCTCATATAGAAAGCGGCGAGGCGCCGCAACTCGCCATAGATCGAGGCGACGGCGTCGTCGGGGATGACTGGAAAGGGAGCTTTCGACATCTTGCTCCGCTGTCATTGAATTTGTCATGCGCCGGTCGTGGCGCCGTCTGCGAGGACGCCGCCACGTCGAGATTAGCCCATGCAGCACGGAGTGTCGAACGGGGCGCCGTGCGGTGACCCGAGGTCGTTCGCGGTGCACCTAACGATTTGATATCAATAGAGAATTCACTCCGGCTCGCGCGGTGGGAGTTGGCGATTTGAACTGCAGCTGACCCAATTTTCCCATCGATTGCGCGTTATTCAGCAGACTGAGGTGCCCGGCGCGGCGGCACGGGGACGCAGACCGTGGCGCTCAGCGGCACCGTAACCGGGGTCGAGCTCGGATCGGATGTCGACCAAACCAAAGTTCGCAAATTTCCAACTTAGGAGATACTGTCATGAAGCTTCGCATCGGTGGTGTGTTAGTCGGAATCTCGCTGATTCTGTCACTGGATCAACTCGCCTTCGCACAGACGCCGGCGGCCGCGACTTTCACTCGCGTGAATCTCTCAGGAGCGGCGTTCGTTTGCGCCAACCAAGCAGTGACTGGGACCTGCCCTAACGCGGAATTCGACCCTCTTCTCGGCAGCATTCAGAACCCCCAAGGAACGTGGGCGGCCAACGTCGCGCTGCCCCAGGGAGCCGTGGTGTCGAAATTCCTACTGTGCGGCAATTTCAACGAAGTGGGCTCCTCAATTACAGCGACCCTATACAAAACTCCTCTTTTGGCGGCGAGCGGTTTTGCCTCAGCGGTCGCCATGGCGACCGTTGAAAGCACCGGCGCCTCCAACGACACGCAGTGTTTTGAGACCAAAACAATCGCCGGTCCAAGCATCAACAACGTCGGGTTCCAATACTATGTCGTGGTGGCAGTGCCGGACAACGATGGGGTCATTTTCACCACGGTCGGGATCGAGTACTAACGCCCTCAATCAATGCTTTTTTGCTGGTTTTATTTTTCGCAGAAAAAAGAGAAATGTCATTGCATAAAGCATCGCGACAATCATGCCGCTATCCCCACCCAGAACGTCCCATAGTTTTGATCGACTTCCTGGCCGAGCAAGAATGAATGCCGGAACGGCGAGCTGGGAAAAAAAATTGTGAGAAGCATGAAGCAGTGTGGCCACCCACACAGACCCGGATCGCAACCTGAGCTCACTGATAACAAAAGTCATGGCAATTATGCTCATGGCATAGGCCGACACCATCAACGCGTTGGTGGTTTGATAGAAGCTGCCAAAAGCAATCAATGGAAGATGCCAAATGGCCCAGACAATGCCGCTAGCAAGATACGGATGGGGAATGTCGGCAGCGATCATTTTTGGCAGCAAGAATCCGCGCCAACCCAATTCTTCGCCAAACGCTCCCAATAACCCGAAGGCGAGCACCGACAATGTGATGGGCCCCATGGCGCGCAGCGCATCGACCCCAATCAGGGCGAACTGACGAACATCAAGAATGACGCACAGCAGGCCTGTGATCAGCGCCAACGCCAATGGCACCAACAAGGCGTACGCATAATACTCGGGTATTCCGCCGTTGAAGATGATTAAGGCTTCATAGCTCCAACTGGTGAGCAACACCAAGAAAACGAAGGATAGGACCAGCTTCTTATTGCCCAGCATCGCCATGAGCGATCACCTAAGTGGATTTCCCAGAGTCCACATTCGAGTGGCATTATGCATGGAGGGCAGGACTGCGTGCGCCAGGGAGACATCGATGCCGGAGATTGGAAGTTCAACGCACCGCTGCGCCGGCGCGCGCGCCATTGTGCTCGGCGTGCTGTTCGCGGCCGGCGCATCTTCCGGGGCCGCGACGCGACCGCAGCCGGCCGACCTGATCTTCATCAATGGAGGCGTCTATACCCAGGATGCCCGGCAGCCATGGGTCGAAGCGGTCGCCGTGCGCCAAGGGAGAATCGTCGCCGTTGGAATGAATGCCGGCGTACAAGAAACGGCGGGACCCAAGACCACGGTGGTGGATCTCAAGGGCCGCATGCTCATGTCCGGCCTGATCGACGACCACGTGCATGCCATGGAGGGTTCCCTGGCATCCCTTTACGACTGCCTGTTCCCCTCCAGCTCGACGCCGGAGGAGATCCGCCGAATTCTCCAGGGATGCGTGCGGCACACGCCCTCCGGCGCGTGGATCGGCGGCGGCCGATGGGATAGCAGCTTCTTCAAGAACTACTCGATTCCGTCGCCGCGTCGCTGGCTGGACGACATCACGGGGAATCGCCCGTTGCTATGGCGCGACGATACCGGACACAATGCCTGGGTGAACTCCGCGGCGCTGCGGCGGGCCGGCGTCGATGCCAAGACCCCGGACCCCGTCGGTGGGCAGTTCGAGCGCGAGCCCGGCAGCACCATGCCGGACGGCCTGGCGCTGGAAGCGGCCGCCGAGCGGGTGGACCATGCGATTCCTGCGCGTCCCGCCCGGCAGTACCGGGAGGCTGTGCTGCATACCCAGCGGATGGCGCATGGTTTCGGGATCGTCGGCCTCAAGGAGGCGGACGCTCTCACCCCGGAGATTGCCGCCTATAGCCGTGCCGATCGCCGCCACGAGCTCCACCTGTACGTCGCGACGTGCATCTCGACCCTGGCGATGCAGGATCGCCCCGGGCGCGTGGTCGACTTCAATGCCATCGACCGCATCCGCGATGAATACCGGACCCCGCTCGTACAAACCGACTTCGTGAAGTTCTATCTGGACGGCGTGCCAACCTCGGCGCGGACGGCGGCAATGCTCGAGCCTTACTTGCCGGACGAGAACGGCCGCCGCGTGAAGGGGGATTTGCACGTTGATCCGGATGTTCTCGCGCGCGATCTCATCGAGCTCGACGGGCGCGGCTACACGGTGAAGATGCACGCCGCCGGCGACCGGGCGATCCGGGTCGGACTGGACGCCATCGCCGCCGCGCGGCAGGCACATCCCGAAAGCGACTTGCGCCATGAACTCGCCCACGCGGGCTTCATTGCCCCGGAAGACCTGCCCAGGTTCCACGCGCTGAATGCGGTGGCGGAACTCTCGCCCGTGATCTGGTACCCATCGCCGATCATCGATGCGGTCATCGATGCGGTCGGGGATCGGGGCCGGCAATACTGGCCCATGCGCTCGCTGCTGGAGAGCGGCGCGCGGCTTGCGGCAGGTTCCGATTGGCCGTCGGTGGTGGAATCGATGGACCCCTGGGGCGGCGTGCAGGCCATGATCACGCGCAGCGACCCCTACCATGCGTCGTCGGCGACTCTCTGGCCGGAACAGGCGATCGGACTCGCCGACGCGCTGCGCATATATACCCTCGGAGGCGCCGAGGGAATCCGACGCGTGAGTGAGACCGGCTCCATCGTGGTGGGGAAGTCGGCCGATTTCGTGGTGCTCGACCGGAATTTATTCGAGATCCCGGTGACCGATATCAAGAGCGAACGAGTCCAGGAGACCTATTTCCGCGGCCGCCGGGTGTACCGCCGTGCGGCGGCGCCAAAGTGACGCCTCACGCCCGTTGACCGCAGCAGCGCCTCGGCACCGTCCTGGAGAATACGGGAGGCATTGGCCTTGGAAAGCCGTCCGTCGCTGGTAAACGCTCCATCGATCAACAGCGCGAGTTGAATGGCCTTGTCCTCGTGCCCGGTCACCCCGATCCGGGCGAGCATATCCCGCAGCCTTTCCAACATCTCGGCCTTGTGCCGCCGCCGAACTTTCCGAGCCGGGTGTTCCGGATCGGCAAACTCGGCGGCGACATTGATTTGCGGGCAACCGCGGTATCCGTCGCGCGACACGCGTTTTCCGATCCAGTCCATGAGACTCATGAGTTCGGCCTTCGGAGCGTCCGGTGCCGCAGCAACGATCCCATCCCATTGCTGCCAGAATTCGCGATCTTCCCGTTCCAAGAACGCGGCCACCAATTCGTCCTTGGTCCGGAAATGCCTATAGAGACTGGTCTTGGCAACGCCGGACTCGGCAACGATCCACTCCATGCCCACGGCACGGACACCGTTGGCATAGAAGAGCTTGGAGGCCGTCGCGAGGACCTTTTCTGCCGTTCCCAAGTCAGCCGACCCACCGGGTTTTACGCCCATCGCATTCCGCCTGCGCAACCGATTATCCGGGCCGAGTCTGACCGAGAGCCGAAAATATGGCAATTTCGCGCGCAACTTGACAACGCTACCGATCGGTATCACAGTGCACGCTACCGATCGGTAGCGTGAGGGCGCATTCATGGGTGCATACAAGGTGGGTGTCTACGGCGCTGCCGGCCATACCGGACGCTTCGTCGCCACCGAACTGGAGCGCCGGGGCGTGGCCGTACGGAGGATCGTCCGCGGCGCACCGGCGCAGGCCCTTCCGCAGAAGGACGGCATGCAGCGGCACTGGCTGAATGCCTCCTGCGACGAGCCGGAAGCCCTCGACCGCGCGCTTGAGGGTGCGGACGCAGTCATCAATTGCGCCGGACCCTTTCTGGACACCGCTCCTGCGGTGGCCGAGGCTGCCTTGCGGATTGGAGCTCACTACCTCGACATTGCCGCCGAGCAAAGATCGGTTCGCCAAACCTTGGCGACCTACGCCGGCGAAGCCTCGGACAAGGGAATCGTCATATTGCCCGCGATGGCCTTCTATGGCGGGCTTGCGGATCTACTCGTCGCGCGACTTTGCTTGGGGCATCGGCTGGTCGACGAGATTCTCATCGGCACGGCCTTGAACTACTGGCACCCGACCGCCGGCACTCGCCGCACCGGGGAGCGCAACACGGCCCGCAGGGTCATCGTATCGGGTGGACGTTTGGTCCCGCTGCCCGCCGCCCCGATTCCAAAGCGCTGGCGCTTTCCCCAACCGTTTGGGGATCTCCCGGTGGCGGGCGTTCCGTTGTCGGAAATCATCACGATCTCCAAGCACATCGCGGCGGCGGAAATCGAAAGTTTTCTGAATGAGGCCCCGCTGCGGGATCTCAGGAAGGCGGATACGCCGCCTCCCACGCCCGTTGATGCGTGCGGAAGATCGGATCAGAGATTCGTCATGGACGTCTTCGTATCCGCGGATGGCGTATCGAAGCGGATCGCAGCGTTCGGCCGGGACATCTACGCCGTAACCGCTCCACTGGTCGTCGAGGCTTGCATGCGAGTGTTGTCGCGTGGCAACGGTAAAGGGGGCTCTTTTGCGCCGGCAGAGATCTTTGACCCGGCGGACTTTCTGGCGGCGCTCAGCTCCGACATTCGTGTCGAATCCATCGGCCAATCCCGCCCGATGGGGTCCATCCAATGAAGCGGCTGCGGACGCTGCCGGCCCGGTCCCGGCATTACCTCCTCGACTGCCATACGCCTCACGTCATCCACGGGGGGCCCGCCACAACCCCGTCCTGCCCCAGGAACCCCAATCGCTTCAATGTGTTGCTCCGGCGCCGCCGGCGGCGCCCGGGTGCGGGATGCGAGATTCTTCAGCAAGCAGCGTTCGAGTCGCTAGAATGCCTGGAAACCGGCACGGCCCCAAGGCGGACCGCAGCCTCAAGAATTCATATCGAGGGGAAACCAAGAACATGCCGCAGGTCATCGGGGTTCCGAAGGAGATATTCGCGGGCGAAAAGCGCGTCGCCACGGTACCCGACGTGGTCGAGAAGCTGCGCAAGCTCGGCTTCTCGGTCATCGTGCAATCCGGAGCCGGCGACGGCGCCACCATCGGCGACGACGCCTACCGGGCGGCCGGCGCGACGATCGTGCCGGATGCGGCGAGCCTCTGGTCGAGCGCCGACATCGTCTTCAAGGTGCGCGCACCGACCGCCGACGAGGTGAACCTGATCCGCGAGGGGATGACGCTCGTCAGCTTCATCTGGCCTGCGCAGAATCCCGAGCTGTTGAAACAGCTCGCCTCCAAGAAATGCACCGTCCTCGCGATGGACAGCGTGCCGCGCATGTCGCGCGCGCAAAAGCTCGACGCACTGTCGTCGATGGCCAACATCGGCGGCTACCGCGCGGTCATCGAGGCTGCGCACGAGTTCGGCCGCTTCTTCACCGGTCAGATCACCGCCGCCGGCAAGGTTCCGCCCGCGAAGGTGTTCATCATCGGCGCCGGCGTCGCCGGCCTCGCGGCCATCGGGGCGGCGTCGGGCCTGGGGGCCATCGTGCGCGCCAACGACACGCGCCCCGAGGTCGGAGACCAGATCAAGTCCTTGGGGGGCGAATTCGTCCCGGTCGACTACGTCGAGGAGGGCACGGGCGTCGGCGGCTATGCCAAGGTCATGAGCGAGGGCTTCCAGAAGGCGCAGCGCGAAGTGTTCGCGAAGCAGGCCAAGGAGGTCGACATCATCATCACGACCGCCCTGATTCCGGGAAAGCCGGCCCCGAAGCTCATCACCGCCGAGATGGTGCAGTCGATGAAGCCGGGCAGCGTGATCGTCGACATGGCGGCGGAGCAGGGCGGCAACTGCGAATTGACCGAACCGGGCAAGATCGTGGTCAGGCACGGCGTCACCATCATCGGATACACCGATCTGCCCAGCCGCCTGCCGCGCCAGGCGAGCAATCTCTACGCGACCAACCTGTTCCGCCTGTCCGAGGAACTGTGCAAGGCGAAGGACGGCCAGTACCGCGTCGACATGGAGGACGAGGTCATCCGCGGCACGACCGTGATCAAGGAGGGCGTGGTCACCTGGCCGCCGCCGGCCCCGAAGCTGTCCGCCGCGCCGGCGGGGGCGGCGGCGCAAAAGCCGGCCATGAAGCCGGCTCCCGAGAGCAAGGGCCACGGACACGGCGGCGGTCAGCCGATGGCGGCGGGCACGACGGCGATGATCTTCGGCACGGCGGCGCTGCTCTTCGTCCTGATCGGCATCTTCGCGCCGGCGGCCTTTCTCGGCCACTTCACGGTGTTCGTGCTGGCGTGCTTCGTCGGCTATCAGGTCGTGTGGAACGTGACGCCCTCGCTCCATACGCCGCTCATGAGCGTCACCAATGCGATCAGCAGCATCATCATCATCGGTGCGCTGGTGCAGATCGCGCCGCCCGGACTCGTGGGAGACGCGGCCGGGGCGGTGCGGCCCGAAGTGCTCATCCGATGGCTCGCGGTGACCGGCATTGCGTTGACGGCCGTCAACATGTTCGGCGGTTTCGCGGTCACGCGCCGCATGCTGTCGATGTTCCGCAAGTAACGGAGAATAAGAATGTCAGGGAGCCTCACCTCGGTTGCATACCTCGGCGCCACCATTCTGTTCATCCTGAGCCTCGGCGGATTGTCGAATCCCGAGAGCTCGCGCCGCGGGAATCTCTACGGCATGATCGGCATGGCGATCGCCGTGCTCGCGACCGTGTTCGGGCCGCGCGTGAGCGCCGGGGGCGTCGGCTGGATCGCCGCGGCGCTGGTCGTCGGCGGCACACTCGGCCTGTATCTGGCGCGCACCGTGCAGATGACGCAGATGCCGGAGCTGGTCGCCTTCATGCACAGTCTCGTCGGGCTGGTGGCCGTGGTCGTCGGCTACGCGAGCTACATCGATCCGACCGCGTCGGCGGGCATGAGCCCGGCCGAGGAAAGCATCCACCATGTTGAGATCTACCTGGGCGTGCTGATCGGCGCCGTCACGCTGTCGGGATCGGTGATCGCGTTCGGCAAGCTCTCCGCCCGCATCAGCGGCAAGCCGCTGCTCCTGCCGGCCCGGCATTGGATGAATCTCGCGATTCTGCTCGCCGTGATTTTCTTCTGCTACCGGTTCCTGGGCGCCGAATCGATCGACGAGGGCATGATGCCGCTCATCGTCATGACGGCGCTCGCGCTGCTGTTCGGCGTGCACATGGTCATGGCGATCGGCGGCGCCGACATGCCGGTGGTGGTCTCGATGCTGAACAGCTATTCCGGGTGGGCGGCCGCGGCCACGGGCTTCATGCTGTCGAACGACCTGTTGATCGTCACCGGAGCCCTGGTGGGCTCGAGCGGCGCGATTCTCTCCTACATCATGTGCCGGGCGATGAACCGGCAATTCCTGAGCGTCATCGCCGGCGGCTTCGGCGGCGGCGCCGCAGCCCCGGCCAAGGCGCCGGGCGCGTCGCAACCGGCCGGCGAGGTGGTCTCGATCAGCGCGCAGGAAACGGCGGAATTGCTCAAGGAAGCGGGCAGCGTCATCATCGTCCCGGGCTACGGCATGGCCGTCGCGCAGGCCCAGCACACCGTCTTCGAGATCACCAAGTATCTGCGGGAGAAGGGCAAGAACGTGCGCTTCGCCATTCATCCGGTGGCCGGACGCATGCCGGGGCACATGAACGTGCTGCTCGCCGAGGCCAAGGTGCCGTACGACATCGTCATGGAGATGGACGAGATCAACCCGGATTTCCCGGACACCAACGTCGTCATGGTGATCGGCGCCAACGACATCGTGAATCCGAGCGCCCAGGACGACCCGTCGAGCCCGATCGCCGGCATGCCGGTGCTGGAGGTATGGAAGGCGCAGACGACGATCGTCATGAAGCGCAGCATGGCCTCGGGCTATGCGGGCGTCGACAATCCGCTCTTCTATAAGGAGAACAACCGGATGCTGTTCGGCGACGCGAAGAAGATGCTCGATGACGTGTTGAGCGCGCTCAAGGCCTAAAGGCTCCCGTGCGAACCGCTTGCGCCGCCGCCGCTCTATCGCTCTCCTTGAGCTTGCTCGGCGCGATGGCGAACGCCGCGAATGGCGCGGCGCCGGAGCCCCCGTTCGACGTGCTCATCCTGCACGGCCATATCGTGGACGGCAGCGGCTCGCCCTGGTACTCGGGCGATGTCGGCATCCGCGGCGGCCGGATCGCCGCCATCGGCGCACTGTCGGGAGCGCCCGCCAAGCGCATCCTCGATGCGCACGGCAAGGTGGTCGCGCCGGGTTTCATCGACATGCTGGGCCAGTCCGAGATCACCATCCTGGTCGATCCCCGGCTGCCCTCGAAGATCTATCAGGGCATCACCACGGAGATCACCGGGGAAGGCAATTCGGCGGCCCCGCTCAACGACGCCATGATCGCCGCCGGCCGTTCGCAATACGACCACTACCACATCACGCCGGACTGGCGGACCTTCCGGGACTACTTTACGCGCCTCGAGCGGCAGGGCCTGGGGATCAATCTGGCGAGCTACGTGGGCGCCACGTCGGTGCGCCGCATGGTGCTGGGCGACGCCGACGTGCAGCCCACGGCGGCGCAACTCGACCGGATGAGGGCGCTGGTCCGCGAGGCCATGCGCGATGGGGCGGTGGGCGTCTCGAGCGCTCTCGAATATGCGCCGGCGCCGTACGCGAAGACGGCGGAATTGATTGCGCTGGCGGCGGAGGCGGCCCCCCTCGGCGGCATCTATGCCACTCATATGCGAAGCGAGGGCGACCAGGTGATGGAGTCCGTCGACGAGGCCGCGCAAATCGGGCGTCAGGCGCAGATTCCCGTGGAGATCTGGCACCTCAAGGTCGCCGGGAAGGCGAACTGGGGCCGGATGCCGGACATCGTCGCGCATATCGATCAACTGCGCGCCTCGGGCGTCGACATCAGCGCCAACACCTACGCCTACACGGCCTGGTTCAACGAATTCTCCGCGTTCATTCCGCCGTGGGCGCACGACGGCGGGGACGTCAAACTCGTGGAGCGGCTCAAGGATCCGGCGATGCGGGCCCGCATTCGGCGCGATCTGCAGAATCCCGGCAAGGACTCGGCCGGCGAGAGCTGGGACAACGAATGGCAGGAGATCCCGGGTCCCGAGGCGGTTCTCATCGGCGTGGTGCAAACCCCGGAGTTGCTCCCGCTCCAGGGCAAGCGCCTGTCCGACGTGGCCGAACTGTGGCACGAGGACCCCATCGATGCGCTCTGCGATCTGCTCATCAAGGACCGGGCGTTCACCTATGTCGCCGTGTTCGGGATGAATGAACCCGACGTGCTGTTCGCGCTGAAGCAGCCCTGGGTGTCGGTCGACAACGACTCATCGGGAGCCTCGCCCGAGGGCATTCTGGGCCAGGAACACCCGCATCCCCGGGCCTACGGGACGTTTCCGCGGATACTGCGCAAGTACGTCCGCGAGGAGCAGCGGTTCACCCTGGAGGAGGCGGTCCGCAAATTTTCGGCGCTGCCCGCGCAACGCATGCGCCTCACCGACCGCGGCGTCCTGAAGCAGGGGCTATGGGCCGACATCGTGGTGTTCGATCCGCAGATCATCCACGACAACGCGACCTTCGAGAACCCGAATCATCTGTCGGACGGCATGGACGCCGTACTGGTGAACGGGGTGCCGGTGATCGAGGGCGGCAAGATGACGGGCGCGCTGCCGGGCAAGGTGCTGCGAGGCCCGGGCTACGCACCTTAGATCGCCGGCACCGGCTTCGGAATGCGTACCACCACCGTCCCCGCGATCTTGTCATGCCAGGCCTGATGAGCATCGTCGATGGCGATCCAGATGAACCCGAGGCCGGCCACGGCCAGCGACAGGAAGCAGCCCAGCGCGCGCACGATGGCCGTCTCCCAGTCCATCTCCCGTCCGTCCAGCCGCACCACCTTGAGATCGAACACGATGCCGCCGATGGTCGAACCGCGCAGCTTCCACATCACCGCGGCATAGAGCGCGAGTATCGCCAGGTGGTAATTGAACACGTGATGCAGCATCCCCGCGACGAAGCCCACCAGGATCACATCGAGCAGCAACGCTCCCATCCGGATCCAAAAGCCGGCGCGTGGCAGGGAGGCGGTTGACGCGCCAACGGCCGCCGCTGCGGCGGGACCGGGTGCTGCGGCGGGTCCGGGCGCCGCGTCGGGGCCGCGGGCGCCGTTGCGGGCCTGGGCGCTCTGCTTCGCGGCCTGATGTTCGCGCGTGGCGAGCACCAGCGTGTAGACCACCGCGCCGAAGCCAAAAATGCCGATCAGGTGATAGACCAGGAAGCCGACCACCGGAATCAGGTACAGCGCCAGCAGCAAAACGCCGCCCGCCAGCACCGCCACGGCCGGGTGGGACAGCGGTCCGGCGAGCGGGCGGCCGATGACGCGCCCTCCGAGCCACGCCAGGGTCACGGCCTTGCCGAACAGGTACGCGCACAGGAAGGCCGCGCCGACGAAGGGCACCGCGGCGATGCCGATCACCGTGACGAACAGCAGGATGAGCAGCACGGGCGACAACAGCATGGCCACGATCGCGGCCAGCAGCGCATGCCCCGGATAGGTCTCCAGGGTATGTACGCAGCGGCTGATGCCGGTGCGAAACAAGAGCGCGATGCAGGCATACAGCGCGAGAAATATCAGCGCGAGGCCCCAGGCCCAGCCGAGTTCGCGATGCAGCGCCAGCGGGCGACCGTAGAGCAGGCCGTGGTCGATCCAGGCCCGCAGCCAGTCGACGCCGCCGAACTCCCCGCCCATGACGCTTTGCATGTCGCCGTGCACGATGGCGTCGGGATCGCGCTTCAGCGAGCCGAACACGGTGATGACGTCGCCGCCGATCTCGGCGTGGGGGCCGAGTTCCATGTTGCCGAGGACGGCCACGACGTCGCCGCCCACCTTGGCGTCGATGTAGGAATTTCCCAGCACCGACACGGCGCTGTCCTCCACGGGACCGGTGACCCGGGTATCGCCGAGGATCGAGACCACGTCGCCGGCGTCGCCGTCGTTGATCGCGGACCCGAAGATCGACACCACGGAATTGCCGCGTTGCCCGGCCGCCAACTTCGCTGCGTGGCCGATGCTGACGATGTCGTTTCCGTGATGGCGATGGTGCGGGTGCCGGTCTCCGCGGGCCCACTCGTCCTCCGCGGAATCGTCCTCGCCGGCGGCATCGGCCGGCAACGCCGCGCTGGCCGCCGGGGCCGCGCGGGAAGCCGGGTCGTCGATGACCACCGCGGGCGGAATGCCCGCGTGCGCGGCCGTCGCGAGCAACCACATCAGCGCCGAGGCCGGGAGCCCGGGGCGCGGCATTACGATCGTCATGGCAGAGAGCCTTGTTTTGCAGAAGGTGGATGGAGCGCCCGATAGGCCGTCGCGCCCAGTCCGAACAGCGCGGCGTACAGCAGGGCAGCGGCCGCCAGGAAGCCATAGGTCACGGCCGGCGGAATCAGGCGCCAGAGGAGCCACTCGATCTCCAGCATCGAGGCAAGGGCCGCCGCGGCGGGATGCATCCAGGAGGAGGCCAGCGCGAGCATCTCATGGGCGGCCCGAGTGCGCAGCAGGCCCCCGACGTCGCCCAGGAACGAGGCTCCGATGATCGTCGCGCAGAGCGCCACGAAGGCGGTGCGCGCGGCCGCGGGCCAGTGGCCGAATCCCCGACGCCACCACGGCAGGGCCGCGCGCCGCTGCAATTCCTCGAGCACCCGGGATTCCAGCGTGGCCGGAGCGCGCCGCGGCGGCAGCCCGTGCAGCATCCGATCCAGCCGTTCGCGGGACGCCTCCTCCGATTCGATGAGGGTTTTCATGAGGGCCGGACCTCGCGCGGGCGCACGCGACCGTCCGCCTCGAGGATCCCGAGCAGCGCGGCGCGCGCGCGCCGTATGTCGGTCTTGACCTTCGCCAGCGAGACCTGGAGTTTTTCCGCGATCTCCTGGTAGGACATGTCCTCGAAGTGATAGAGCACCAGGGGCAGCCGCTGATGGTCCGGCAGCCGGCGCAGCGCCTCGTCGATGAGCTGGCGGCGTTGTTCGGCATCGATGTCGGCCAGCAGCGTATCCGGCGTCTCCCACTCGATCGCGGGCGCCCCCGCCTCGAGTTCCGAGAACAGGCGCCGGCGCTTGCGGTAGCGGGTCAGGTAGTTGAGCGTCAGGTGGGTGGTGACGGTTTTCAACCAGCCGCCCGCGGATGCACTGGTGCGCAGCTCATGGAAATGCTCGTAGGCGCGCAGAAACACCTCCTGCGCGAGGTCTTCGGCCTGGGCGTCGTTGCCCGTGAGGCGCGAAGCGGTCGAAAAGACCATGTCTTGATAGGCGCGCATGAAGGTCAGGAATTCGGCCGCGGTGGGTCCGGTGAGTTGCGTTGGCACTGGATTGCGTTCGTTTAAACCCAGAACACCGCCGGCCGGGAAAAGTTGCAACGCGCGTCAGGACGCGCCGCCGGGATGATATCGCAGTTGCGGGCGGAAGGATCCGCGCCGCGGGGCGCCGGGTTTAAGCGCCGGCCGCCGACTTGAGCCGCGCGTCCACGGCATCCATATGGCAGGCGAACCGGTCGCGGCCCCCATGCTTCGCCCGATACACCGCCTCGTCGGCGGCCTTGACCAGGTCCTGGACGCTCGAAAAGGCCAGCTCCTTGCCGTGCGTTGCGATGCCGAGCGAGGCGGTCACCGTAATGCTTCCGTTGCCCACGGGATGCGTCGACTGGCGCAGGTTCTGATTGATCCGGCCGCACAGCGCGCGGCCGGCTTCCACCTCCAGCCCGGGCAGCACGATGACGAATTCCTCGCCTCCGTACCGGGCCACGTGGTCCCCGCTGCGCACGGTGCGCAACAGGACCTGGGCGGTGGCGCGCAGCACATCGTCGCCGGCCGCATGACCGTAGGTGTCGTTGATATGCTTGAAGTGATCCAAATCGATGAAGATCACGCTGAGGGGCGTGCGGTTCGCGACCGCGGTCGAGAACTCCTCGGCAAGCACCTTCTCGAGATGGCCGCGGTTGTAGACGCGCGTCAGCGCATCCTGCCGGGTTTGGTCCTGCAGGATCTCGGTGCGCTGCTCGAGTTCCGAGGCCTTGGCCTCCAAGTCGGTCACCTTCTCCAGCGATTCGAGGCTGCGCAGGGTCAGGAGTTCGCGCGCCTGGTCCACCAGCGATTGCATGTCGGCCGCATCCATCAACTGGGTGTCGAACAGCTTCTCGACATCCGGCAGCAGGTCGACGATGGTCGCGATGACCGTGCTCGTTTCCACCGCGTCGAGCCCGAGCAGCGCCTGCGCCTTGGCCTCCAGGGGCGCCATGCTCCTATCGCGCTCGTCGCACAAAAAGAAATCGGCGATGGCGCCGGCCATGCCGAGGCAGCGCGTGAAGCGCCCCGATTCGGTGGCGCCGTCCGTGGCTTCCGGCGCATGGCTCGCGGCAATCGACGAGCAGATGAGGTCCGGCAGCCGCCACTCCGTGAGCAGCCAGCCGCCGACGGCGGCGTGGTCCGCGCCCAGCCGTTCGGTTTCGTACTTGCAGGCTTCGTCGTGCGTCGAACCGATGGGCATGGCGGCATAGAAGCCGAGCTTGGCCCGGTCGAGCGCCAGCATGCCGAGATCCTGCATCAGGCCGGCCAGGAAGAGATCTTCGGTGCGATCGATGCGGAGGCGTTCGCCGAGCGTGCGGGCCGCCAGCGCGCCGATCAGGGCCCGCCGCCAGCAGCGGTTGTAATCCAGCCCCGTGGCTTCGCCTTTGCGGAAGAACGGAGCGATGGAGAACCCCAAGGCCAGGGTGGTGACCGCCCCGAGCCCCAGGGCGGTGAGCGCCTGGCGCAGGTTGTCGCTGCGGCGGCGGCGCGCATACAGCGCGGAATTGGCGATGCGCAGGACCTTGGCGGCGAGGCCGGGATCGCTCGATATGGTTTGCGCCACGGCCGAAATCTGCACGTCGGGGTCGTTGGCGAGGAGAATGATCTGCTGCGCCACCCCCGGTGGACTCGGGAAACTCACCAATAGCTTGAGCCGCGTTTCTAGTTGTTTGTCCATGGCGTCGATTGTCTGGCGACCGGGCGGCGATCCACGCTCTGACTCTCATCTCGCATCGCGCGTCCTCGCCCATTTACCGCGATGCAGTTCTATCGACCCAATCGAGGATTCCTTTAAGGATAGTGCGGGGGTTTCTCGCAGTCTGCGGCTCGCGTCAAACTTCGAGCGCTTGACATAATCAAGCGCGACCGAAGGTTCAGTCGTCGGAGGAGCGGCCGGACAGGATGCTCCCCAGCAGCCCCCCGACGAGGGCCCCGCCCACCTGCAGGGCGATGTCGGCCGCCGGGTTGTCCTGCGAATTGCCGTCCGAGTCGGCGTCTTCCTGGTCGATTCTCGAGACCACCCAGTCGAATTTTCCGCTGGTCACCGCCGCCTTGCAGTAGCGGCATTCGCCGATCTGGGTGAGCGCCACCGGCGCGCCGCAGCCCGGGCAGGTGCTTTCGAGGGTGCCGGGTTTATTGGTGGTCGCCACCCCCACCGACCGCTGAAAGGTCCAATCCTCGGAAAACGGCCGAACCGCGCGGTCACCGAACACGATCTTGTTGTCCTTGTCGACCTCGAAGTCCGCCGCCACTGCGGAGACCCGGACGGTCAAGTCATCGAACACGCGCCCATGCACGACCCGGATGATGTCGACGCCGCGAACGTCCACGTTCTCCATCACGTTGCGCCGGCCCTCCGCTGCCATGGCTTCGAGCTGCGCGCTCCACGAAAAATAAGCGCCGGGGCTCAAGAAGGCGCGGCCGGCATCCAGATTCTGCTTGCACCAGGCGTCCTGCAGCGAGAGGAACGCCTGCTTCACCCGGCCCGCGAAGGCGCCCACCGAAAACGCGGGGTCCGCCGCGCTCAAGCTCGCAATGCCGGTCGGCACGTCGGGTGAGGCGACCGCCAGCTGCGATTCGCCCGAGTACCCGGCGAATGGCGCGGGCCGTACGTCGGCCACCACCCAATCGACCGTCCCATTGGTGACGCTGGCGCGGCAATGGGCGCAGCTGCCATCGAGGTTGAGCCGCAGTTCCGCGCCGCAGGCAGGACATTTCGACGCCGTCACGTCGCCGTTCTCGGGCGTACGCGCCGCGGCCGCCCGGGTGAAGGTCCAGCGCTCGGCGTGCCGGGCGTCCGTGCCTTCGTCCGACACCACGCGATTTGCATCGTCGAGGTTTTTCAAACGGTAGACGAGATCGAAATGCACCTGAATCGTTTGGCCCCCGGCATCGCAGGTTGCGCTTTCCAGGTGCACCGCCCGGACGTTCAAGCTCTCGTACACGGTGTGCCGATGCTGCCCCTGCATTTGGCCGATATAGCCGGACACCGCGGCGAACACGGCGTCGTTCAGGTAGGGCCGCACCGCCGCCGCGTCGTTTCTTTGCATCCCGCGCTTGACCAGGAAGAAGGTCATCTCGGCGCGCTGCAGGAAGGTTTCCAGTTCGAAGCCCGGGTCCTGCGCGCGGATCGAGTCGATGGCCGGCGGCAGCGCCGGGCGCAGCCCGAGAGTCGCCGAGGTCATGGGGCCCGATCCGGTCCGTGCCAGCGCCGACGCGCCGAGCGCCGCGCCCACGGCCGAGAGCACTGCCTGCGAGGCCGGACCGCCGGCGCCCCCGAGGGCGTTGCCCGCCGACGGCCCGTTGGAGCGGAAGCGGCGCAGGAAATACCAGACGAGGAACGCAATGACGATCAGCGCGATGAACCCGCCCAGGGAATTGCCGCCGCCCCCGCCCCCGCCGCCGAACGAGATGTTCGAGCCTTGGCCGCCGCTCGCGACCGTGGTGGAGCCCGCATGTCCGCCGCCGCCGGCGCGGCCGAAGGCGGCGGCGGCGCCGAGCGCGCCCAGTGCGACCGCGGCGGCGCGCGCTGCGCGACGCGGTAGAAACCGCGCGCTCAACTGAGCGCGGCTCCGCAGCTGCCGCAGAACTTCGCTCCCGGCGCCGCGGCAGTGCCGCACTGTGTGCAATGAGCCGCCTTGGGCACGGTCATGGCGGCGCCACAGCTGGAACAGAATTTCGCCCCGGGAGCGTTCGGCTCGTGACAGCTGGCGCAGGTGGTGGCGCCCGCACCGCCGGGCGCCGGACCCGATCCCGGCGCCGGCGCCGGCGCCGGTCCGAGCGGTGCGCCGGGATTTGGCCCCGCCGGGTTCATCGCGCCCAAGCCGGCCACCATGCCGCCGAGACCCATGCCGACGCCGAGAGCGGCGACTCCGCCGCCGCCGCCGGCCGCGGCGCCTTCGCCAATGCCCTTCAACGCGGCGCCGACACCGTATTCGCGAAAGCCGCCGGCCAGCCGGGTGTAGGCAGCGTCCTTACGCAGCCCCTTGAGGGTCTGCTCGTCCTCCGGCTTCAGGCTGATCGTGACGTTGCCGAGCCGGGTGATCTTGACGCCGTAGGGCGCCAAGGGCGCCTCGACATCGGCGATCAGCGCCGCCTCGATGTCGCCGGTGCGCGCCGCGATGCCGAGGACCGGCCACTTCTCAGTGGTCAGCTTGCGCACGACGCTGGTCCTCAGCATCTTGAGAATTTGTTCGCGCGCCCAGTCCGTGATGAGGTCGTTGGAGGCCTGCCGTGTGCCGACGAGCTTCAAGATCATCGCGGCCGGATCGCTGACCACGAGCGCGTATTCGCCGTACACCCGCAGGCCGACGGCCAGGCCGGTCTCCGGGTCCTCGATGTTGTCCACCGGTCCGCCGAACGGCAGGCTCACGAACTCGCGGGTACCCACGAAGTACAGCTCCGCCCGGTACATGTTGCCGCCGCTGGCCCAATCCACGATGTCGCCCAGGAACGGGATCAGCGCGCCGTCGAGGGTGGATCGTCCCTGCGGCAGGGTGCCCGCCACCTTGCCTTCCTTGATGAAGAGGGCGGTCTCGTCCGGCTGCACCGTCACCTGAGTGAACTTGCGAATGGTCAGGTCGGGCCACTTGAAAAGGATGTCCTGCTTGGCCTCGTCGGGCCGCGCGATGAACTGACGGTTGAGATCGTTTCCGTGTCCGAATAAGCTCACGATGCGCACTCCTAAGGGTGAATTCGCGGTCCCGCAGAGCCGCAATATTGGCCCAAACGCGCCGCGCGTGCCAGCGCGACCGGGCCTGCGGCGAGCGTGGTCTCGAGGGACGCCGGGACTCCGCGCGGCGGCCCGGGCGGCTGTCAGAAGCGGCGGGAAATGTACCCGACGAGGCTTTCGATCTTGTAGAAACTGTCCGGCCGCACGCCCTGGATATCCGAGGGCAGTACGTGGTTGCGGGCGATGTTCTGTCCGTAGCGCAATTCCACCCCGAGGTCCCACTTGGGCAGGATGTTGCGCCATTGGCCGCCGAACCCGCCGTAGAGCGAGTAAGCCGGGGTCGCGAGGTTGTACCGGTCGACTCCCGCGAACAAGCCGAGCGCAAAGGTGTCCCCGAATAGATGCCGGTAATCGATGGGCCGGGCCCCGATCAGCGAATGCCCGTCGACCTCGTCGAGTTCCAGACGGACGCCCCAATCGGACGTGTCGTTGACGGCGCGCCGGGCGCCGACGGCGAAGTGGGGATCCACCATCAGGTTCGAGGTGGTGATCGGGTAGCCTTTTTCGAGATCCACGCGGACCCGGTTTAGGTTGACGCCCGCATCGACGAACAGCTGTCCCTTGGCCTCATCCCCGGCGGCGCCGCCCGAGTCGGAGGCGTTCGAGTCGGGGGTGCTGTTCGAGTCGTCGCCCACGCTGTCGTAATCGCGCGTGTGCGCCTCGCCGCCGTAGCGCACGAACGCCGACAGGCGCGAAAACGGCTTGCCGAACACGTCGCGGCCGGCGAGCACCTCGCCTCCGACCGTGAGGTCCTTCCAGGGGTGGGAATAATCCACGCTGGCCTCGATGAAATGCCGATAGGGGTACTCCCCGTAGACCTGGTTCACCAGGTAGCGCACGCGCTCCTCCAGATAGCCGCCGAACCCAGGCTCCCAGCCGATGCGCAGCATCTCGCTGCGGGCGCCCACGGGATCGCCGAACAAGCGCTGGTCCGCGCCCCATTGACCCGTGGCGAGCCCGTCGTTGGTCATGCCGGACAGGAACACCCCGTTGCTGGCATACCAATTGTTCTGCCACTCCGAGACTTCGAACGTCAGGTCGAAGGCATTCCATATCTTGGGGAAGTCGATGCCGTAGGTCATGCCGGCCTGGCCGAGCAGGTAGCTGCCCCCGTCCAGGGTGTTCTGGCCCGCATATTGCGCGTACACGGCGAACGGCGTGCTCCCGGGAAAAATGAAGCGCGTGTCGTAGGAGGCTTGTTGCTTGCCCAAGGTCTGATTCGTGCCGGACGGCTTGAAAAAATCGCTCGCCAAGAAGTGCAGCGAATCGGGCAGGCCGCCGCCGCCGTATTGCAGTTGACGGTTGACCCCGACCGACCAACCCGTGAACGGTTCAATCGAGAATTGGGCGCCGAAGAGCTTCGGATTCCCTGCGCGTACCGGAGCCTTGCCCTGGCCTTCGTAGGCGATCCGCTCCTGTTCCGACATCCGAGCCAGAAAGAGCTCGTACTGAAACCCGAGCCTGCTGAGCGGCTCGTAATTCGACAGCGTCACGGACGGCATGGTCGGCGACTCGGTGCCGATCAGAAAGGTGCTGTCGGTGGCCGGCGAGAACCAATGGTCGCGATAGCCGATGTCGAGCTGCGCCCAGTTGAGACCGGTGCTCAGCAGGGAGCCGGTGGGAAGCGTGCGGCCCGAATAGGCAATCACTCCGGCGCTCGCCAGCAGATAATCGCTGGGCTGGACGAACCCCTGGGCCGAGACTTCCCAGTCGCTCGCCGTCGTGAGGCCATGCTGATTCGGGAGCACGACGTCCGCGCCGCTCGACTTCGATCCCGTCGCACTGGCATGCGTCACCGCGTAGTCGCGAGAGTACCGCTCCAGGTATTTCGCCACCTTCACGCACAGCGCGTGGTCGCGCTTGCAGGCGGCGGGGAGCGCGAGCTGAACCAGGTTGATCGCGATGGGGCGCTTGAGGATCGGCTCCTGCGCGAGGATGAGCACCCGTTCGATCTGCCGCTCGACCTCGGGCTCGAGGTTCAGGGGCAGGTAGGCGGTCACGCCGTCGGCCGCCGCGCGATTCGCCGCCGCCGCGCAGGCGAGGGCTGCCAGGAGGCAGGCGGTCAAGGTTCCGGTGTTCGCTCTCCGGCGGGGGGAGGCCACGATATCGGCTGAATTCATGGATGGTTGGGTCGGCCGCGGGGATTACCCGGGCATGATATCAGGTGCGTGCCGGACAGGCACTTTGTAATGCAGAGTGGCGCGCGTTGCGCGGAACATTTAAGGTGGCGGCGTGCACCTTCAGTGCCGGAGGGATTCGCGCATGACCAGGGTCCCATCGATCCTCATCGAGAGCCCGCGGCTGCACCTGCGCGAGCTCACCGTCCAGGATGCCCCGTTCATCCTGCAGTTGCTCAATGAGCCCGGGTTCCTGCGCTTCATCGGCGACAAGGGCGTGCGAACGCTGCCCGACGCGCGCGATTACATCCTGAAGGGTCCCGTGGACAGCTACCTCCGCCACGGGTTCGGACTGTATCTTGCCGTCCTGCGCGAGTCCGGGACTCCGATCGGCATCTGCGGGTTGTTGAAGCGCGACACGCTCGCCGACGTGGACGTGGGCTTCGCCTTTCTCGAATCGCACTGGTCGAAGGGCTATGCCTCGGAGTCGGCCGCCGCGGTGCTGGCCTACGGCCGGCAGAGGTTCGGGATCCGCAGAATCGTCGCGATCACGGACCCGGACAACCTGGGGTCGATCGCCGTGGTCGAAAAGATCGGCCTGGCCTTCGAAAAGAGGATCCGGCTGACCCCGGAAGGCCCGGAGCTGAACCTCTTCGGCTCCGGACGCGACTGAGCGCTCCTTCGATCAGTCGTCCATCAGGAAGCTGCGCAGCTGTTCGCTGCGGCTCGGGTGGCGCAGCTTGCGCAGCGCCTTGGCCTCGATCTGGCGGATCCGCTCCCGGGTCACGTCGAACTGCTTGCCGACTTCCTCGAGCGTATGGTCCGTGTTCATGTCGATGCCGAACCGCATGCGCAGCACCTTCGCCTCGCGCGGCGTGAGCTGCGCCAGCACGGAATGGGTGGTTTCGCGCAGGGATTCGGTGGTCGCCGAATCGATCGGCGAGGACACGGAGGTGTCCTCGATGAAGTCGCCCAAGTGCGAGTCCTCGTCGTCCCCGATCGGGGTCTCCATCGAGATGGGTTCCTTGGCGATCTTCAGGACCTTGCGGACCTTGTCCTCGGGCATCTCCATCCGCACCGCCAATTCCTCCGGCGTGGGCTCGCGGCCCATTTCCTGGAGCATCTGCCGCGATATGCGGTTCAGCTTGTTGATGGTTTCGATCATGTGCACGGGAATGCGGATGGTGCGCGCCTGGTCCGCGATCGAGCGCGTGATCGCCTGGCGGATCCACCAGGTTGCGTAGGTCGAGAACTTGTAGCCGCGGCGGTATTCGAACTTGTCGACGGCCTTCATCAGGCCGATGTTCCCCTCCTGGATCAGATCGAGGAATTGCAGCCCGCGGTTCGTGTACTTCTTGGCGATCGAGATCACGAGGCGCAGGTTGGCCTCGACCATCTCCTTCTTCGCGCGGCGCGCCTTGGCCTCGCCGATGGACACTTCGCGGTTGATCTCCTTGATCTCGCTGATCAGGACGTGGAACAGTCCCTCGAGATCCTTGAGCTTGTTCTGACGGCGCTCGATCTCGTCCTTGAACTTGTGGAGCGGCGCGGAATAGCGCTTCTTCGCCTTGATGTGCTTGTCGAGCCAGCGCGTGCTGGTCTCGTTCTTCGGGAACGTGGAGATGAAATCCTTGCGCGGCATCCCGGCCTGCTTGATGCAGAGGAACATGATCTCCTTCTCGAGCAGGCGGACCTCGGTCACGTGCTGGCGCAGGTTGTCGATCAGCTGATCGAACATCTTCGGGCTGAGCTTCAGTTCCATCAGCTCGCCGCAGATCTTCTTGCGGATCTTCTGCGTCTTCGGGTCCTTCGAGCCGAGCTTGTCGAGGGCGGCCACGAACTGATGATGAATCTTGGCGATGGAGCTGAAGCGCCTCGCGGCCTCCTCCGGATCGGGGCCGGTGTCGATCACCTCTTCGTCCTCGTCGCCGTCGGACTCCTCCTCGTCGTTCGACGCTTCCTCGCGGTCGAGCGCCATCATCTTCGGGTTCTGCGGCTGGGCGATCTCATCGGGCGCGTTCGGATCGACGAACCCGACGATCACGTCGACCAGGCGCATCTGGCCGGCCTTGACGGTCTCGTAGTGCCGCAGCAGCAGATCATAGGTGCCGGGGTAGCTGCCGAGAGCGATCTTCACCGCCTCCAGGCCTTCCTCGATGCGCTTGGCGATGCGAATTTCGCCCTCGCGCGTCAGCAGTTCGACGGTGCCCATTTCGCGCATGTACATGCGCACGGGATCGGTGGTGCGGCCGAACTCCGCGTCGAGATTCGCGAGCGCCGCCGTGGCTTCCTCGACGGCCTCTTCATCGGGCGCGGCGGTGACGTCGGTCAGCAGCAGCGACTCGGCATCCGGCGCCTTCTCGTACACCGGGATGCCCATGTCGTTGATCATGTTGACGATGTCTTCGATCTGCTCCGGATCGACGATCTCGCTGGGCAGGTGGTCGTTGACCTCCGCGTAGGTGAGATATCCCTGTTCCTTGCCACGAGCGATCAAAAGTTTGAGCTGCGATTGACGCTCGTCCGCGATTTGAGTCGCGGTGCCTGCTGGCGCTTTTTTGGTCAAGATGGACGCCTCGGTGGTAAGGAAGATTAACGCGTAGCCGGCAAGTATACGGTTGGCCACCATGGGAGGCCACTATTGCTTCCCGGATGTTATAGGGGTGCCCGGGGACGCCCTTTGGCCTTCAGAAGCAAGCTCAATTCCGTCTTTTCGTCGTAATTCAACCCCAATTCCTCTGCTTTTCGCAGCAATTCGTCCATCCTTCGGGCGGGCCCATACTCCTCAAGGAGCTTTTCGACCGCCATCTGCAACTCTTTAGCCGCCCCCGCCTCCTCGGTGACCATGGATTCGGACAGGGCCAATTCGCCCAGGCGGGCGTATTCGGGCCGGGAACGCCACCGTTCCAGCAGCATGGCGGTGGTCGGATGTTCCATGGCCGCGGCCTGATCCAGCAGCTCCTTCAAAACCTTCACTCCGGGCTGCTCCAGGCGGCTCAGGGCCTCGATATCCTTCACGAAGCGGGCCGCGCCAGGGTGCTGCAGCACCCGCGTGATGGCCTGGCTCAGCAGATTGCCGCGGCCGGCCGAGGCCCGCGTTCGCGAGCGCCCGGGTTCCAGGGGCGCGCCGGATCGTCCCGGCGCCTTGCCTGCGCCGCCCGCCGCGAACGCCCGCTTCAACGTGGCCGCCGGCATGCCGACGCGGGCCGCGAGCTGCTCGGCGAGCATTTCCCGATAAATGCCCTCGGGCATGCGGGCGAACAGGGGCATCGCCAGCGCCTTGAGCTTGGCGCGCCCGTCGACGTGATCCAGGTCGACCTCGGCGCTCAGGTGCTGCACCAGGTACTCGGACAGCGGCAGCGCGTCCTTCAGCCGATGCTCGAAGCCCGCCGCGCCCTCCGCGCCCACCAGCGTGTCGGGATCGTGCCCCTCGGGAAGAAACATGAACTTGAGCGCACGCCCGTCGAGAGCCTGCGGCAGCGAGTTCTCGAGCGCGCGCCACGCCGCCTGGCGGCCGGCGCGGTCGCCGTCGAAGCAAAACACCACTTCGCTGGTCAACCGGAAGATCTTGCCCAGATGTTCCTGCGTGGTCGCCGTCCCCAGGGTGGCGACGGCGTGGGTGATCCCGGCCTGGTGCAACCGCACCACGTCCATATAGCCCTCGACGATCACCAGGCGCTGGAGGTCCGAGCGCGCCTGGCGTGCTTCGAACAAGCCGTACAGTTCACGCCCCTTGTGGAACAGCGGCGTCTCCGGCGAATTCAGGTACTTGGGCTCCCCCTGATCGATCACTCGCCCGCCGAACCCGATGACGCGCCCGCGCGAATCGCGGATGGGGAACATGAGCCGGTCCCGGAACCGGTCGTAGTACCCGGGCGCGCGCTCGCCCGCCCGCGCCTCGCGCTCCACCACGAGGCCCACCTGCAGGAGCCGCCGCCGCTCCTCCTCGTCGGCCCCGAAGCGCTTGAGGAGCGCATCCCACGAATCGGGCGCGTACCCCAGCGCGAACTGCGCCCGGGTCTTCGCCTCGACGCCGCGGGCTTCGACGTAGGCCCGCGCCCGCGCGTTGTCGGCGAGATTCTGCTCGAAGAATCTCGAGACGCGCGCCATGAGGTCGTGCAGGTCGACGCTGCCCGGATCGCGCGCCTCCCGGGCCGAACGCGGCATCTCGAGACCCGCGCGCTGCGCGAGATCCGCCACGGCATCGAGAAATTCCATCTTCTCGTACTGCATGAGAAAGCCGATCACCGTGCCGTGGGCGCCGCAGCCGAAGCAGTGGTAGAACTGCTTGTCCGGGCTCACCCAGAAGGAGGGGGATTTCTCGTTGTGGAAGGGGCAGCAGGCCTTGTATTCGCGCCCCGCCTTCTTCAGGGGCACGCGGGCGCTGATGACCTCGACGATGTCGGAGCGAGCGACGAGCTCGTCGAGAAAGGAGTCTGGGATGCGGCCGGCCATCGCCCGGAAGCGGTCAACCGCCGAGCTTGGCTTTGATCTTTGCGCCCACCGCGGCCATGTCGGCGCGGCCCTGAGCCGCCGTTTTGATGATGTTCATGACCTTGCCCATGTCCTTGATGCTGGTGGCGCCGGTGGACGCGATGGCATCGCCGATCAGGGCATCCAATTCCGCCTCGCCCAGCTGCGAGGGCATGTAGCTCTGCAGCAGGGTGATCTCGGCGGATTCCTTGGCGACCAGGTCGGGACGGTTGCCTGCCTGAAATTGCACCAGCGATTCCTTGCGCTGCTTGATCATTTTCTCGAGCACGGAGAGGACCTGGGCGTCATTGAGCGTAATGCGCTCGTCCACCTCGCGCTGCTTGATCGCCGCCGTGATCATGCGGATGACGCCGAGACGCTCCTTCTCGCCGGAGCGCATCGCCGCCTTCATGTCGTCGGTGATTCGATCCTTGAGGCTCATTGGCACGGACACGGGGGGTCCGAGGAATCAGATCAATAGGGACGGGACGAAGCCGCCGGCGGGGCGCTGGCCGGAGGACCGCCGCCCGAACCGCGCATGTTCTCGCGCGAGAGGCGCTTCAGATGACGTTTCACCGCCGCAGCCTTCTTTCGCTTACGCTCCTGGGTCGGTTTCTCGTAGAATTCACGTCGCCGCAGCTCGGTGAGGACGCCCGCTTTTTCACAGGCACGCTTGAAACGACGCAGGGCGGCATCGAAATACTCGTTCTCGCGAACACGAACGCTGGGCATTCAAACCTCAAATTACAGGCCAAGAGCCGCCGGCATTCGGCGACAGGGGGGCGCATTCTAAAGTGCGGCCCCGCAAAAGGCAAAGATCGTGCACAGGGCGGTCAGCCAGGGCCGCATTAGGGCAATTTTACAAGGAATTATGCGGGTCATCGGAATCGAGAGCTCCTGCGACGAGACGGCCGTTGCCGTCTTCGACCGGGAACGGGGATTGCTGTCGCACCGGCTCTACAGCCAGGTGGCCATGCATCAAGCCTATGGCGGCGTGGTGCCGGAGCTCGCCTCCCGGGACCACGTCCGGCGGCTCCTGCCGCTGGTCCGGGAGGCGCTGGCCGAGGCCGCCTCGGATCGGACGTCGATCGACGCGGTGGCATATACCCGCGGACCGGGGCTGATCGGTGCCCTGCTGGTGGGGGCCGGCTTCGCCCGGAGCCTCGCCTATGCCTGGGGCAAACCCGCCCTGGGTATCCACCATTTGGAGGGGCACCTGCTGGCGCCGCTGCTCGAACCCCATGCCCCGGCCTTTCCCTACCTCGCGCTGCTGGTCTCCGGCGGGCACACCCAGCTGGTCGACGTGGCCGGGCTCGGCCGCTACCGCGTGCTGAGCGAAACCCTGGACGATGCCGCGGGCGAGGCGTTCGACAAGACCGCCAAGATGCTGGGACTGCCCTACCCGGGCGGCGCGGCGCTCGCGCGGCTCGCCGAGACGGGGCGCAGCGGGCGCTTCGAATTTCCCCGTCCGATGCTCGACCGGCCCGGCCTCGAATTCAGTTTCAGTGGCTTGAAGACGGCGGCCCTAGTAGCCTTGCGGGGCCGCGCGCTGGACGATCAAGTGAGGGCCGACGTCGCGCGTGCTTTTCAAGACGCGGTGGTCGATACGCTCGCCGAGAAATGCCGCCGGGCGCTGCGGGCCACCGGCCATCGGCGCCTCGTGGTGGCCGGCGGCGTCGGCGCCAACCGCAAGCTGCGCGAGCGCCTGGGCGAGGTCGCGGTGGGCTGCGGCGCGGAACTGTTTTTTCCGCGCCCCGAATTCTGCACCGACAACGGCGCGATGATTGCGCTGGCCGGATGCCTGCGGCTCCAGGGCACCTCGAGCGCAGACGGCGAGGATGCGGGCCCTGCGTCTTGGGCGCGGGCGCATTGGGCGCTCGATGAGGCTGACCTTAAGGGGGCTTGAAGGTTAACAAATGGACAAGATTTTCATTCGTGCGATCAAGACCGAGGCCATCATCGGGATCTACGATTGGGAGCGGCAGGTCAAGCAGACCGTGCTCATCGACCTCGAGCTCGCGGTGGACGTGCGCAAGGCGGCGCTCTCGGATGCGATTGCGGACACGGTGAATTACAAGCGGGTGGCGAAGCGCGTGCTGGCCTTCGTCGAGGCCTCGCAGTTTCACCTCGTGGAATCGCTGGCCGAGCACGTGACCATGTTGATTCTCGAGGAATTCGCGGTCCCTTGGGTGAGCATCGTGCTCTCCAAGCCGGGCGCGGTGCGCGGCTCGCGCGACGTGGGGATCGCCCTGCAGCGCGATCGATCGCACCTCGATGAATGGCGCAAGCTGCGCGGCACGCCTTGAAGGCGCCCAAGCCGGCCGGCAACGCGCCTAGGCCGGCCGGCGACATCGTGCGCGATGCGGCGCTCACCTGGCGCCAGGTGGCGGCCGTCGCGGAGGGGGCGCCCCTGTCCCTGTCCGCCGCCGCCGCCGACCGGGTGCGCGCCGCGCGGGATCTGGTGGACGCCATCGTCGAGCGGGGAATCCGCGCCTACGGGGTGAACACCGGGGTCGGCGCGCTGTGCGACGTGATCGTCGAGCCCTCGCAGCTGCGCCAGCTTTCCCGCAACATCATCATGAGCCACGCGGCCGGCGTCGGGCCGCCGCTCGGGCGCTGCGAAACCCGCGCGATCGTGGCGGCGGCCGTGAACAACTTCGCTCAAGGCCTCTCGGGCGTCCGCCTGGACGTGGTCGAGCGGCTGCTCGAGCTCCTGAAGCACGACGTCATCCCCGAAGTGCCCGCGGCAGGCTCCGTGGGCTATCTGTCCCACATGGCGCACGTCTCGCTGGTGCTGCTCGGCGAGGGCCATGCGCTGCAGGGATCCAAGCGCCTGAGCGGCCTCGAGGCGCTGCAATCCATGAAGACGCGGCCTCTCGTCCTCGAGGCCAAGGAGGGCCTCAGCCTGGTCAACGGCACGCCCTGCGTCGCCGGGTTGGCGGCGCTGGCGCTGCTCCGCACGGAGCGTCTCCTGAATTGGGCCGACGTCATCGCCGCCATGACGTTCGAAAACCTGCACGGGCAGATCGCCGCATTCCAGCCGGAGGGGCTGGCCGCGCGCGCTTCCGTCGCCACCGAGCAGGTCGGCGAACGGCTGCGCTTCCTGTTGGCCGACAGCGCCATCCTGGAGGCCTCCGCCGGCCGGCGCACGCAGGATCCGTTGAGCCTGCGCGCCATCCCGCACGTGCACGGGGCCGCGCGCGAGATATTCGAGCGCGTCGCGCAGGTGGTGGATACGGAGCTTGCGGCGGCCACCGACAATCCGCTGGTCACGGGAACCCCCGAGGAGCCGCGCGCGCTGTCGCAGGCCAACGCCGTCGGCGCCGCGATCGGCCTGGCCGCCGATGCGCTGTGCATCGCGGTGGCGGAGGTCGCCGCCATGTCGGAACGGCGCATCGATCGGCTGGTCAATCCGCTGGTCAGCGGCCTGCCGGCGTTCCTGGCGTCCGACGGCGGCGCCGGGTCCGGGTTCATGATCGCGCAGTACACCGCGTCGTCGCTGGTCGCGGACAACCGCCGCCTGGCCGCGCCGGCCAGCCTGGACGGCGGCGTGACCTCCGGCCTGCAGGAGGATCACCTGTGCCATGCGACTCCCGCGGCGATCAAATGGCTCAAGGTTCTCGACAACGCCGAGTTCATCTTGAGCATCGAACTGCTGGCGGCGGTGCAGGGCTACGATCTGCAGGACGGCGGACCAAGCCGCGCGCCGAACACGGACGTCGTCCACCGCTGGCTGCGCCGCCAAATCCCGCACTATCGCGACGACCGGCCCTTGTCCCGGGACATCGAGCGGGCGCGGGAAATGATCCGCGGACCCGTCACCGTCGACGTCTGAATCAAATGCTGCGTCCGCCGTCAACGGCGATGATCTGTCCCGTGATATAGGGGGCTTGCGTGGCGAGGAATACCGCCGTGCGGGCGATGTCCTGGGGCGTGCCGTGGCGCTTGAGTGCGGTTTTGCCGACGATCTTGCGCTTCAAGGCCTCATCCAGGCCCTGCTCGGGCCAGAGCACGGGTCCCGGCGCGATGCCGTTCACGCGGATCTCCGGTCCCAACTCGCGCGCCAGCGACCTCGTCAGCATGGCGAGCCCGGCCTTGGCTATGCTGTACAGCGGATAGCCCTTGAGCGGACGGAGCGCATGGATGTCGACGATGTTGATGATCAGCCCGGACTGCGCCCGCAGGCTCGGCGCGGCCGCCTGCGACAGGAACAGCGGCGCCTTCAGATTGCTGCCCATCAGGTCGTCCCAATGAGCCTCCGTGATGTGGCCCACCGGGGTCGGATAAAAGGTGGACGCGCTGTTGACCAGAACGTCGAGCCGCCCGAATTCGCGCAGCGCCGCCCCGACCAGAACCTCGGAGGTCCGGGGTTCGAGCAGATCCGCGCCCTGCGCGGCGGCGGACCCGGCGCGGCGGGCGTTGAGCTCGTCGACCAGAGCCCGGGCGTCGGCTGCGGAGCTGCGATAGTGAACGAGCACATTCGCCCCGGAACCGTGCAGCGAGCGCACGATTTCCGCGCCCACGCGCCGCGCGCCGCCGGACACCAGCACGGTGCGCCCGGCGAGGGGAAGGGGAGATTGCTCATCCGTCATGCGGGAGAACGATACCGGAATGTCCCGGAAGGGTGTACTCATGCAGCCGGCGGCTGACCTCGATCCCGCGCAAGCGCTGCATTCCGAGCGGGTCCGCGCGCTGATCGCCGGGCAAATCGCCGACGCCGGGGGCTGGATCAGCTTCGAGCGCTACATGGATCTTGCGCTGTATGCGCCCGGACTGGGCTACTACAGCGCCGGGAGCCGCAAGCTGGGCGGCGGCGGGGATTTCATCACCGCGCCGGAGGTCTCACCCTTGTTCGGCGCCTGCGTGGCTCGGCAATGCGCCGAGATTCAGGGTGATTCGGGGGCGGGATCGATCCTGGAGTTGGGGGCCGGCAGCGGCCGCCTGGCCGTGGACGTCCTGACCCGGCTCGAGAGTCTCGACCGGCTGCCGCAGCAGTACGTCATTCTCGACGTGAGCGCGGATTTGCGTGACCGCCAACGGCAACTGCTCGCCGACCGCGTCCCGCATCTACTGCCGCGCCTCGAGTGGGTGGATGCGCCGCCGGCGTCCTTTGACGGCGTGATCATCGCCAACGAGGTGCTGGATGCGCTCCCGGTATCGCGCTTCCGATGCCGCGGGCCGGCATGCGAGGAACTCGGCGTCTCGGTGCTGAACGGCGCCTTCGCCTGGTCGGCGCGGCCGGCCGGCCCGGCGCTCGAACGGACCTGCGCGCGGCTTGCCGCTGCGGCCGGGGGCTGGGAGGGAGACTACGTCTCCGAATACTGCCCGCGTCTGCCATCCTGGACGCGCGCGGTCGTGCAGGGCTTGAGGCGGGGCGCCGTCCTTTGGTTCGACTACGGGCTGCCGCGGCCGCAGTACTACCTGCCGGAGAGGCGCGACGGCACCTTGATCTGCCATTTTCGCCATCGTGCTCACGGGAACCCCTTGGTTCATCCCGGGCTGCAGGACATCACCGCGTGGGTGGATTTCACGGCGCTGGCCGAAAGCGGAGTGGCGGCGGGATTCGAGCTGGCCGGCTTCACGAGTCAAACCTATTTCCTCGCCGGACTCGGCATCGACGCGGAAATGCGCGCCCTGGCGGCCGATCACGAAGGACAGTTCGCACGGCTGGCGAATCAAGCACGGCAGCTCATGATGCCCGGCGAAATGGGCGAGCGCTTCAAGGCGATGGCCTGGACGCGCGGCGTGAATCGCACGCTCTCCGGGTTCGCGCTCCAGGATCTGCGGCACTCGTTGTAGCCGGCCGCGCGGCGGGTCCGCTTACCTCGGGCGTCCGGGATCCGCGGGCGCCGGGCGCGGACTCAATGCCGCGATGGCGCGCAGGCGCCGTTGATGCAGCCGTGCGCCGATCTGCGCTCCGTCGTGCAATGCCAGATCCTCGGCCGTCGGCTTCACCGATGCGGCGGCCTCGCGAGCCGCGCTGACGTGGCCGCGCTGCGGGTAGGGGTTGTGTTCCATGCCGGTCCGGCCGCGGGCATCGGCCTCGCATGCGAGCAACACCTGGGCGAAACGCTCCGGGCGCCGGAAAGCGTCCGCGCGCTCCATGAAGTCCAGCAGCGTCTTGGGCTTGAGCTCGAAGGCCCGGTGCACGATGCCGTGATAGCGGGCGACCAGCAGCGCGAGTTCGCGATGCCCGCCGGGCGGCCGCAGCCGCGAGCACATCGCCTCGATGAGCGCGACGCTGCGTTCCTCGTGGCCGCGATGGCCCGGCCATTCGCTGCGCGGCGTCGACCCTTTGCCGAGATCGTGCACCAGGGCGGCGAACCGGACCGCCGTGTCGCCGGACAGTGCAGCGGCCTGGTCCAGCACCATGAGCGTATGAATCCCCGTGTCGATCTCGGGATGCCACTCGGCCGGTTGAGGCACGCCGAACAACGCATCGATCTCGGGGTAGACGGCCTGCAGCGCGCCGCAGTCGCGCAGCACGCGGAAGAAGACGCTGGCCGCCGGCTCGCGCAGCGCCTTCTCGGATTCCTGCCACACGCGTTCCGGGACCAGCGCGTCGACCTCGCCGCGCGACACCAGGGTGCGCATCAACTCCAGGGTCTCCGGCGCCACGCTGAATCCGAGCGGCGCGAAGCGCGCGGCAAAGCGCGCCACGCGCAGCACGCGCACCGGGTCCTCGACGAACGCTTCGGACACGTGGCGCAGGGTGCGCGAGTCGAGATCCCGCCGGCCGCCGAATGGATCGACCAGCGAGCCGTCGGCGGCCCTCGCCATCGCATTGATGGTCAAGTCGCGGCGCGCGAGATCCTCCTCCAGCGTCACGTCGGGGCCGAAGGCGACGTCAAAGCCGCGGTATCCGGGGGCCACCTTGCGTTCGAGCCGCGCGAGCGCGTATTCCTCCTGCGTGTCGGGATGAAGAAAAACCGGAAAGTCGCGCCCGACCTCGCGGTAGTTCAAGTCCAGCAGCTCCTGGCGCGTGCCGCCGACGACGACCCAGTCGCGCTCCTTCACCGGAAGCCCCAGCAGGGCGTCCCGAACCGCTCCGCCAACCAGATACACTTGCATGGGTGAATAGTAGCAGCAACACCCGGACGATCCTTCTGACCTTGGGGTTGGGGCTCGCCGCGTCGTCCATGAGCGGCTGTTACCTGCTGGACAGCGCCGCGGGACAGCTGTCGCTCATGTCGAGGCGGCAGCCGATCGAGCGCGTGCTGCGCGCGCCGGGCACCCCGCCGTTGCTGCGCAGCGAGCTCGAGGAGGTCGAATCCATCCGCGACTTCGCGAGCCGCGAGCTGGGGCTCCCCGACAACGGCAGCTACCGCAGCTACGCGGACGTGGGACGGCCCTACGTGGTCTGGAATGTCGTGGCGGCGCCCGAGTTTTCCGTCGAGGCGAGAGAGTGGTGCTTTCTGATCGTGGGCTGCGTCGCGTACCGCGGATACTTCAGCGAACGCAAGGCGCGATCCTTCGCCGACACCTTGCGGGAGCGGGGCTTCGACGTGAGCGTCGGCGGCGTCGCGGCCTATTCCACCCTGGGCCACTTCAACGACCCGGTGCTCAACACGATGATGGGGTGGAGCGACGGCGAGCTCGCCGCCATCATCTTTCACGAGCTCACGCATCAGTTGTTGTACCTGTCGGGGGACACCTCGTTCAACGAGGCGCTGGCGACGACGGTCGAGGAGGAGGGCCTGCGGCGCTGGCTGCTTTCGCAGGGGCGCGCGGCGGATCTGGAAAAGCACCGGCTGCAGCGGCGGCGCCATCTCGAGGTCATCGACCTGCTGCGCCGGACGCGCGCCGAGCTGAAGACGCTGTACGAGTCGGGCATCGATGCGCCCGCGATGCGGGATCGAAAGCGCGCGGCGATTGCCGAACTGCGCGCAGCGTACGCGCGCATGACGGCGGCGTGGGGGGAATCCCCGTTCGCGGCCTGGTTCCAGGGGGACATCAACAATGCGCAGCTCGCGTCGATCGCGACGTACTACGACTGCGTCCCGGGATTCGAACGCGAACTCGAGGCCGCGGGCGGCGACCTGAAGCGCTTCTACCGGCGGGTGTCGGTACTTGCCAAGCTCGATGCCGCGGCCCGCGACGCCGCGGTGTGCGGCGCGCCGTGAACGCCGCGCCGGGCGCCGGCCCGCGGCAGGACCTGATCCGCCACGGCACGCCGGACTTCCGGCGCGCCAACCTCGGCCTGTTCGCGGCCGGCGTGGCCACGTTCGGGCTGCTGTACTGCGTGCAGCCGCTGATGCCCGAATTCAGCCGACAGTTCGGCGTCGGCGCCGCGCAGAGCGCGCTGTCGCTGTCCCTCCCCAGCGCCACGATCGCGATCGCCATGCTGTTCGCCGGCCCCGTGTCGGACGCCCTGGGGCGCAAAGCCCTCATGAGCGTGTCGCTGGCGTGTTCCACTCTGGTGGTGCTGTTGTCGGCGGCGGCTCCCAGCTGGGCGGACTTTCTGGTGCTGCGGGCGCTGCTGGGCCTCACGCTCAGCGGTTTGCCCGCCGTGGCCATGGCTTATCTCACCGAGGAGATGCATCCGGACTCGATGGGGCTCGGCATGGGCCTCTACATCGGCGGCAATGCGGCGGGCGGCCTGGGCGGGCGCCTGATCGCGGGGGTGCTCACGGGCTATTTCGGCTGGCGCGTCGGCGTCGCCGCCGTGGGCGTCATCGGCGGCATCGCGGCCGGCGTGTTCGTCCGCTGTCTGCCCGCTTCCCGGCATTTCATCGCGCGGCCGCTGCGCCTCGCCGCGTCGATGCAGGGCTTCGCCGCGCTGTTCCGCGATCCGGCGCTGCCGTGGCTGTTCGCCGCCGGGTTCGTCCTGCTGGGTTCGATCGTCACCGTCTACAACTACGCCGGCTACCGGCTGATGGCGCCGCCCTACGGCATGAGCCAGGCCGCGGTGGGCATGCTGTTCAGCATCTACCTGGTCGGCATCTTCAGCTCGTCGTGGATCGGCCACCTCGCCGGCCGATTGGGGCGGCGCAAGGTCCTATGGACCATGTTCGTGACCATGCTCGCCGGCTTGGGATTCACGGCGCTGAAATCGGTCGGGCTGATCGTGGCCGGAATCGCCATCATCACCTTTGGTTTCTTCGGCGGCCATTCGATCGTCAGCAGCTGGGTCGGCCGCCGCGCCAGCGGCGCCAAGGGCCAGGCCTCCTCGACTTATCTGTTCATCTATTACATGGGGTCGAGCGCTGCCGGCGCCGCGGGCGGATTGTTCTATGCCGTTGACGGATGGAACGGCGTCGTGGCCTTCGTGGGAGCGCTGATGGCCGCCGGGTTGTTGATCGCGTGGCGGCTGTACCATATACCGCCGCTGCCGAAGGCGCCCTCGCGGCTGGAAACGCCGCTGCCTTGAGTATCGCCGCGCCGCAACCCCCGGGGACTAGACAGGCGCCCTGGCCCGGCCGACAGCCGCGCGATTGCGGCTGAGCTTCGCATTGTCCTCCAGCGCGCCCAGATATTGCCGCGCCGAGGCGAGCATGGACTGCGGCTTGATGCCGAGCCGGGCAAAGCCGTCCTCGGTGCAGACGCTGTCGACGGTCAGCGAGCGGTAGTTGTCGCTCGAGAACGGGCGGCCGGGCACGAAGTTCATCGCGAACGCCTGCCAGCGGCCGAGAACGTTCGGCAGTCCGATGATCCACCGCCGCCGTCCCGTGAGCTTGGCCACCAGCTGCACGATCTCGCGCAGCGTGAACACCTGCGGGCCGCCGAGCTGGTAGGTCTGCCGGGACGTAGGGCCGCCGCGCAGGCAGCGCAGCATGGCCTCGATGACGTCGTCCACGAGCACGGGTTGGAGGCGCGCATCGGCCCGCGCCAGCGGAAACACCACGGGCACCGCCGCCAGCAGGTTCGCAAAGCGGTTCAGGAACGAATCGCCCGGGCCGAACATCACCGAGGGCTGGAAGATGGTCCAATCGAAGGGGGCGGTATCGCGCACCAGCTTCTCCGCCTCGCCCTTGGTCCGCAAATAGTGGCTCGGCGCACCGGTTGCCGCGGCGAGGGCGGACACCTGCAGCAGGCGCGAGACGCCGGCGGAACGGCCGGCCTGGAGCACCACCCGCGTGAGTTCGGTGTGGGCGCGCCGGAAACCGCTGCCGTCGAAGCCGCGTTCATTCAGAATTCCGACGAGGTTGACCACCACGTCCTTGCCGCGGAACCGTTCGCTCAGCTGCGCCTCGTCGTAGACGTCGCAGTTCTCCAGGGTGAGGCCGGGCAGCACGAGCAGGTGCTTGTGCTGCTCCCGGTCGCGGGACAGCACGGTGACGCCGTGACCGTCCTTGATCAGACGCGCCACCAACCGGGTGCCGAGGAATCCGGTGCCGCCGAGTACGACGATGGAGAGTGGTTTCATCGGGTCAGCGAATCGGGATGAGGAAAATCTGCGATCCGCGGCGCACATTGAGTACCAGGACGGCGGCGCCCTTGGCGGCTTCGCGCAAGGCCTTGGTGCTCGTCACGGGCGTGCGGCCGATGCCGATGATCAGGTCGTTGGCCTTGATGCCGGCCTGGGAAGCGGGGCTGCCCTCCTGCACCGAGCGCACCAGCACGCCGCCGCCGTTGGGCGCGTCGGCGAGGTCCGCGCCTTCGAGGCCCTGGTTGATGTCCGCGGCGTTGGCGGTCTCCGATTCGGACCGCTCGGCGATCACCGCCGTCGCCGTCTGCGGCTTGCCGTCGCGCAGATAGCCGATCTCGACGCGGTCCCCGACCCGCAGCATGCCGATGGCATTGCGCAATTCGCCCGATCCCTTCATGGGCGTGCCGTTGAGCGACGTGATGATGTCGCCCGTCTTGATGCCCGCCTTTTCGGCCGACGAGCCCTGCGCCACGCCGGCGACCAGGGCGCCCGTGGTGTCCGTCAACCCGAACTCCTTGGCGATCTCGGGGGTCACGTTGTAGAGGCTGACGCCGAGGATGCCGCGCTTCACCTGGCCGTATTTGATGAGCTGCTCCATCACGCCCTTGACCATGTTCACCGGGATGGCGAAGCCGATTCCGATGTTGCCGCCGCTGCCCGACAGGATCGCGGAATTGATCCCGACCAGTTCGCCCCGCAAATTCACCAGGGCGCCGCCCGAGTTGCCCGGATTGATCGACGCATCCGTCTGGATGAAGTCCTCGTAGCCCTCGGGATTGATGCCGGTGCGGCCGAGCGCGCTCACGATGCCCGCGGTCACGGTGTGCTGCAGCCCGAAGGGGTTGCCGATGGCGACGACGTAATCGCCGACTTCGAGGCGCGCGGAGTCTCCGAGCGCGATGGCGACGAGATTCGGCTGCTTCGCCTGCAGCACGGCAATGTCCGCGCCCTCGTCGCTGCCGATGACCTTGGCGCTGAAGCTGCGATCATCGAGGAGGGTGACGGTGATTTCGCTGGCGTTCTCGACCACGTGGTAGTTGGTGACGATGTACCCGTTCTTCGCGTCCACGATCACGCCGGAGCCCGCGCTCTGGAATTGACGCTCCCGGGGCGCATCGAAGAACCGGCGGAAGAACGGATCGTCCATGAGGGGGTTGCGCTGGCCGGGCTTCTCCTTGACCGTCCCGCGCGTGGCGATATTGACCACCGCCGGCGAGACGCGCTTGACCATGGGCGCAAGCGAGGGCATCGGAGCATCCGCGATCGGGGCCGAGGGCAGCGCCGCCCGCACCATGGGCGAAGCGATGACGGCGGCGGCGAGCGATGCGGCGGCAAGTATGTGGCGAAGATTCATCTACGGTCCCTTTGGCTTGAATTGACGGCGCGGCCAACGTGAAGCCGCTCTGGTTTGCAACTTCGTCCGCACCCGCTCGGGTGCGATCTTACACTCATTGAATCGCCGGGCCGCACGGCCCGGCGCCGCAGCGGAAAATTGGGCCGCCGGGAAAATTTTCAACGGCGCCGCGCGAGTCTCGAACTCTCAGCCGCGCATCGAAAAGCAAAGTCAACGGAACATTGTGTGAATAAGATGTGCAAACACAAGATGTTGCGATGAGGATGAATTTTCTTGACGCCGACCTTCCGCAAGTGAAATGAGGCATTTTATCGAGAGAATATTATAACAGATTGATATTAAATGATTTTTTAGGGCGAAAATTTGCGAAAAAAAGTCTTGACGATGGTGCGCGCCGGTCTTACGCTCTCACGCCATACACAATATGTTGTGTTACCAAAGCTAGCGACAGTCCCCGCAAAGTTCTGACCAGCCGGCAACGATTGTTTTCGTCGGAGCCGCCGACTTTCGTCTTCTGATCGCGCGATAATTCTAAGGGAGTTACCTCATACCCATGAACACGGTGGTCAAGATTCAGCCCAAGGACGTGAACAGTATTTCCTTCCAGGAAGCGTCGTTGGACATCTGGGACAAGAAATACCGCCTGACCGCGAAGGACGGGTCGCCCATCGACAAGTCGATGGACGATACCTACAAGCGCGTCGCGCGCGCGCTCGCGGACGTGGAGACGGAAGAGCAGCGGGACAAGTGGTACGAGTCGTTCCTCTGGGCGCTGCGCCATGGCGCCATTCCCGCCGGCCGGGTCACGTCGAACGCCGGCGCCCTGGAACACAAGCCCGCCACGTCGACCATCAATTGCACGGTGTCGGGGACCATCCACGATTCGATGGACGACATCCTCAACAAGGTGCACGAGGCCGGGCTCACGCTGAAGGCGGGGTGCGGCATCGGCTACGAATTCTCCACTTTGCGGCCGCGCGGAGCCTACGTGTCGGGAGCCGGCGCGTACACGTCGGGGCCCCTGTCGTTCATGGATATCTACGACAAGATGTGCTTCACGGTGTCCTCCGCCGGCGGCCGGCGCGGCGCGCAGATGGGGACCTTCGACATCGGACATCCCGACGTCCTGGAATTCATCCGCGCCAAGCGCGAAAACGGCCGCCTGCGCCAGTTCAATCTGTCGCTGCTCATCACCGACGAGTTCATGCGGGCGGTGCAGAGCGACGGCATGTGGAAGCTCGCCTTCCCGCTGGCCATCAAGGAGTACGAGGCGGATCAGCCCGACCTCAACGATCCGGCGAAATTCGTCTGGCGCGAATGGCCCTACAAGGACGGCTACGTCGCGAACGAGGAAGGCCTGGTCGCCTGCAAGATCTACAAGACCCTGCCGGCACGGCGCGTCTGGGACCTCATCATGTCCTCGACCTACGATTTCGCCGAGCCGGGCTTCATCCTAATCGACCGCGTCAACGAGATGAACAACAACTGGTGGACGGAGAACATCCGCGCCACCAACCCCTGCGGCGAGCAGCCGCTCCCGCCGTACGGCTCCTGCCTCCTGGGGTCGGTGAACCTGTGCAAATTCGTGGTCGACCCGTTCACCGAGGATGCCCGCTTCGACTGGGAGACCTACCGCAAGGTCGTCAAGATCTTCACGCGCATGCTCGACAACGTCGTGGAGGTCAACGGCCTGCCCCTGGCGCCGCAGCGCGAGGAGATCCTGCGCAAGCGCCGTCACGGGATGGGCTTCCTGGGGCTGGGCTCCACCATCACCATGCTGTGCATGAAGTACGGGTCGAAAAAGTCCGTGGCGTTCACGCAAAACGTCTCGCGCGAAATGGCGCTCGCGGGCTGGGACGCCGGCTTGGAACTCGCCCGGGAGAAGGGCCCCGCACCCATCATGAACGAAGAATTCACCATCACCCGCGAAATGCTGCGCAAGCGCCCCGAGATGGGCAAGGACGGCTGGCGTGTCGGCGCCAAGATCGCGGGCCGCGTCCTGCACGCGCGCTACAGCCGCTACATGCAGCGGATTGCGGAGGCCGCCCCCGAGCTGGTGGACGAACTCGCCGAGGTGGGGGCCCGCTTCACCCACCACACCTCCATCGCGCCCACGGGAACCATCTCCCTGTCGCTCGCGAACAATGCGTCGAACGGCATCGAGCCCTCGTTCGCGCATCACTACTTCCGCAACGTGATCCGCGAAGGCAAGAAGTCGAAGGAGAAGATCGACGTGTTTTCGTTCGAACTGCTGGCGTACCGCGAACTCGTGAATGCGCGCGCCATGGCGAATTCGCAGGCCGCGGGCGAGAAGCTGCCCGACTACTTCGTGTCCGCCGACGACATCGGCCCGAAGGAGCACGTCGACATTCAAGCGGCGGCGCAGCTGTGGGTGGACTCGTCGATCTCCAAGACGGCGAACGTTCCGACCGACTACAAGTACGAGGACTTCAAGGACATCTACATGTATGCCTTCGAACAGGGGTTGAAGGGATGCACGACCTTCCGCTTCAATCCCGAGGCGTTCCAGGGCGTTTTGGTCAAGGAAGAGGACCTCAAGAACACGACCTACGTGTTCACGCTCGAGGACGGAACGGAGATCGAGGCGCGGGGCGATCAGGAGATCGAGTACGACGGCGAGATGCACTCCGCCGCGAATCTCTTCGACGCCCTAAAAGAAGGCTACTACGGGAAGTTTTGACATGGCGCACATCAAGATCGACAAGAAGATTGCCAAGTACCGCGTGCTCAAGCCGGAACCCAAGGCCGCCGCGGGGTCGCCGGTCAGCGAAGCGCCGAAGGTCCAGGACAACGTCATCTGGATGCACGAAAAGCTCGAACGGCCCGAAGTGCTGATCGGCTCCACGTACAAGATCAAGACGCCGGTGTCCGACCACGCGATGTACGTCACCATCAACGACATCGTGCTGAACGAGGGGACGCCGCACGAGCAGCGCCGTCCGTTCGAGGTGTTCATCAACTCCAAGAACCTCGATCACTTCCAATGGATCGTCGCGCTCACGCGCGTCATCTCGGCCGTGTTCCGCAAGGGCGGCGACACGACCTTCCTGGTCGAGGAGCTGAAGGCCGTGTTCGATCCGAAGGGCGGCTACTGGCAGCCCGGCGGCAAGTTCATGCCGTCCACGATCGCGGAGCTCGGATACGTGATCGAGCGGCACCTGCAGTCCATCGGCCTGCTCAAGAAGCCCGAGCTGGATTCGCATCAGCGCAAGCTGGTCGAGGAGAAGCGCTCGGAATTCGAGGCGCGCACCAAGCAGACCGACGCGTTCTCCAAGTCGCATTTTCCCGAGGGCGCGCAGCTGTGTTCGAAGTGCAGCATGGCCGCCGTCGTGATGATGGACGGATGCTCGACCTGCCTGAACTGCGGCGACTCGAAGTGCCAGTGATCGATCTCGCCGAGAAGAGCCCCAGTCCGATCACGAACATCGGGCCGTATCGGCGCCGGCGCTCGTCAAAGTCAAAGTTGCCATCACCAAACGGCGGCCCGAGAAAGCGCACCATTCCGACCGCCATCATCATCATTCCAATGAAGCACAGCCAAGCAAGGCCCCCCATGAAGGTGCTGTACGCCGAGGCTGGATTTTGACAGCGAGACCGGCAGGTCGTTGCGCATGACGCCTTAGACTACCGTTGGCTGCGAACGGCTGCTTCGCTGCAGGGTTTTTCTGCGACCGAAAGCCGCTTTTGGCCTAACTGAACGCTTCGGCGCGCGATCGTGGGTGCGCCAACGAACAGACGGTGCGGACTCACTGCGGCTAATTGTCAAGCCTGCGTCGCGCAAGAGCCATGATGTAGATCTTTGCCGTTGCCCTTCCCATCCGGCAGCGAGCTGTGGAGTTCCGAAGATAGGGTATCCATGCTGATCGATGTCTCCATGAACCGGGTTCGCTTCGGACAGTGCTGCGCGCGGGCGATACCAGGGATCCATGCATGCGGACCGTCGTCGCTCTCATGCCCGCACCGTTAGAGGAGTCCTCTCCGGCGGCAGTACGTGATCGCGCGCTGCGCGTATCGGAGGCCCGCTATCGCCGTCTGTTTGAAACCGCGCAAGATGGAATCCTGCTGCTCAACGCTGAAACCGCGCAGATCGAGGACGTCAACCCCTTCCTGATCAAGATGCTCGGCTACGACCATGCCGAGTTCCTCGGGAAGAAACTCTGGGAGGTGGGCCCGTTCGTGGACATCGCTCAGAGCAAGCACATGTTTGCGGAACTGCAGGCCACCGGATATGTCCGCTACGACAATCTTCCGCTGAAGACAAAGGCCGGGACCTCGATCGATGTTGAATTCGTCAGCAACTCCTACGATTGCGAAGACGTCAAAGTCATTCAGTGCAACATCCGCGATATTTCGGACCGCACAGTGGCGGAGGCGCAAGCCAGACAACGCACTCGGCTCTATGCGGCGCTGAGCCAGTGCAACCACGCGATCGTGCATTGCACGACCCAGGAGGAGCTGTTTCCAGAAATCTGCCGCATTGCGGTGGAGCTCGGCGGCGCGAAGATGGCGTGGGTCGGCCTCGCCGACGCCGCGACTGGTTCAGTGAGGCCGGTCGCCAGTTGGGGTGACGCCAGTGGTTACCTCAAAGATATCAAGATCTCGGCACGCGAGGACTCGCCATTCGGATGCGGTCCCGTCGGCAGGGCGATTCGCGAGAGCCGGCCCGTCTGGCTCCAGGATCTCATGCACGAACCGGTCATGGCCCCCTGGCGCGGGCGCATGGCGACGTGCGGTTGGTCCGCGTCGGCGGCACTCCCGTTAGTGGAGGCTGGAGACGTCATTGGAATTTTCAACGTGTATTCCGATGAGGCCGCCTATTTCGATGAATCAGCGCGCGACCTTCTGTGTGAATTGGCGATGGATATCAGTTTCGCGCTCAACGGATTCGCGAGCGAAGCGCTGCGCCAGCGGGTGGAGGAAGCGCTCCGCACGAGCGAAAACCAGTTCCACACCCTGGCCGAGGCCATACCGCAACTCGTGTGGATAACGCGGCCGGATGGCGGGAACGTCTATTTCAACCGAAGGTGCATGGAGTACACGGGGCTGACCCTCGAGGAAACCGTCGACGGCGGATGGAACAAGTCGTTCCATCCCGACGACCGGCAACGGGCATTGGAGGCCTGGAAAAATGCGACGGCCGCACGGGGCGTCTATTCGCTGGAATGCCGCTTGCGCCGCGCGGATGGAGCTTATCGCTGGTGGCTGGTCCAAGGCATGCCGCTACAAGATCGTGCGGGGAACATCATCAAATGGTTCGGCACCTGCACGGACATTCACGACCTGAAGACGGCGGAGATCAATATTCGGCGCCTGAATCGTGTGCACGCCCTATTGAGCGGCATCAATACCCTGATCGTCCGCGCGACCGACCGAGATGAACTGATCAACGAGGTGTGCCGGCTCGCGGTCGAGAAAGGCGGGTTCTACGCGAGCGTCATGTGTCTTGACGACAGAAGCGGGACGAAGATCAGGCTGGTCGCGTCGGCCGGCAAGGATGAGGGACTCCTCGAACTCATCAGAACCACCATATCGTCGGTCGATAAGGCGCAGCAAACCCTGACCGCGCAGGCCTTCCGCGAGAAAGCAGCCGTCGTCGTCAACGATTATGAACACGACCCGAGGGCCTTGCACGCCTTGCAATGCGCGCAGTTCGGCGTTCTCTCAGTGGTCGCACTGCCGGTGATTGTTGCGGACGCGGCGATGGGCGTACTGACTCTTTACGCCAAGGAGGTCAATTTCTTCAATAAAGAAGAGCTGACCCTGCTGGCCGAACTGGTCCACAACATTGGCTTCGCGATCAATTACATCGGCAATGAGCAGCGCCTCAAATACCTCGCCTATTACGATGAATTGACGGGGCTGGCGAACCGCAGCCTGCTTCTCGAACGTGTCGGACAATACCTGCGCGGCGAGGCCGGCGGCCGACACAAGATCGCCATATTGCTCATCGATCTGGACCGGTTCAAGCACATCAACGACAGCCTCGGCCGACCGGCCGGCGACGCGCTCCTGAAGCAGGTTGGCGAGTGGTTGGCGCAAAACAGAGGGGACGCCAACCTGGTTGCGCGATTGGGCGCCGACCATTTTGGCGTGGTGCTGCCGAATGTGGCGCCCGGTCGCGGCTTGGAGCGGCTGGTGGAAGATATGCTGAAGGCCCTCATTGAGCACCCGTTTTGCGTGCAAGACGCCGTGCTCCGGGTATCCGCCACGGTCGGGATCGCGCTATTTCCGAATGATGGCGCCGACGCAGAAGCGCTGTTCACGAATGCCGAGGCTGCGCTCAAGAAGGCCAAAGATCGGGGCAGCCGATATTTGTTCTACACCGCCGCCATGACCAATACGGTGCAGGGCGAGCTCAGTCTCGAAACCCAGTTGCGCGAGGCCTTCGAAAAAGAGCAGTTCGTGCTCTATTATCAGCCAAAAATAAGTCTGGCGAACAACAAATTCACGGACGCCGAAGCGCTGATCCGCTGGAATGATCCGCGAACGGGGCTGGTGCTCCCGGGCCGGTTCATCCGGAGCCTGGAAGAAACCGGATTAATCTATGAAGTTGGACGCTGGGTGCTCGGCAGAGCCCTGAAGGATTATGTGCGGTGGCGCGCGGCCGGTCTCCCGATCGGGCGTATTGCGGTGAACGTGTCGCCGGTGCAACTGCGCGATCCCGACTTCATCGCCGAGCTCAGCCGGATTGTCAGCATAGACGCACACGCCGCGGCCGGATTGGAGCTGGAGATCACGGAAGGCACGATCATGGAAGACATCACCACCAGTATCGCCAGCCTGCGGGCGATCCGGGCCATGGGAATCACCATCGCCATCGATGATTTCGGCACCGGCTTCTCTTCGCTCAGCTACTTGGCGAAACTGCCGATCGACACCCTCAAGATCGACCGCTCGTTCGTGGTCGAAATGACCACCGGTCATGAGGGGCTGACGCTGGTGTCCACCATCATCAGCCTTGCGCACGGTCTGAACCTCAAAGTGGTCGCCGAGGGTGTCGAAAGCGACGAGCAATTTCGCCTGCTGCGGTTGCTCGCGTGCGATGAAATGCAGGGGTATTTATTCAGCAAGCCGATCCCGGCCGACGTTTTCGCATCAACCTACCTGGATCGGCGCTGGCAATCGACTCCTGGACCCATCTCAGCAGGCGGTTAAAAAGCACCGAGCCAGTGCACGACTCGAGCCGGCGCCGAGTTGCGCGCAATAACCTAGGCCGGCGAGACGAGACCGGGCGCCGCCAGCATGACTCGATCGCGTCCTTCCTGCTTGGCCAGGTACAGAGCCGCGTCGGCGCGCGCGAGCGCCGCGATCCACGTCTCACCCGGCGCCTGCTGCGCAACGCCGAGAGACACCGTGATCCGCACGCTGCATCCGTTGATGGTGACTCCCAGCGACGCCACGCATAGGCGGAGCCGTTCCGCCAGGTTCATGGCGGCCGGCGCGGCGCAGTCCGGCAGCAGCAGCACGAACTCCTCACCCCCGGTCCGTGCGAGGATGTCGCCCTTGCGGGCCGTATTCCGCAGCGTCTGCGCCACTGAACGCAGCAAGGTATCGCCGGCGTCGTGACCATGCGTGTCGTTGACCTTCTTGAAGAAATCGAGGTCGAGCATGACCCATGACTGCGTCAGCGGAGCACCGGCCGGCCGCGTGAGCAGGGCCTCGACATGCTGCTCGAGGCCGCGCCGGTTATAGAGTCCGGTCAACGGGTCTGTGACGGTCTCGTCGAGCAGCAACTGGGTGCGCCGATGCTCGTCGGTCACATCTCGTATGACCGCGACGAAGCTGCCCGCAAGACCGTCGGCTTCGATCACCGGCGTGATGACGCAATCGCCCCACAAGAGCTGACCGTCCACTTTGCGCCACGGCGCCTGCAAGCGGCACCAGCCCTGCTGCTTTACCACCGCGTTGATGGTGCGGAAGTCAGGAGGGGGCGGCTGCGAGATGTCGCGATCCAGCCAGTTGAACAACGGCTGGCCGACGCCGACGCCCTGAGCCACGCCGAACAGGCTGCCGATCGAAGGGTTCCACTCGGTGATCATGCCGCCGAGGTCGAGAAGGGCGACGCAGTAGCCATGAATGTGTTCGAGCACCACCCCCATCCGGCGGCGTTGACGCGCCAGCTCACGCTCCTGTTCGACGGTGGTGGTGACGTCCTCGATGGTCAGCATGGTGCACTGCAGGTCCGGCCGCACCAACTGCAACACCAGGTGCAAGGGGCCTGCGGGCGGGTGCAGCGGGTTACAGCGCTGCGGCGGCATGATGGCACCGATCTTTCCGGCCGAGGCCTGCCATTTTGCCGCGAGCCCGGGCAGCAGGCCATCGAGAATGGCCGGGCCGTCGGCATGCCCCGGGTCGATACCCAGGTCATGCAACATCTTGACCGCCTTTGGGTTGAGCATCTCCACCGCGCCGGTTGCGCCGAGTTTGACCACGGCCACCGGCATCAAGTAGAGAAATTGCAGCAGCTCCTCCACGACGCGCTGCGGGGCCAGCGATGCCCCCGGGTCCACCCGTTCTCCCACTACCAGCGTACCAAGAGGTACATGCGGTCGCTCTCGACCGACTTCAGCATGCGAAGCGTCACCACCACCGGCCGCATGCGCAGCAAAAAGGTGTACCCCAGTGTTTCGTCGAGGGCGTCGAGGGCGTAGCGCTGCGCCACCAAGCGGTTATCGCTGCAGGGCGCCACGTCGCGAAAGAAGTGCCGGCCGACGACGCGTTCCGGCGGCAAACCCGAGGAGCGCGACTCCGTGGCGTTGTAACGCAGCACCGTACACTGGCGGTCCATCTCGACAACGCCGAACGGCAACGCGTCGAGTTCATCGTCGGCCATGGCTGTCAAGGCGGCGGCGATGCCGGGCGCATCGAACTCCGGAATTCGCATGGTCTTCAGCTCCAGGTCGCGCCCCGTCTTTGATGGCCCGGCAAATTTCATCCTATTGGGTCGGGCTTTCTGTCTGTTACCGAACATAGCGGCAGGGCGCGCCGTCCCAATGCGGTCAGTGACCACGGTCCGCTTTGAGGAACCAAAGAGCTATCTAGGCAGCCGGCGGCGCGCTGTGCAGCCGTAGATACTCACTCAGCGTGTGCGATAGCGAGACGAAGTCCGATGGAATCATCAGGACCGTCGTACTGTTGTTCTCTGCGCCGACCTCGGAAATCATCTGCATTCGCCGCAACTCCAAGGCGGCAGGATTGGCCATGATCTGCGCCGCCGCCGCGGAGAGCTTTACCGACGCCTCCAACTCGGCCTCGGCCTTGATGATGCGCGCTCGTTTCTCGCGGATGGCTTCCGCTTGCATGGCCATCACTTGTTGCATGGCGGCCGGCAGTTCAACGTCCTTCATTTCAAACCGCTGCACTTCGAGCCCCCACGCCGCAGTCGCACCGGCAATACTGTCACAAAGCAGCGTATTGATCTTATTCCGCTCCTGAAGGATTTCGTCCAGATCGTGCTGTCCAATAATGTTGCGCAGGCCGGTTAGGGCCAATTGATAGACGGCCGCAGGGGCATCGGCAACTTCTATGACGGATCTTGCTGCATCGACCACCCGATACCACAGTACCGCGTTGACCTTGATCGTGACGCTATCGCGCGTTATGGTCTCCTGCTGTTCGGCCGAGACGGTGCGCGTGCGGATGTCGGCGGTAACCGAGCGTTCGATTTGCAGAGGAATTATCCAATACAAACCTGGACCGCGCAGACCCACATACCGTCCCAAACGGAAAATGACGCCGCGCTGGTACTCCTGCGCCACGCGCAGACCGGACAGTCCGAGGACGATCACAATCGCAAGCGCAATAAGCATCGACAAACCTCTCGCCATCGCCGGGCGAAATCATGGGCCGCGAAGAACTCCCTGGCGACAATAATACTGCAAGCTTTGAGCGTCCGCTGCGAGTGGCCGCGCGAATCCCGCCAGTCCCAGGCGGTCCCGATTGCGGCTATCATGCGGCGTCGAGCGCAGGTCGTCCCATCGGTTCCGTTGCAACAGGCCGTTCCATGCACATCCCATCGCTTCGCACGTTCGCTCTCGCGGTCACGATTCAGGTTCTGGCGGCGCTGCCCGCCGGGTCCCAGACCCCGGGTGGACCGGCTCCGGCGCAGCCTGCGCCGCCACCGGCCGGGCCCCGCCTGCCCATCGGCGCCTCGCCCGGCCCCACCTTCGATCTGGCCTGGATCGGCAAGCTGGTCCGCGTCTCGGAGCCGGATTTCGCCCCCGACGGCAAGTCGCTGGCGGTGGTCGTCGTGCACCTGGACTATGAGAACGATCTCAACGTGGCTGAACTTGCGGCCGTCGACGTCGCCAGCGGCAAGGTCCGCCGCCTCACCCACGATCGGAAATCCGTTTCCTTCCCGCGCTGGTCCCCCGCGGGCGACCGCATCGCCTTCCTCGCGCAGGATGGCGAGAAGCACAACCAGATTTTCATCCTCGACATGGCCGGCGGCGAGGCGCTGCAGATCACCCATCATCCGACCTCGATTCAGCAATTAGCCTGGAGGCCCGACGGTTCGGCGCTGGCTTTTGCCGCCAAGGACGAGGTACCCAAGAAGACCGGCGCCGACAAATTCGACGATGCCTTCGAAGTCGGCGACAACGACTTTCTGGTCAAGGAAAAGCCCGCGCCCACGCACTTGTGGATGGTTTCGGCCACGGCCACCGCGGACCCCCAGGATGCGCCCCGCCGATTGACGTCGGGGACGTGGAGCCTGCCCGTCGCATTTCCGCCCGGACCGCCCGCGTCGCCCATCGGATTCACTCCGGACGGAGCCCGGCTCGTCTACGTTCGGCTGGAGAATGCCTACTCGGGAGATCGGATCAACAGCTCTCTGCAGATGCTGGACCTCGCCTCCGGCAAGTCCGAGCCCATCACCGGCCACACGCGGTTCGCCGCCTTCCCGGTGGTCTCCCCGGACGGCAAGCACGTGGCCTACCTGTATCCCCGCGACGGCGACGAAGGATCGTGGGATTCGCACGGAGTTCTACGCCTATCCGGTCGGCGGGCACAGTCCGGCCGATCCGGTGCGCATGCGCGATGTCTACCGGCGCTGGATCGAATGGCTGGACCAGTTTCTGCCGCGGGGTTGACGCAGCACACGCCGGCCGGCGTCACGCGCGGAAATCCGCGGCTGAGTTCAGCCTAGCCGGCGATGCCGGCCGCGGCCGGCACCGCCCCCCGGACCGGCAGGCG
>Ga0302198_10000260_pt1 | contig 58024 bp, 36 predicted proteins | sample II_Bog_N2_2_FD_193521 | JGI IMG/M metagenome (GOLD analysis project Ga0302198, IMG submission 193521) | Peat permafrost microbial communities from Stordalen Mire near Abisko, Sweden - II_Bog_N2_2 | ecosystem: Environmental > Terrestrial > Soil > Wetlands > Peat | place: Sweden: Abisko...
ACGTCGCCCTCTCCCGGCACCACCGCGCCGATGACCGTCGCCTCGTGCCCCGACTCACGGAGCTGCGAGAGGACGATCTCGGCGGCGGTGTTCTCGACGATGAGCACCATCCCGACACCGAGATTGAAGACCCGCTCCATCTCCTCGGGCTCCACGTCGCCAGAGCGGGCGATCTCGTGGAAGATGCGCGGCACCTCCCACGAGCCCGTTGCCACCGAGGCGTCGCTCGTCGGCGGCAGCACCCGGGCGAGGTTCCCCGCCAGGCCGCCACCGGTGATGTGCGCGGCGGCGTGGACGGCGCCGGGGGCGATGGCCATCGCCGCCAGGACCGCCGGGGCGTAGAGCACCGAGGGCTTGAGCAGCTCGTCGGCGAGCGTGTGCGGGGCACCGTCCCACGCGGGACCATTGAGCGGGAGCTCGGCGCGCTCCAAGAGGACATGGCGCGCCAGCGTGTACCCGTTGGAGCGCAGCCCCGGCGACGGGAGGGCGACGAGTACGTCGCCGTCACGGACGCGCTCGGGGCCGAGCAGCGAGTCGCGCTCGGCCACGCCGACCGCAAAGCCGGCGATGTCGAGCTCCGTGTCGGAGCCGGGGTGCTCGGCCGTCTCGCCGCCGAGCAGCGCACAGCCCGCCTGCCGGCAGCCCTCCGCGACCCCTTCGACGAGGGTGGCGATGGTGGCCGGGTCGACCCGGGCGGTGGCGATGTAGTCGAGGAGGAAGAGCGGCTCGGCCCCCACGCAGACGAGATCGTCGACGCACATGGCGACGAGGTCGATGCCGATGGTGCCGTAGCGGCCGGTGGCGGCAGCCACCAGCAGCTTGGTGCCCACCCCGTCGGTCGAAGCGACGAGGACCGGCTCGCGGAAGCGGCCCGGATCGAGGGCGAACAGCCCGCCGAAGCCCCCAATGCCCCCGAGCACGCCGGCCCGGTGCGTGGTGGCGACCGTCGAGGCGATGCGGGCCACGACCTCGTCGCCGGCGTCGATGTCCACCCCGGCACCCGCGTAGGTCGCACCGCCCCTTCGGGCGGTTTCCCCCGTCGCGTCCAAGGCCTAGACCCCCGGCAGCGCGGCCTGGAGGCCGACCGCCTCGTCGACGTCGGCAGGCGTCGCCACGGCGCCCACGGTCGCCGCCTTCGGGCTGCGCAGGGCGACGGGCACGGCGACCGGGTAGTCGCCGGTCAGGCAGGCGTCGCAGAAGCCGGCACCAGGGGCGTCGATGGCCCGCTTCAGGTTCTTGAGGGAGATGTAGGCGATCGAGTCCACGTCGAGGAACTCGGCGATCGCCTCGAGCGAGAGGTTGGCGGCGAGCAGGTCGTCCCGGTTGGGGGTGTCGATGCCGTAGAAGCAGGGCCAGCGGAAGGGCGGCGACGAGATGCGCAGATGGACCTCGGCCGCCCCAGCGTCTCGCAGCATGCCGACGATGGCCCGGGTGGTGGTCCCGCGCACGATCGAGTCGTCCACCACGATCAGGCGCTTGCCCGCCACGTTGTCGCGCAGCGGGTTGAGCTTGCGGCGCACCCCGTTCGCCCGGGTCAGCTGGTCGGGCTCGATGAACGTGCGGCCGATGTAGCGGTTCTTGATGAGGCCCTGGCCGTAGGGGATGCCGCTGCGCCTCGCGTAGCCCTCCGCCGCGGGTACACCCGAGTCGGGTACGCCCATCACGAGGTCGGCGTGCACGGGCGCCTGCTCGGCCAACAATTCGCCCATGTGGCGCCGCGTGCCGTGAACCTCCCTGCCGTAGAGGCGGGTGTCGGGCCGGGCGAAGTAGACGAACTCGAAGATGCAGAGCTTGGCGTCGATGGCCTCAGGGGCGAAGAGCTGCTCGCTGTGCACGCCCGTCTCGTCGATCACCACCAGCTCGCCGGGCTCGAGCTCGCGCACGAAGGCGGCACCGATCACATCGAGGGCCGGTGACTCCGAGGCCAGCACCCAGCCCTCGGGGTGGTCCACGGGGCCGAGGCGGCCGAGGCACAGGGGGCGGAAACCGTGGGGGTCCCGCACGCCATAGACGTGGGTGGCGTCGAGCAGGACGAAGGAGAAGGCGCCCTCGAGGCCCGGCAGCACGGTGCGCAGCGCCTGGCGGAGGTGGTCGCCGGCCGAGGCGGGCTCGTTGTCGGCGGGGACCGCCTGGGACAACAGCTCGGCCACGACGTCGCTGTCGGAGGCGCCGATGCTGGTCAGCATGCCGGCGCGCTCGGTCAGGGCGGGGGTGTTGGTGAGGTTCCCGTTGTGGCCCAGGGCGAAGCCCGCCCGGCCGACGGAGCGGTAGACCGGCTGCGCGTTGGCCCAGTCCGACGAGCCGTGCGTCGAGTAGCGGGTGTGGCCGATGGCGAGTGAGCCGGGGAGGCCCGAGAGGGTGCGCTCGTCGAAGACGGCAGAGACGAGGCCCATGTCCTTCACGACGGTGATGGTCTGGCCATCGGACACCGCCATGCCGGCCGACTCCTGGCCTCGGTGTTGCAGGGCGTAGATGCCGTCGAAGGTCAGGTGCGCGACACCCCGGCCGGGTGCGTACACACCGAAGACTCCACAGGCTTCCTTCACGCGCCCAAACCCGCTCCCGGGCCCACGGGGGGGCGCACGCCGTTGTGCGCCTGGCCGGAGACCCTCATCGCAGACTCTAGTGTCGCACACCGGTGGCTCGACCGAGGGGGCGAGGCGCCCGAGCGGGTACCGTCTCGGTGTGATCGACCTGCACACCCACTCCGTCGTCTCCGACGGGACCGACCAGCCCGCCGCCGTCGTCGAGCTGGCGGCCCGGGCAGGCTGTGGCGCGGTTGCCCTCACCGACCACGACTCCCAGGCGGGCACCGAGGAAGCGGGGGCGCGGGCCTCTGAGCTGGGCATCGAGTTCGTGCCCGGGTGCGAGGTGAGCTGCGCCTTCCGGGGGACCAGCGCGCATGTCCTCGTCTACTTCGCCGAGCGCGACGGCGGCCCCTTCGCCGCCGAGCTGGCCCGGTTGCGCCACGACCGGGTAACCCGCAATCGGGCCATGGTCGCGCGCCTCGCCGAGCTGGGCATCCCCATCACCTACGACGAGGTGCTGGCCGAGGCCTCGAGCGAGGAGGGGGTGGGCCGGCCCCACTTCGGGGCCGTTCTGGTGCGCCACGGCGCCGCCGAGTCGATCCCCGACGCCTTCGACCGCTGGCTGGCCGAGGGCAGGCCGGCCCACGTGCCCAAGGCCCGGGTGACGCCCTCGGAGGTGGCCGCCCTGGCACGCTCCTCGGGCGGCGTGGCGGTGCTCGCGCACCCCTACAGCTTGAATCTGGAGCCCGACGACCTGGCCGACGCCGTGGCGGAGCTGGCCGGCGACGGCTTCGCGGGCATCGAGGCGATCTACGGCCGTTACAGCCCGGACCAGCGACAGCGCCTCGTGAACCTGGCCCGGCGTTTCGACCTGGTGGCGACCGGGGGCTCCGATTACCACGGGTTGGTCAAGCCCGATCTCACGGTCGGCACGGGCCAGGGTGACCTGAAGGTCCCCGACGCCGTGCTCGCCGAGTTGAAGGCCAGGCGCCCGGCCGCACTCTGAGCAGCGGTGTTGGCTCAGACGCCCTCGAGGGCGTCGGGGAGCGCCTGGCGCCAGGCGCCCGTGACCTCGACCACCTCGAGGTCGACCAAGCCCTCGATCACGAGGCGCGTCCCGCCTGCGGTCCCGAGCACGCCCGCCGGCACCCCCGCGTCCGCCGCCCGGCCGAGGAGGCCGTCGGGGTCGGTCGTGGCCACGAGTGCCCTCGAGGGGAGCTCGCAGAACAGCTCGTCGAAGCCGCCGATCCCGCCCAGCTCGGCACCGGTGCCGGCGTGGACCGCCATCTCGGCCAGCGCCACGCCGAGGCCCCCGCCCGAGCAGTCGTGCACGCCGGTGAGCGGGGTCTGTCCGCCGGCGACGGCCTCGGCGACGAGGGCGCGGACGAGCTCGACGAGGCGCCGGTGCGCCTCGGGGTCCAATGAAACAAGCGTGCCGCCACGCCGGGCGCGCCGCTCGAGCGCCCAGCGGCTCCCACCGAGCGGGAAGCGCCCGTTGGCTGCGCGCTCGCCGAGCAGCACGACGCTCGAGCCCTCCGTCCACCCAGCTCCCGGCGGGCGGGCCGCCAGCTCGTCGACCAGCCCGAGTGCGCCGATCACCGGCGAGGGGTCGATGTCGGTCCCGGCCGACTCGTTGTACAGGCTCACGTTGCCACCGATGACGGGCAGGCCGAAGGCGACGCAGGCCTCGGCCATGCCGTCGATGGCCTCGGAGAGCTGCCACATCACCTCGGGGTGCTCGGGGTTGCCGAAATTGAGGCAGTTGACGACCGCAGACGCCCGCGCCCCCACGCAGGCCAGGTTGAGCACGGACTCGGCCACGACGAGGGCCGTGCCGAGCCGCGGGTCGAGCGCGCACCAGCGCGGGGCGGAGTCGGTGGTCACCGCCACGCCCCTGCGGCTGGGCGGCAGCCCGGGGCCCGCCAGCCGCAGGAGGGCGGCGTCGCCGCCCGGGCCCACGACCGTGTTCAAGAAGAGCTGGTGGTCGTACTGGCGGTAGACCCAGCTCGGGTCGCCGAGGAGTGCGAGCAGGTCGCCCTCGACGTCGATCGGGCCCACGCCGACCGGGTCCTCGGCGGCGCGGGCCTCACGGTCGTCGGGTGGAGCGAGAGGGCGGTGGTAGAGCGGGGCGTCATCGGCCAGCGAGGCCGCGGGCACGTCGGCGAGGATCGGTCCGTCGAAGCCGTCGCGCAGGCGCAGGCGCCCCACCGCCACTCCATCGGATGAGACGGGTTCGGTCACGTGCCCGATCACCGTGGCACGCACCTCCCATCGCCGGCACACCGCTTCGACCTCGGGCCAATCTTGGGGGGTCACGATGGCCAGCATGCGCTCCTGACTCTCGCTGGTCATGACCTCCCAGGGCTCCATGCCCTCCTCGCGCCGCGGCACGGCGCTGACATCGACGTCCATCCCGACACCGCCCTTGCCAGCCGTCTCGCTCGTGGCGCAGGCGAGCCCGGCCCCGCCGAGGTCCTGGATCCCGACGACGAGCCGAGCGTCGAGCAACGCCAGGCAGGCCTCGATGAGGCGCTTCTCCTCGAACGGGTCCCCGACCTGCACGCTCGGGCGCTTGGCATCGTCGGGCTCGGCACCCTCGCCCGAGAAGCCGGCCGACGCGAGCACGCTGACCCCGCCGATGCCGTCGCGGCCGGTGGCCGAGCCGAGCAGCACGGCCAGGTTCCCGGGCCCCGACGCCGCCGAGAGCACGAGCCGTTCGACCGGGAGCGCACCGAGGCAGAGCACGTTGACGAGGGGGTTGCCGGCGTAGCACTCGTCGAAGGTCAACTCGCCACCGATGGTCGGGACGCCGACCGAGTTCCCGTAGGACGAGATCCCACCGACCACGCCCTCGAACAGCCAGCGCTGCCGGCCGTCGGTGAGCGGGCCGAAGAACAGCGGGTCCATCACGGCGAGCGGGCGAGCGCCCATGGTGAAAATGTCCCGGAGGATCCCACCGACGCCGGTGGCCGCACCCTGGTGGGGCTCGATGGCCGAAGGGTGGTTGTGGCTCTCGATGCGGATGGCGACCGCGATGCCGTCGCCGGCGTCGATGACCCCGGCATTCTCACCTGGGCCCACCAGCACGCCGGGCCCTTCGGTCGGCAGGCGGCGCAGGTGCACGCGCGACGATTTGTAGGAACAGTGCTCGCTCCACATCACCGCATACAGGGAGAGCTCGAGCGGGTTCGGCTCCCGACCGAGGACCTCGATCACCGACGCCAACTCGTCGTCGGTGAGGCCCAATGCCCGGTGCAATGGCTCGGTTTCGTGCCCCACGTCGCTCATCTCGACACCGTAGGCGACGGGCTCAGGTGTTCGGCTCACCGGCAAGATGCCGATGGGACCCATGGTTGCCAGTGAACCCTTGCACTGCGCGCCGGATATTTGGCGCCGAGGGCAGACTGCAGCCCGACCTTTCCCTTCCATCGCCGCACCACAGGGAACCTCTGTGGTGCGGCGTGGGGACATCCCAGGACGGCACCGTTTTGGCACTGTCGGGGCGTTTGGGCCTAAGTTGCGCTGGATAGAATGTGCAAATTACAGGGTTGACCCTTGCTAAGTCGAGGAGGGTCCTAATCTGCAACAAGGGTCCTCTGCAGGGAAAACAGGGAAGCGCGCGCTGCATCGGTTGGCGCATGATGGGATCGACAACGTATATATAACGGGCAACCGTGGCATAAATGCAGAATCAGCAACTAGATTGTAGAAGACGAGATCGAGTGGGGAGAGCGAACGATGGCAACACAAAAAACCAGGACCGACCGACGGGGAATGAGCGCATCGCACAAGGCGGCGCTCGCGAAAGGTCGTGAAGAGGGCTTGGCAGTTCGACGGTATTTGGAGGCGCTCGAATCCTCGCGCCCCCGCCGTGGGCGCCGCCGCACTCCGGCGTCGATCGAGAAGCGGCTCAAGTCCATCGATACCCAGCTGGTCTCCGCTGACGCCCTGTCACGGCTCCACCTGATCCAGCAGCAGAAGGACCTCCAAGAGGAGCTCGACCGCAGCGGCGACACCCACGACATCACGGACTTGGAGAAGCACTTCATCGACGTGGCCAAGTCCTATGGGGAGCGCAAGGGCATCACGTACGGCACATGGCGCAGCGCGGGCGTGAGCGCCGCGGTGCTGCAAAAGGCCGGCGTCCCCCGTACCCGGGGCTGAGCCGGGGGATCAGAGCGCCGCTCGGGCCCTCTCGAGCAGCGCACGAAGGAGGACCGCGCCATCGGCGGAGCCGAGCAGGGGGTCCGACGCCCTTTCGGGGTGCGGCATGAGCCCGACCACGTTGCCCGCCTCGTTGGCGATGCCGGCGATGTCGTCCAGCGAGCCGTTCGGGTTCCCGACGTAGCGCAGCACGATGCGGTCCTCGGCGCGCAGTCGCTCGAGGGTCTCCTCGTCGCAGACGTAGTTGCCGTCGAAGTGGTTGATGGGGATCGACAGCTGCGTGCCGACCTCGACACCCGCGGTCAGCACCGAGCGCTGCGAGACCACTTCGACGGTGGCCGGGGCGCAGAGGAAGCGCAGGTGCTCGTTCTTCTGGAGCGCACCGGGCAGCAGCCCGGCCTCGGTCAGCACCTGGAAGCCGTTGCAGATCCCGACGACGGGCCCGCCGTCTGCTGCGAAGCGGGCGACGGCGCCCATGACCGGCGAGAAGCGCGCGATCGCGCCGGGCCGCAGGTAATCGCCGTGGGCGAAGCCGCCCGGCAGGACGACGGCGTCGAGGGGGCCGAGCTCCTCGTCACCGTGCCAGAGCAGGTGGGCGTCGGCACCGAGCCGTCCGAGGGCTGCCACCACGTCGTGCTCGCAGTTGGTGCCGGGGAACACCACGACCCCGACGCGCGCCGCCATCAGGCGTGCGGGGTGAGCTCGAGATGGCTCTGTTCGATGACCGGGTTGGCGAGCAGGCGGTCGGCGAGCTCGGAGGCGATGGCCCGGGCTGCCTCCTCGTCGTCGGCCTCGACCTCGAACGCGAACGAGCGCCCGGCGCGCACCTTGGCGACGGCGTCGAAACCGAGGGCGGGGAGCGCTCGCTCGATGGTGGCGCCTTCAGGGTCCGAGATCCCCGGGCGCAGCGTCACTTCGACCTTGGCGGCGAACCTCATGGGCGGGGACCGTACCAGTCCGACAGCCGCCTCCCGGTCACCCGCTCATAGGAGGCGATGTAGCGCTGCGACGTGGCCGCCACCACCTCGGGGGGCAGGCTCGGCGGCGGTGGCCGCCGGTCCCAGGGCTGCGCGGCCAGCCAGTCGCGCAGCGGCTGCTTGTCGAAGGCGGGGGGCGTGGTTCCCGCCACGACCTCACCGGCCGGCCACAGGCGCGACGAGTCGGGGGTGACCAGCTCGTCGCAGACAGTGAGCTCGCCGTCGATGAGGCCGAGCTCGAACTTGGTGTCGGCCAGGATGAACCCGGCCCGGCGGCACCTCGCCGCCGCACGCTCGTAGAGCTTGAGGCACAGGTCCCGGGCCCGGCCAGCCAGCTCCGCACCGACGAGGCCTGCGGCCGCGTCGAAGTCGATGTTCATGTCGTGGCCCTCGGTCGCCTTGGTCGATGGCGTGAACATCGGCGCGGGCAGGGCGCTCGCCAGCTGCAGCCCGGCGGGCATCGGCGTCCCGTGGATGGTGCCACTCGCCTCGTACTCGCCGAACGCCTGGCCGGCCAGGTAACCGCGCACGATGCACTCGAGAGGCAGCATCTCGGCACGGCGCACCAGCATGCTCCGCCCCGCCATGTCGGGAAGGGCCGCTGCCTCGGGCACGAGCGCGACGATGGCTGCGGGGTCGGTCGCGAGCAAGCTCATCGGCGCGAGATCGGCGAACGCCTCGCACCAAAAAGCGGACATCGCCGTGAGGACCCGCCCCTTCTCGGCGATCGGCTCGGCCATGATCACGTCGAACGCCGAGATCCGGTCCGAGGCCACCATGACGAGGAGCTCGCCGCCCGACGCGTAGAGGTCGCGGACCTTGCCCCGGTGGACCAACGCCAGCGGCTCGGTGGTGCTCACCGGGCGCCCCCCACGTCGGCCTCGATGGCCGAGAGCGCGTCGGTGAAGCGCGAGATGTGCGCGAGGTAGCGCTCGAGGTCGAAGGCCCGGTCGAGCTCTTCGCCCGAGAGGTGTACGTCGTCGTCCTCGGCCAGTACCGCACGCAGGGGCCTGCGCTCGGACCACGACACCCGGGCGTCTCGCTGGACGATCCGGTACGCCTCGTCGCGGCTCAAGCCCGAGCCGACGAGTGCCAGGAGCACCGCTTGGCTGAAGACGAGCCCGAAGGAGCCCTCTGTCAGGTTGGCCAGGGCACGCTCGGCATTGATGACGAGGCCGGCCACGAGGCCGGTCGCCTTGCGCAGCATGTAGAGCGTGAGGAGGGACGCGTCGGGCAGCACGACCCGCTCGACGGAGCTGTGCGAGATGTCGCGCTCATGCCATAGCGCGACGTCCTCCAAGCCCGCACCGAGATAGCCGCGCAGCACTCGGGCCAGCCCGGTGAGGCGCTCGGAGAGGATCGGGTTGCGCTTGTGCGGCATCGCCGAGCTGCCCTTCTGGCCGGGGGCGAAGGGCTCCTCGGCCTCGCCCACCTCGCTCCTTGCCAGATGGCGGATCTCGGTGGCGATGAGCTCGATGGTGGCGCCGACCGAGGCACAGGCGTACAGGTACTCGGCGTGGCGGTCCCGGGCGATGACCTGCGTCGCCGGGGTGGGCGAGAGCCCGAGCGCCGCGCACACGTACTCTTCGACGGCGGGATCGATGTTCGAGTAGGTCCCGACCGCGCCGGAGAGCTTCCCGACGGCGACACGCGCGCGCGCGGCGATCAGGCGCTGGCGGTCCCGATCGGCCTGGAGCGCCCAGAGGGCGAACTTCGCGCCGAACGTGGTGGGCTCGGCGTGCATGCCGTGGGTGCGGCCGGTGACCGGCACGTTCTCGAGCTCCCGGGCGCGCTCGACCAGTGCGTGCACCAGGGCGCCCGACGCCTCAATGAGCAGGTCGGACGCCTTCACGAGCGTGGCGCACGCCGCGGTGTCGACCACGTCCGACGAGGTGAGCCCGTAGTGGATCCACGACCCGACCGGTTGGCCGATCCGCTCTTGGACCACGTCGACGAAGGCGGCGACGTCGTGGTTCGTCGTCTCCTCGCGCGCCGCCACGGCGCGGACGAAATCGGCGTCGACCACCGGCGCCCGTTCGCGCAGCTCGATGACGTCGGCAAGCGGCACCACACCGATGCGGGCCAGGCCCTCAGCCGCCAGGAGCTCGACCTCGAGCCACATGGCGAGGCGAGCCTCGTCGGTGAAGAGGGCCGCCATGTCCTTCGGCGAGTAGCGCCCGATCACCGCGCGGATCCGATCGTGTTCGCAGCCGCCCCGATGTCGGTGCGTACCTGCGCGCCCGGCCAGCCGATCCCGGCCACCCCAGCGTACGCGCGCCTCCTCGCCTCTTCGGGTCCGCGAGCGACCGCGGTGATGCCGAGCACCCGGCCGCCGGCCGTCACGAACCGGCCCTCTGCGTCGCGGGCCGTCCCGGCGTGGAACACGGTCACGCCTTCGATGGGCACCTCGAGCTGGCCCCGCTGGTCGAGACCCGAGATGAGGCCGCCGGTCTCGGTCGCCCCGGGGTACCCGGGGGAGGCGACCACCACGCAGACCGCCGCGTCATCCGTGAAGCGCGGCGCGTCCTGGAGGCTCCCGCCGGCCACCGAGGCCAACAGCTCGAACGGGTCGCTCGCCAGTCGCACCAGGACGCACTCCGCCTCGGGGTCGCCGAATCGGACGTTGTATTCGAGAACCTTCGGGCCCTCGTCGGTCAGCATGAGCCCCGCGTAGAGCACGCCGCGGTAGTCGATGCCGCGGGTGCGAAGTGCGGCGAGGAGCGGCTCGACGGCCGTGTCCATGAGGCTGTCGACGTCGGCGGCGTCGAGGGCCGGGATCGGCGAGAATGCCCCCATGCCGCCCGTGTTCGGTCCGGCGTCGCCCTCGCCGAGGCGCTTGGCGTCCTGGGCGGGCGCGAGGGCCACGACGTGTCGCCCGTCGCACAGCGCCATGAGCGAGCATTCGGGCCCCGCCATCCCCTCTTCGATCACCACCCGGCGGCCGGCTGCCCCGAAGGCGGCGCCCGAGAGCTTCGCCTCGACGTCGGCGATCGCCTCGGCGAGCGACTCGGCGACCAAGACGCCCTTGCCCGCGGCGAGTCCGTCGGTCTTCACCACCCAGGGCCCGGGCAGCGAGCGCAGGAAGTCGGTGGCCTCGTCCACCCGGTCGAATGCTGCGTAGCGAGCCGTCGGCACGCCGGCTTCGGCCAACACCTCTTTCATGAAGGCCTTCGACCCCTCGAGCCGGGCGCCGTCGGCCCCGGGGCCGACCACGGACTTGCCCTGGGCCCGGAGCCGGTCGGCCAGCCCGTCGACCAGGGGGGCCTCGGGGCCGATGACGACCAGGTCGGCGTCGATCTCGCTCGGAGGGGACGAGCTGACGGTGATGGCGTGGCCCTCGGGCGAGGTGCCGGGCATGCCGGGGTTGCCGGGTGCCACCACCACGTCGGCGCTGCGCGCCAGCGTGTGGGCGAGGGCGTGCTCGCGCCCCCCTGCGCCCACCACGAGGACGGTCGGGGAGACGGCGCTCACGCTGTGGCGAAGGCCACGAACTGCTCGCGCCCCGGGCCGACGCCGACCAGGCGCACGGGCACCCCGATCTGCTCGGCCAAGAAGGCCACGTAGTCCCGCGCGGCGCGGGGCAGGTCCTCACTCGTGGTTGCCGTCGTGAGATCGGCACGCCAGCCGGGCAGCTCCTCGTAGATGGGCGTGACCTGGTGGAGGATCGACTGGTGGTACGGCGGGTACTCGAAGCGCTCGCCGTTCGCCTCGTAGGCGACGCAGACCTTGACGGTCTCGAACGTGTCGAGGACGTCGAGCTTTGTGAGGGCGACCTCCGAGAGCGAGTTGAGCCGGACGGCCTGGCGCGCCATCACGGCGTCGAACCACCCGCACCGGCGGCGGCGTCCGGTGTTGGTCCCGAACTCGTGGCCGCGCTCGACGAGCAGGTCGCCGGTCTCGTCGCTGAGCTCGGTCGGGAACGGGCCCGCGCCCACCCTGGTGACGTAGGCCTTGGCGATCCCGATGACCCGGTCGATGTCGCGCGGTCCGAGTCCCGAGCCGGTGCAGGCGCCCCCGGCGACGGGGTTCGACGACGTCACGAAGGGATAGGTGCCGTGGTCGAGGTCGAGGAAGGTTGCCTGGGCCCCTTCCATCAGGACGTTGCGGCCGGCGGCGAGGGCGTCGTGGACGATGCCCACGGTGTCGCCGATCATGGGGGCGATCCGCGGTGCGTACTCACCGAGGTAGCGGGCCGCGATGTCGTCCGCAGAGAGCGGGAGCCGGTTATAGACCTTGGCCAGGACCGCGTTCTTCTCCTTCAGGGCGACGTCGAGCTTCTGGCGGAAGATCTTCTCGTCCAAGAGGTCCTGGACGCGCAGGCCCACGCGGGTCGCCTTGTCGGCGTAGGCGGGGCCGATGCCGCGCTTAGTGGTGCCGAGCGAGTTCTTGCCGAGGTAGCGCTCCGTCACCCGGTCGAGCTCTTGGTGGTACGGCATGATCAGGTGCGCGTTGCCGCTCACCACCAGGCGCGACGTGTCGACGCCCTTGTCGGTGAGCACGTCGATCTCCGCGAGGAGCACCTCGGGGTCGACCACCACGCCGTTCCCGATGACCGGGGTGATGTGGTCGTAGAGCACGCCCGAGGGCACCAACTGGAGTGCGAACGCCTCGCCGCCGACGACGATCCGGTGCCCGGCGTTGTGGCCGCCCTGGTAGCGCACGACCAGGTCCATCTCGCCGGCGAGGAGGTCGGTGAGCTTGCCCTTGCCCTCATCGCCCCATTGGGTCCCGACCACCACGGTTGCCGGCACGTTTTCCTCCGTCTCGCCGCCCGGATTACGTCTCACTCTATCCCGCGTCGGCGTACCTCCAGGTGGCTGGGACCGTCGCACGTCCTGGTCCCTCGTGCCCTGCGGCATCGCCCAGTTCGCCCCAGAGGCTACTAATCAGTAACATGCTCAGGCCGGGGAATCCCCTGGAGGGTCGGAGGTCACAACTCGTGGTGCTGCGCGGTCTGAAGCGGCAGCGCATCGCGCCGCTTGGCCGATCACGCAGGCACGGCCTGTACCTCTCGGCCGGCAGCCTGGTTCTGGCCGCGACCGCCGTACTCAGTCCCATCCGGGTCGGGGCGGCCCCGGGCACACCGGACAGCGGCACCGACCTGGTCGACGAGACGTTCACGGGCGCCACACTGACCAACCCCTACGCGTGGACCGCATCAGGCAGCGCGTGCCTGACGGGGGCGAACCCCGCCGTGACCGTGCCGGCAGGACAGCTCGGGCCCTGCACAAGCTCGACGGACGCTCCGACCCCGGGGGTCACGCCCGGCTTCTTGCAACTCACCAGTGCAGGCGGCGACGAGGTGGGCAGCCTGCTCTTCAACGAGCCACTCCCGTCGAGCGCGGGCATCGACGTCACGTTCAACACCTGGCAGTACGGCGGGACGGGGGCTGACGGCATCGGCCTGTTCCTCGTGAACGGGACCACCACGCCGGTGACGGCCGGCGCCTCGGGGGGCTCCCTCGGCTACGCGCAGAAGACCGGCATCGCCGGCGCCGCCGGCGGCTATCTGGGCCTCGGGCTCGACACCTACGGCAACTACTACAACGACGGCGAGGGACGCGGCACGGGGTGCCCGGCCGGGCAGCAGTCCCCGGTCGGCACCGCCGGGACGCTCGTCCCGAACTCGGTCAGCCTGCGCGGGCCGGGCTCGGGCACGCAGGGCTACTGCTTCTTGGCGTCAACGGCCACCGCCCCGCCCAATCCGACCACCACGCTCCCGGGCAGCCTGCGAGGCACCGACGATACGACCGCATCCGAGCGCTCGGTCCATATCGTCATCAGCCCGGCACCCAACCCCATCGTGACGGTGTCGATCGACTTCCACGACGGCAACGGCTTCCAGCAGGTGCTCTCGACTCCCGCACCACCCAACCCGCCGCCCACCTACAAATTCGGCTTCACCGCCTCGACGGGCGGTTCGACGGACATCCACCTGCTCACCATGGTCCACGTCCAGACCGTCAACCCGCTCCCGTCGCTCAACTTGGTGAAGCAGGTCGTCACCGCCGGCATCCCCCTCCCCCCGCCCGTGGGCCAGGTCGTCCCCTACCAGTTCGTCGTGACGAACGGCGGTACGGTCCCGGTCGACGACGTCACGATCGCCGACCCGCTGGTGACCGATGCCACGTGCCCGCTCAGCACCCTCGAGCCGAACCAGACCGAGACCTGCACCGGCAGCTATGTCCTCACTGCGGCGGACCTCGCCCAGGGCAGCCTCGAGAACACGGCGGTCGCCGACGGGACGACGTTGAACGGCGCCGTCTCCTCGCCGCCGTCCAGTGCCACGCTCGGCTTCGGGCCGCGCCTCGCCCTAACCAAGGCCATCACCACGGCCGCGCCCTATTCGCTCGGCCAGATGCTCACCTACCGCTACGACGTGACCAACACGGGAAGCGTCACGCTCGCCGGGCTCAACGTCGTCGACTCGAAGATTCCCGCCGGCGTGGTGTGCCCGACCACCACGCTCACCCCTGCGCCCGCCTACGGGTCCTCGGAGAGCTGCACCGCTTCCATGGTGCTCACCGCCGCCGCCCTCTCCCCCGACGGCACGCTCACCAACACCGCCTACGCCACGGCGGCGAGCTCCCAGGGCGCGGCCACGTCCCCGACGGCCACGGTGACCGTCCCGGTGGCGGCCGACGTCGGGCTCACCAAGACGGTCGACAACCCGGCACCCTTGCTCGGCCAGACCGTCACCTTCACCGTCACCGCCACCAACTACGGGCCGGCCACGGCGACGTCCCTCGCCGTCTCGGACCCGCTGCCGAACGGCCTCGTCTTCGTCGGGGCCAACCCGTCGGAGGGCACCTATGTCGCGGCGACGGGCCTGTGGACCGTCGGCTCGCTGGCGGTCGGCGCGGCGAGCACCCTCACGCTGCAGGCCACGGCCACGGTGCCGACCACCATCGTCAACACCGCCACCGTCAGCCATCTCGACGAGCCCGACCTCACCCCGGCCAACGATTCGGCCTCCGCCGCAGTCAGCCCGATCCAGCCCACCGCCGACATGGCCGTGACCAAGACGGTGGACAACGCGACCCCGACGGTCGGCGACACCGTGACCTTCACCGTCACCGCCACCAACAACGGCCCCTTCGCCGACCCGGGCGTCGCCCTCACCGACACGGCCGGGCCCGCCCTCTCGGTCACCGGTGGCACGCCGTCGGCGGGGAGCTTCGACCCGGCGAGCGGCGTCTGGACCCTCGGCAACGTGGCGGTCGGGGCGGTGGCCACGCTGCAGGTGACCGCCACGGTGCTCGCCGACGGGCCCTCGACCAACGTGGTGGCGGTGACTGCGGCCGGCCTCCCGGACCCGTTCCCAGCCAACAACAGCGCCACGGCCACCATCGTCGCCCAGCCCCAGACGGCCGACGTCGGGATCACCAAGGTGCCAAGCACCACCGCCCCGACGACAACGGCGCCGTTCACCTACACGCTCGTCGCCTACAACGACGGACCCGACCCGGCCGCCGACGTCACCGCCACCGACCTGCTCCCCGCCGGGCTCAACTACGTGAGCTCTTCTGCCACCCTCGGCACCTACGACCCGACCACCGGCGTCTGGCTGCTCGGCCAGCTGGCAAACGGACAGCGGGCGACGCTCACCATCACCGTCCAGCCGACCACGCCGGAATCGGTGACCAACACCGCCACCATCACGAGCACGACCCTCGATCCGAACCCCGGCAACAACTCGGCCTCGGTGGCGGTGGCGGTCGCCGCCGTGGCCGACCTGGCGGTGACCAAGCAGGTGAGCGACAGCCGGCCCCTCCACGGGGCAGAGGTCACCTACACGGTGACGGTCACCGACCTCGGGCCCCAAGACGCCACCGGGGTGGCGCTCTCCGACCCGCTCCCCACCGGGGTCACCTACGTCAGTGCCGCACCGTCGCAGGGGACCTACGACCCGGTGGCCGGGACGTGGACGGTGGGCCCACTCGGCGACGGAAACACCGCCACCATCAGTGTCGTTGTCACAGCCAGCGCGGTCGGCACGTTCACCAACACCGCGTCGGTCTCGGCCAGCGACCAGATCGACCCCGACCTGTCCAACAACTCGGCGTCAGCCACCATCGAGACGCAACCCGTGGCCGACCTCGCCGTGGTCAAGACGACCCCGGTGCCCGCAGTGCGGCTCGGTCAGGTCGTCCCCTACACCGTGACCCTCACCAACAACGGCCCCGACGCGGCGACCAACGTTGCCGTGACCGACATCATCCCCGCCGGACTCTCCTTCCTGTCGGCGGCGACCAGCGAGGGCACCTACGACGCAACAAGCGAGGTCTGGAGCGTGAACGGCGCGACACCCCTTGGCGTCGGGGCTTCGGCCACCCTCACCTACACGGCGACGGCCGGTGCCCTCGGCCCGGTCGAGAACACGGCGGTGATCTCGCACAGCGACCAGTTCGACACCAACCCCACCGACAACTCGTCGAGCGCCCTGATCACCGTGTCACCCCCCGAGGCGTCGGTCAGCATCACCAAGACCGCCTCAGCGCCGAGCGTGCAGATCGGCGGCGAGATCACCTACACCATCACCGCGGCGAACGCGGGCCCCGACCCCGCCCTCGGCGTGGCGGTCGATGACAGCCTGCCGCCGGGTGCGGTGTTCGTCAGCGCGGACTCGGGCTGCGTGGCGAACGGATCGGTCGTGCACTGCCCGCTCGCGACGCTGCTCGCCGGCGGGTCGGCAGTGGTGCACATCACCGTGGCCCTCACCGCCACCGGCACCGCCACCAACACGGCCCAGATCAGCACCTCGACCGTCAACACCGACCCGACCATCACCGCCCATGCTGCGGTCGTGGTCAGCCCGGTTCCGGTGGTCCCGCCGCCGCCGGCCCCACCGGCCCCGCCGATCGATCCCTCCGCCCCGGTCGCGTCCGGCCCGATGGTCGCGGCCGCGATGGCACAGGGCTCCTCGCTCGCCTTCACCGGCTTTGACCCGACGGGCATCGCCGAGGTCGCCGCACTGCTGTTGGGCGCCGGCACGGCGGTGCTCGCCCTCGGCCGGCGGCGGCGGTGCAGGGCCGGCGCGGGGCCGGCGCCCTGATGCGCCCGTAGTCCTGGAGCGTCAGCGAAGAACGATGGCGCCGTCGGCGACGTGGACGGTGACCGTCGAACCCTCGAGGTAGCGGCCCTCGAGAAGTGCGAGCGCCAAGGGGTCCTCGACCTTGTGCTGGATGACCCGGCGCAGGGGGCGCGCGCCGTAGTCGGGGTCGAAGCCCTCCCGTGCCAGCTCGGCTTCGGCGGCGGGGGTGACCTCGAGCGCCAGCCGGCGCTCGGCCAGGCGGGTCCGCAGCCGTTGGAGCTGGATGCCCACGATGATCGCCAGGTCCGCTTCGCTGAGGGAGCGGAACCGGACGATCTCGTCGACCCGGTTCACGAATTCGGGCTTGAAGAACGCGGCCGGATCCCCGGGCAGGTTCGAGGTCATGATGAGCACGGCGTTGGTGAAGTCGACGGTGCGGCCCTGCCCGTCCGTGAGGCGCCCGTCCTCGAGCACCTGCAGGAGGATGTTGAACACGTCGGGGTGGGCCTTTTCGATCTCGTCGAGCAGGATCACCGCGTAGGGTCGGCGCCGGACGGCCTCGGTGAGCTGACCGCCCTCCTCGTAGCCGACGTAGCCCGGGGGCGCGCCGACGAGGCGGCTCACGGCGTGGCGTTCCATGTATTCGGACATGTCGATGCGCACCATGGCGTGCTCGTCGTCGAAGAGGAACTCGGCGAGCGCCCGGGCGAGCTCGGTCTTGCCCACCCCGGTCGGGCCGAGGAAGAGGAACGAGCCGATGGGGCGGTTCGGGTCCGAGAGGCCGGCACGACTGCGGCGGATGGCGTTGGACACCGCCGAGACGGCCTCGTCCTGGCCCACCACACGGGAGTGGAGGAAGTCCTCCATGCGCACGAGCTTGTCGACCTCGCCCTCGAGCAGCCTGGTGACCGGTACTCCGGTCCAGCGGCTGACCACCTCGGCCACGTCCTCGGCGTCGACCTCCTCCTTCAAGAACCGCTGGGAGGTCTGGAGCTTGGCCAGCTCGGCGGTCGCCTCGTCGATGCGGCGCTCGAGCTCGGGGATCTCGCCGTAGCGGATCACCGAGGCGCCGGTGAGGTCGCCGTCGCGCTCGAGGCGCTCGGCGGTGCGCTGGCGTTCCTCGAGCTCACCCTTGCGCTGCCGGATGACGTCGATGGCCGCTTTCTCCGCCTGCCAGTGGGCCGTCATGGCATCGGCGCGCTCGGTGAGCTCGGCGAGCTCGGCGTCGAGCTTGGCCAGCCGCTCGGCTGACGCCGGGTCCGACTCCTTTTCGAGCGCCATGCGCTCGATCTCGAGCTGGCGCATGCGGCGGGTGACCACGTCGAGCTCTGTCGGCATCGAGTCGATCTCGATGCGCAGCCGGCTCGCCGACTCGTCGACGAGGTCGATGGCCTTGTCGGGCAGGAAGCGGCCAGTGATGTAGCGGTCCGAGAGGACCGCGGCGGCCACCAGGGCTGCGTCTTGGATGCGCACCCCGTGGTGGACCTCGTAGCGCTCCTTCAAGCCGCGCAGGATGGCGATGGTGTCCTCGACCGAGGGTTCGCCCACGAATACCTGGGCGAACCGGCGCTCCAAGGCGGCGTCCTTTTCGATGTACTTGCGGTACTCGTCGAGCGTGGTGGCGCCGATCAGGCGCAGCTCACCGCGCGAGAGCAGCGGCTTGATCATGTTGCCGGCGTCCATCGCGCCCTCCGCCGCCCCGGCGCCGACGATGGTGTGCAGCTCGTCGATGAAGGTGATGACCTCGCCCTCGGCGTCGGAGATCTCCTTCAAGACGGCCTTCAGCCGCTCTTCGAACTCACCGCGGTACTTGGCGCCGGCCACCATGGAGCCGAGGTCGAGCGCGATCACGCGCTTGCCCTTCAGCCCCTCGGGGACGTCCCCCTCGACGATGCGGTTGGCCAGGCCCTCGACAATGGCCGTCTTGCCCACGCCGGGCTCGCCGATCAGCACCGGGTTGTTCTTGGTGCGCCGGGAGAGGACCTGGATGACCCTGCGGATCTCCTCGTCGCGCCCGATGACCGGGTCGAGCTTGCCGGCGCGGGCAAGGTCGGTGAGGTCGCGCCCGTACTTCTCCAAGGCGGCGAATGTGTCCTCGGGCGTGGCCGAGGTCACGCGGTGGCTGCCGCGCACCTCGCGCAACGCAGCCAGCAGCTGGTCGCGCGAGACGCCGAGCTCGTCGGCGAAGGCGAGGAGCAGATGCTCGATCGAGAGGTACTCGTCACCCATGTCGCGGCGCAGCTCGTCGGCGGCATCGAGGCCCTCGCGCGCGGCGCGACCGAGGGTCGGCTCCGACCCCCCGACGGCGCGGGCCATCCGGGACAGCTCCTGGCCGATGCGGGTGCGCAGCGCCTCGGGGTCCGCCCCCAACTTGGAGAGGATGGGCCCGGCGATGTTGTCGGGCTGGGAGAGCACGGCCGCCACCAGGTGGGCGGGGGTGATCTCGGCGTGGTGGGCGGCGGCCGCCTGCTCGTTGGCGGCCGAGAAGGCTTCTCGGGTCTTCAGCGTCCATCGTTCGGGGTCAAGTGCCACGACTACCTCCTGCGGGGTGTTCCTCGGGTATTGGCGTAGGGGACCGGCGACTGGCTGAGGGGGACCAGGTCTCTGCGGTACTGGCGGTGCGTGCTCTCGATGGCCTCTCGGGCCTCGGCGCGGGCGCGGGCGAGCTCGGCCCGCAGTCGCGCCACCTCTGCCTCGAGCTCGAGGACCTGTCGGACACCTTCGAGGTTGCAGCCCTCGGCGGTGAGCTCTTGGATCCTTCGCAAACGGTCGAGGTCGCGCTCGGAGAAGCGCCGGCTCCCGCCTCGGGTGCGCGAAGGGTCGAGCAGCCCGCGCCGCTCATAGATTCGAAGCGTCTGGGGGTGCACGCCCGCGAGCTCGGCCGCCACCGAGATCACGTAGACGGCGCGCGAGGAGTCCGGCGCGCCGCCTTCTACGGCGCGCCCGCTCGCCCGGCCGCCCTCACGGTCCGACAGGGCGCTCACTTCGCCACCCCGAGGTGCTCGCGGCCGGCGGGCTCGATGACCTCGGCGAGGGCCTCGATGGCCTGGCGCTCCTCGTCGGTGAGCGAAGTCGGCACCGCCACGTCCACCTTGACCATCAGGTCGCCCGGCTTGGTGCCGCCCTTGGTCCCGTTGGACGGCACGCCACGGCCCCTGACGCGCAGCGTCGTGCCGGGCGACGTACCCGCCGGCACCCGCAGAGTGACGGGGTCGTCCAATGTCGGCACGGTCACCGTGGTGCCGAGGGCGGCTTCGGGGAAGGTCACCGGCACCGAGATGTGCAGGTTGCGGCCGCGCCGGCCGAACACCGCGTGCTTGTCGACGCCGACCACGACATAGAGGTCGCCGGCCGGCGCCATGCCCTGGCCGGGGGCGCCCTTTCCCTTCACGCGGATGCGCTGGCCGTCTTCCACGCCGGCTGGGATCCGCACCTTCACCTGGCGGTTGCGCCGCTCGGTGCCGGTCCCGTGGCAGGTCGGGCACGGCGTGTCGACAAGGGTGCCCCGGCCGTTGCACTTGGGGCAGACGGTCGAGAGCGAGAAGAGGCCCTGGTTGTCGTCGAGGGTCCCGCGACCGCCACAGCGGTCGCAGGTGTGCGTGGCGGTCCCCGGAGCCGCCCCGCTCCCACCACAGGTGTGGCAGCGGGAGTCGACCGGGAGGTTGACGGCGACCGTCGCGCCCCGCACGGCGTCTTCGAAGGAGAGGTGCAGCTCGGTCTCCAGGTCCGCACCGCGCTGGGGGCCGCGGGCGCGCCGTCGGCCGCCCCGGCCGCCGAAGATGCCGCCGAAGAGGTCCCCCAGATCGCCGAGGTCCTCGACCCGGAAGTTGGTGGTGTCGCCGCCCCCGAAGCCACCGGGGGTCCCGAAGCCACCGGCCATGGGCCCGAGGCGTCGAACCTCGTCGTACTCCTTGCGGCGATCGGCGTCGCCCAGGACGTCGTAGGCCGCCGAGATCTCCTTGAAGCGGTCCTCGGCGCCGGGGTTGGCGTCAGGGTGATACTGCTTCGCCAGCTTCCGGTAGGCGCGGGTGATCTCCTTGTCGGTGGCGGTCGACGCCACCCCGAGCACCTCGTAGTAGTCCTTTTCGAACCATTCTCTCTGTGGGGCCACGTCTCACCCCCGCACGCGGACCATGGCGGGACGCAGCACACGGCCGCGCCAGCGATAGCCCGAGCGCAGGACCTCATCGATCACACCCGCCTCCTCGCCATCGGCGGCGGGTGCATGGGCCACGGCGTCATGGACGACGGGGTCGAACTCCACGCCCGGAGCGTCCAGCCGCTCGAGGCCCTCCTTGGCCAGAGTCTCGAGGAGCATGGCGCGCGCGCCGGTCAGGGCCTTGGCCTCGGCCGCGACCTCGGGCTCTTCGGGCGCCGTGCCGAGATGGGCCTCGGCAAGGTCGAGCACGTCGAGCACGGGGAGAAGCTTGCCCACCAGGTCGAGCGCGGCCCGGTCGGTCTGCTCCTCCTGCTGCCGCAGCACCCGCTTGCGATAATTCTCGAAGTCCGCCTGGAGGCGCTGGAGCGCCAGCAGGTACTCGTCGCGCTCGGCGGCCAGGGTCACCGCATCGGTGAATACGCTGCCGTCGGGCTCCTCGGCCGAGCGCAGCACGTCGTCGGGCTCCTGGGCCGAGCGCAGCACGTCGTCGAGCTCCTCGTCGAGCGCGTCGCGCACGGGCGCGGCCTCCTCGGCGCCGGCGTCGGGCGCCACTGCGGCCGTGGCCTCCTGCTCGGGGTCGGGCGCAGCGCCGCGGCCGGCGAGGTCATCCTCGCCGGCCGGCCCCTGACGCTCGCTCACTTGTCCTCGACGATCTCGGCGTCGACCACCTCGGCGTCGGCGTCCGCCTCGGTGGCACCGTCGTTGGAGGCACCGTCACCTGAGGGACCGCCGGTCGCCTGGTTGTCGGCGGCAGCCTGCTCGTAAAGGCGCTGGGAGAAGCTCTGGGACGTGGTCACCAACTTCTCGGTGGCCGTCTTGATGGCCTCGATGTCCGTGCCCGCAAGTGCCTCGCGGACCGCACCGAGTGCAGACGTCACGTCCTCCTTCTCGCTCCCTTCGAACTTGTCGCCCTGGTCCTTCAGCAGCTTCTCCGTCTGGTAAACGAGGGTGTCGGCCGTGTTGCGGACCTCTGCCTCGTCGCGGCGGCGGCGGTCCTCTTCGGCGTGGGACTCGGCGTCGTGCACCATGCGCTCGATGTCGTCCTTGGCCAGTGAGGACTGGCCGGTGATCGTCATCGACTGCGTGTTGCCCGTCGCCCGGTCCTGGGCGCCGACGTGGACGATGCCGTTGGCGTCGATGTCGAACGTGACCTCGATCTGGGGCACGCCACGGGGGGCCGGGGGCAGGTCGACCAGCTGGAACTTGCCGAGCGTCTTGTTGTAGTTGGCCATCTCCCGCTCACCTTGGAGCACGTGGATCTCGACGGAGGGTTGGTTGTCCTCGGCCGTGGTGAAGACCTCGCTCCGCTTGGTCGGGATGGTGGTGTTGCGCTCGATCAGGCGGTGCATGACCCCGCCCTTGGTCTCGATGCCGAGGCTGAGGGGCGTCACGTCGAGCAGGAGGACGTCCTTCACCTCGCCCTTCAACACGCCGGCCTGGACGGCCGCACCGATGGCCACGACCTCGTCGGGGTTGACGCCCTTGTGGGGCTCCTTGCCGGTGAGGGACTGGACGAGCTCTTGGACAGCGGGGATGCGTGTCGAGCCGCCGACCATGACCACATGGTCGATGTCCGACGTGGTGAGCCCGGCGTCGGAGATGGCGGACTCGAAGGGGCCCTTGGTGGCCGCGACGAGATCTGCGGTCAGCTCGTTGAACTTGGCCCGCGTCAGCTTCACGTCGAGGTGCTTGGGGCCCTCGGACGTGGCGGTGATGAAGGGCAGGTTGATCTGGGTCTCCTGGACCGACGACAGCTCGATCTTGGCCTTCTCGGAGGCCTCCTTCAGGCGCTGCATGGCCATCTTGTCATTTGAGAGGTCGACACCTTCGGTGTCCTTGAAGGTCTTGACGAGCCAGTCCATGACCTTCTCGTCCCAGTCGTCACCGCCGAGCTTGGTGTTCCCCGAGGTCGACTTCACCTCGAAGACGCCGTCGCCGATCTCGAGCACTGACACGTCGAACGTGCCACCGCCGAGGTCGAAGACCAGCACCGTGCGGTCCGTGTCCTCCTTGTCGAGCCCGTAGGCGAGCGCCGCCGCAGTGGGCTCGTTGATGATGCGCAGCACCTCGAGGCCGGCGATCTGACCGGCTTCCTTGGTGGCGGTGCGCTGGGCGTCGTCGAAGTACGCCGGCACGGTGATGACCGCCTGGCTCACCGTGTCACCGAGGTAGGACTCCGCGTCGCGCTTGAGCTTGCCCAGGATGCGGGCCGAGATCTCCTGGGGCGTGTACGCCTTGCCGTCGATGTCGATGCTCCAGCTGGTGCCCATGTGGCGCTTGACCGAGCGCACGGTGCGCTCCGGGTTGGTGATCGCCTGGCGCTTCGCCACCTCGCCGACGAGGACCTCGCCGTTCTTGGAGAAGCCCACCACCGACGGGGTCGTGCGGCCACCCTCGGCGTTCGGGATGACGACCGGCTCGCCGGCTTCGAGGACACTCACGACCGAGTTGGTCGTTCCGAGGTCGATACCTACTGCTTTGGCCATGTTGTTGCCTCTCCTCTTGTTGTCGCTTGTCTCGTCGTGCTTCATGCGTGCTGCTCGTCCTGCTTCGGACCGACGGATGCGCCCACGCGGACGCTCCTCGCCTGGGTTTACCACGATCCTGACTGGATTTGTACCCCTACTATAACAAAGTTGAGTCACCTTGCAATAAGTTTTCTGCTCCGCCTCCATGCAGTGTAGACATCCTGACGTGCGCTCCTGCTCCAAGTACCATTTCCCCGTGCCCGAACTCGTGCTCCTCCGCCATGGCCAGTCCCAGTGGAACGAACGCAACCTCTTCACCGGCTGGGTGGACGTCGACCTCTCCGAGAAAGGTATGCGCGAAGCGGCCGAGGCGGGTGCGCTGCTGGCGGGGGCCCATGACCTCGACCTGGCGGTCGTCCACACCTCGGTGCTGACCCGTGCCATCCGCACCGCGGATCTCGCCCTGCACGTGGCCAAGCGCAGCTGGCTTCCCGTGCGACGCCACTGGCGGCTGAACGAGCGCCACTACGGCGCGCTGCAGGGTCTCGACAAGAAGGAAACGGCGGAGCACTACGGCGACGAGCAGGTGAAGCTCTGGCGCCGGAGCTACGACGTGCCGCCTCCGGCCCTCGAGCGCTCGGACGCGGCCGACGACGAGCGCTACGCCGACCTGCCCCCCGACGTGCTGCCGCGTGCCGAGTGCCTGGCCGACGTCGTGCGGCGGGTCATCCCCTACTGGGAGGACGCCATCGCCCCTGACCTGCGTGCCAGCGCGGCCCGTGGCGGGGCGGTGCTGGTGGCCGCCCACGGCAACAGCATCCGGGCACTGCGCAAGCACCTCGAGCACATCGCCGACGAGGACATCGTCGGGCTCGAGATCCCGACCGGGATCCCCTACCGGGTGGCCCTCGACGACTCGCTCGCCGTGGTGTCGGTCACGCCGATGGGCGACCCCGAGGCTGCTCGCCTGGCCGCCGAGGCGGTGGCCCGCCAGGCCGGCTGAGTCGCGCTCGCCCCGCCGCCGTCAAGCCCCTAGAAAGACGATGAGCCGGGGCGCCTCGCCGCGCCCCGGCTCATCGGACTCTGCACCTCTCAGTAACTAGAGGGCGTCGGAACCGCGCTCTCCCGTGCGGACCCGAACGACCGCTTCGACGGGGACGACCCAGACCTTGCCGTCACCGATCTTGCCGGTGGCGGCGGCGCCGACGATCGCGTCGACCACCTCATCGGTCTGCTCGTCGTCAATGAGCACCTCGATCCGGATCTTGGGCACGAAGTCCACTTCGTACTCCGCACCCCGGTACACCTCTGTGTGTCCACGCTGGCGACCGAAGCCCTGCGACTCGGTGAGGGTCATGCCCTGCACACCGATGTTCTTCAGGACCTCTTTGACGTCGTCGAGCTTGAACGGCTTGAGCACCGCCACAACAAGCTTCACCTTCTTGCTCCCTTCGATCGATCCGTTCGAGTCTTCGCCCCGCTCGGGGCTCTCACCGTAGTTTCAGCGGGCCTACTCACGAGCGGAGGAGGACGCCATGGCCGACACCCGCTCGGCGAAGGTCTCCTGTGGGTAGACCTCCTCGTCGTGGATGGCGACGTCGCCGATTTCCAGGACCTCGTCCTTCTCCCGGAGTCCCCGGCAGACGAACTTGGTGATGTAGATCAAGATGACCGTCATGATGGCGGTGTAGGTGATGATCCACACTGCGGCGAGGAACTGCTCCCACTCCTGGTGCCACGAGCCGGTGTAGAAGAGCCCGTTCACCGAGAACGCCCCGGTGCCGGCGAAGTTCTTGCCGATGACCCCGTACTCGATCATGCCCGGGTCGGCGAGGAAGCCGACCAGGAGACCTCCGGTCAGACCGGCGATGCCGTGGGTGTAGATGACACCGAGCGCATCGTCGACCTGGGAGAAGGGCTTGACCTTGGAGAGGTAGTTCCAGGCCACCCACACGATGCCCGAGCAGATCACGCCGACCAAGATGGCGCCGTACCCGTCGACCCAACCGGCCGAGGGGGTGATGCCGACCAGACCACAGATCATGCCGTTGATGGCACCGAGGAACGTCGGCTTCTTCTCCTTGGTGAAGAGCATGTCCATGCCCATCCAGGTGAGAAGGGCCGTCGCCGTGGCGATGTTGGTGTTGAGCACCGCCGAGGCAGCGTCGACACCTGCGTAGTACGGGTCACCACCGTTGAAGCCGTTCCAGCCCAACCACAGGATGCCGGCACCGACGGCGACGAGCATGAGGTTGTTCGGCACGCCGTGGGCGCGGTCCCGAGCGAGCCGTGGCCCGATGATGGCCGCAGCCACGAAGCCGGTCACGCCGGCCGCCAGGTGGATCACGTAGCCACCCGAGTAGTCGACCGCGCCCTTTTGGGCGAAGAACCCGCCGCCCCAGAGCAGCGCCGCGTTCACGGTGTAGACGAAGGTGATCCACAAGGGCACGAAGAGCAGCCACGCCTTGAACTTCATGCGCCCGAGCACACTGCCCAAGAACAGCAGCGGCGTGATCGCGGCGAACACGAACTGGAAGTACGCGAGCGTCGACGTCGGGAAGTGGAACGGGATCAGGGTATTTGCACCCGAGACCGCCTGGTTCTGCTCACCGAAGTGGCTCACGATGGGATGCGGATGGCCGACGAGGCCTGACCAGAACGACCCGGTTGCCCCGAGGTGCGCCTGGGGCCCGAAGCCCATGTTGTAGCCCCACAGCACCCAGACGAGCAGCACGAGACTGAAGCCGGCGAAGGCCATCAGCATCGTGTTGACGACCCATTTGCGCTGAACGAGACCGCCGTAGAGCACGGCGATGCCGGGAAGGCTCATCAGGCCGACCAACGTGGCAGCCACCAGCTGCCAGGTGTTGTCTCCCGAATTCAACCAACTCGGATACGCGATATTGACTACTTCGAGCACGCCTCGAGCTCCTCTCTGGGTTGAGCCGGCCTGACGAGCGAACCGACTGCCTCTGGGGCCGACGACAAGCAGCTCGTCAGTGCTCCGGCACTGCGGCGTCAGTATGGAGCGCTGTCGTTTCCTCGTTGCTACGCCCGTGTTACCAGCGCATGAACTCAGCGCAGGGAAAAGGGTTTGCAGTTAGCCTTTCGCCCATGCCAAGCGCCAAGACCACGGATCTTCCGAACATCTGGCTGTTCTCCAACTGCTCTGGACGCGACCTGCACAAGATCCGCCGGGCGCTGGAAGAAGTCCAAGTCCCGCCGGGCCGGCTCCTCTGCGAGGAGGGGACGATCGGGCGCGAGTTCTTCATCATCGTCGACGGCACTGCCTCGGTCCGGCGCAACGGCCGCAGGGTGGCGACCCTCGGCCCCGAGCAGTACTTCGGCGAGCTCGCCCTGCTCGACCGTCGGCCGCGTTCGGCCACTGTGGTCTCCGACACCGACATGCGCCTGCTCGTGCTCGAACAGCGCGCTTTCAACGGCATCTTGGAGGACGTCCCGGCCCTCGCCCGCAAGCTGCTCGCCGCCATGGCAACGAGGCTGCGCGAAGCGGACGCCCGCGCCTTCAATTAGAAAGTCGGAACCGGGCACGGCGCAGTCAAACGACATAGTTTGGCGCCCATGGAGCTCGCCACCGCACTCGAATTCGCCAAAAGTCGCCGCGAAGGCATCCTCACGACGCTTCGCGTCGACGGGCGCGCCCAGCTGTCGAACATTTTCTACCGGCTCGGCGACGACGGCCTGTTCCGCATCTCGGTCACCGACACGCGGGCCAAGACGAGGAACCTGCGCCGCGACCCGCGCGCCGCCCTCCATGTGGGCGGGGACAACTTCTGGGCCTACGTCGTGCTCGACGCCACGGCGGAGCTCTCGGCGGTGGCCGCCCACGTCGACGACGCCGTGGTCGACGAGTTGGTGGAGATGTACCGCTCGTTCGTGGGCGAGCACCCCAACTGGGGAGAGTTCCGCCGCGACATGGTGGCCGACCAGCGCCTCGTGCTGCGACTCTTCCCGACCAGCGCCTACGGCCAGATCGACCGCTAGGTTCGGCAGCAAGGTGACATGGATGTGTCCAAAAAGACACACCCGCTCCCAGCCTCCGAAACGGGTGCACCCTCCTGACCTCAACAGTCAGATGACTGCCGCTCCGTTCACGTCCTACACCGGGACGAGTACGCGGCTGGGTGGTTCTGCCCTCCGAGCGGCCAGTGCCGCGAACCGGGCTGCACCACAGTAGGACCGGAGCAGGCGCTCCTGAGCAGGTTTGGGGTCGAGTGGAAAGATAACGGCCCGGGTCAGGTACTCGTCTGAAGTGGTCCCGGACATGCCCAGTACTGTCCATCACGGCTGTATCAGCGCCCGGTTTCAGACGCATCTCATCTCACCTTGCTGCCGAACTCATCCGCCGCTGAGGCCGCTGTCGGCCGGTGCTCAGGCCTCGGTGCTGGGGGACGCCTCGGGCGCGGGGGCCGCCGGGGTGAGGAGCGATTCCTCGAAGAGCTGTGAGAGGTCCATGACCCGGACCTCGTCCTCCTTGGCGTTGGCCCGCACGGCGTCGTCCAACATGATCATGCAGTAGGGGCATGCGGTCGAGACGACGTCGGCACCTGTCCCGAGCGCCTCATCGGTACGTTCCATGTTCACGCGCTTGCCGATGTTCTCCTCCATCCACATCCGCGCCCCACCCGCACCGCAGCAGAAGCCCCGCTCACGGCAGCGCTTCATCTCGACCTGGCGCACGCCGGGGATCGAGTCGAGCACCGAGCGGGGCTCGTCGAACACCCGGTTGTGGCGGCCGAGGTAGCAGGGGTCGTGGTAGGTGACCGTACCCTGGTAGCCGTTACCCGCCACGAGCCGGCCGGTCGTGACCAGGTGGTCCAGCAGCTGGGCGTGGTGGATGACCTCGAAGTCGCCCCCGAGGCTCGGGTACTCGTTCTTGATGGTGTTGAAGCAGTGCGGGCACGACGCAATGACCTTCTTCGTGCCGACCGACTCCAACATGGCGATGTTGGCCTTGGCCTGCTCCTGGAAGAGGTACTCGTTGCCCATCCGCCGAGCCGGGTCACCCGAGCACGACTCCTGGGGCCCGAGGATGGCGAAGGTCACCCCGGCGCGATGCAGCATCCGGGCGGTCGCCTGGACACCCTTGCGGGCCCGCTCGTCGAGCGCGCCCGCACAGCCCACCCAGTAGAGGTACTCCACGTCGTCGGGGATGGTGCCCGAGACCACCGGGACCTCGAAGTCGAGGCTCTCGGTCCACTCGGAGCGCTTGGCCTGCCCGAGGCCCCAGGGGTCGCCCTGGTTCTCGATGTTGCGCAGCATGAGGCCCGCCTCGCTCGGGAAGCGCGACTCCATCAGCACCTCGTAGCGGCGCATGTCGACGATGGCGTCGATGTGCTCGATGTCGACCGGGCACTCCTCGACGCAGGCACCGCAGGTGGTGCACGACCAGAGCACGTCGGGATCGATGGTGAACGGGACCAGGGTCTCGACCTCGATCGCCGCGGTGGTGGCCTTCGGGTCGTCAGGGGTGTCGGTCGCCAGATAGTGGCCCAGCAGGCGCCCCGAGGACGCGAACATGTTGTCCCGGAGCTCCATGATCACGAGCTTGGGCGACAGCGGCTTGCCGGTGTTCCACGCCGGGCACACCGACTGGCACCGGCCGCACTCGGTACAGGTCGAGAAATCGAGCATCTGCTTCCAGGTGAACTGCTCGGCGAGCCCGACCCCGAAGACGGTGTCCTCGCTGATGTTCTCCATGTCCATGTCCGGCGTCTTGTCGAGGGCGCCCAGGGCACGGGGCCGGCGGGAGAACGCGACGTTGATCGGGGCCAGGAAGATGTGGAGGTGCTTCGAGTAGGCGACAAACACCAAGAAGCCGGTGATGACCGCGATGTTGAGGATCAAGAACACGGTCGCGATGTCGCTGTTGACCCCGGCCCCGAGAGGGGCGAACACCTTCGCCAGGCCGTGGGAGGCGAACGCCGCCCAGCCGTAAGGGAAGTCGCCGGTGTTGACCTGGGCGGCCCGGTAGACGAGCAGCGTGATGATGACGGCCGCGATCATGGCGAGCACCGCCCACGCCGCTCGGGTGTGCGAGCCGTAAAAGCGCGAGCTGCGCTCCTTGCGCGACGGGGCGTTCTTGATGCGGATGGCGGTGAACACGCACAGCGACACCAGCACGGCGACGGCGAAGAAGTCCTCGATGAAGCCGATGAAGGCCCATTGCCCGATGCCCGGGATGTGGAAGTTGACGACGAACAGCGAGCCGTACGCCTCGATGATCGTGAGGAGCAAGATGGTGAAGCCCCACATCGTGAAGAAGTGGGCGAGGCCCGGGACGGTCCACTTGAGCAGCTTGCGCTGGCCGGCGACCTCGGTGACCTCGGCTTCGGCCTTGCGCCCATAATTGGCAGCGCGCCCGGGGGCGGGCTGGCCCGACCGGATGAGCCTCGAGAGCCAGTAGAACCGGCGACTGGCGAGGGCGAGGGCGATGACCGTGACGGCAAGGCCTATGGCGATCCTGACAGGCAAAGGTCCTCCTGGTTACGTTTCAGGCGGGGCAGAGCGGCTGAGCGGGTGTTCCCCGGCTCATGGCCGCTTGAAGTTGTCGGCGTAGCGGCTCGGCGTCGGCCCCCACTGCCCCTGGTACTTCGATCGCAGTCCGTGTGAGCCGTAGGGGCGATCAGCGGCAGTGGTCATCTCGAGGAAGCTGATCTGGCCAATTTTCATGCCGGGGTACACGGTAATTGGCAGATTGGCCACGTTCGACAGCTCGAGGGTGAGGTGGCCGTCCCAGCCGGCGTCGACGAACCCGGCCGTCGAGTGGATGAGCAGCCCGAGGCGGCCGAGCGACGACTTGCCCTCGAGACGGGCAACGAGGTCGTCGGGCAGCGCCACGCGCTCGACGGTCGAGCCGAGGACGAATTCGCCAGGGTGGAGGATCAGCGGGTCGGTGGGCCCGACGTCCACGAGCTCGGTGAGGTCCTCCTGGCTGTCGCGCACGTCGATCACCCGTTGGGTGTGGTTGCGGAACAGGCGGAAGTACTGGTCGACGTGGAGGTCCACGGAGGATGGCTGGATGCATTCATCGCCCAAGGGGTCGATGATGATCCGTCCTTTTTCCAATTCCTCGCGGATGGTGTGGTCGGAGAGAACCATGCCCGGCAGAGGATAGTGTGACGGACGCTCGCGGGCGTAGTTCAGAGGCAGAACATCAGCTTCCCAAGCTGAGAACGCGGGTTCGATTCCCGTCGCCCGCTCCATTTCCTTGCAGTACCAGCTTCCTGGAAGCTCCAGCTCAGCAGGCCGGTGGTCGAGATCCTGTCACCCGGTGGCGACCGCCGGTCGAGGCGGCCTCGTGGTCGCTCGACAAGTTGTGCGGGAGGCCGGACTGCAATAGACGGAATGGCGCCGGTCGAGGCGAACACATCATGCTCTCGAAGTGCCGCTCTTGGTGGCGGCTCATGTCCTCGAGATGGGCTCTCCCTCGGTGTGGCGACACACCAGACCGTTCGGTGGCGCTCGGTCCTAGCGGTAGTTGGAGACCTGGGGGAACACGCAGCCGTTGAACCAGCCCTGCGACGTCTGGCAGCTGAGCACCGGCGTGGACCACCCGAGCGCCGCACTCTGGGCCACCGGGGTGAACGGCAGCGTCAGCGCCGGCAGTTGCGGGACGAGCGTGGCGGCCGTGGCGACGTTCACGAAGTCGGTGGCGGGCCCGGCGTCGGTCCAGTTGAATGCGAGTGTCACTGGTTGCCCCGGAAGCAGCGTGGCGACCGCGGGCGCGGCGGTGCCGCAGCTGTCCGAACACGTCGGTGCCAGGCTGACCGAGTAGTCGGGTACCGTCCCCGACACTGGTTGCATCACGAGCGTCACCTGCTCGCTCCACGAACGGGTGCCGGGGGAGACGTTGACCATGTCGGTGATCCCCACCGTGAAGGTGCCGGGCAGGAGCCCACCGACCAACGAGAGCCCGACGCTGAAGGACCCCACCATGCAGCCGCTGGTGCTCCCGAGATGCCACGTGTCATCCGGCGTCGATGGGCAGAGCGGGCTGGTGGCTATTGGCTGGGCCGGGCCCGAGGGCGTGACCGCAGCCTGCTGCACCGCGCCCTGGACGTACTGGCTCAGCGCGGCGGCCTGGTCGGCCGGATAGGGCCCGGTGACCGACGCCGTGCCGACCGCCACCGGATCGGCGTAACTCAAAGGTGAATACCCCTCGCCGTTGAAGAGATCCACCTGACCGGCGGGGGTGCCGATGTCGGCGGCCGGGATCGTCCACGAGTACGTGTCGGTGCCGGTGATGGTGGGCACCACGGCGGCGACGGTCGTGAAGGTGAAGTCGGTCCCGGTCCCGCTGTAGTGCAAGAGCTGGCCATTCTCGATCAGGTAGTCACTGCAGACCGGTGATGCGTTCCCGGTGGTCCAGCACGGCGACGTCCCGGTCTGGATGAAGACGCGGCGGAAGGCGAAGGGACTTGCGAAGTTTGCGCTGTAGGTGATGGTGCCATCGGCGTTGTCCTGGACGGCAGGCGAGGAGATCTCCTGATCGTTGGGCAGCGGCGTGGTGGTGACACTCACATGCGCGCTCGGAGACGAGATGTCGCCCGTGCTGCCGAGCGCCTGCACGGAGAACGTATAAGTGGCGAGGCCCGGCTGGAGTCCCTGCACACTGACCGTGGTGGACGACGCGGGCACCGTCAGGATCGGAGCACCGTCCTGGCTGACGACGTAGCCCGACACCGACTGGCCCCACGCGTTCGGCGGGTTCCACGCGAGGGTGGCGGTGGTGAACGAGCTGGCGGTCACCGTGAGGCCCGACGGGGCGTCGGGCGGAGAAGGGTTGGAGGCGGTGGTGGTGACGGTCACGGCCTGGCTCTGATCGGAGACGTTGCCCGCCGCGTCGCGCGCTGCCACGGTGAGGGAGTAGGAGGTCGAGGGGCTCAACCCACCGAAGGTGAAGCAGTCGGTACCGGCTCCGACTGACCCCACCCATACGCCGCCCTGGTAGAGGTCGTAGGCGACGACCGGGGCGACGACCCCCTCGGAGGGCTGCCAGCACAGCTGCGCCTGTGTGCTGCTGGTGGATCCGCCGCCATCCCAGGAGTCGTTGTCGCCAGATGAGCCGCCGCCATTCCAAGAGTTGTTGTCGCCGCCATTCCAGGAATCGTTGTCGCCGGATGAGCCGCCGCTCCAAGATTGGCCTGACACGGTCAGTCCAGTCGGCACCGATGGAGGCGTCGGACCTGGGTTCCCGAGCGGGTGGCTCTCGTCCTGCTCGTCGGCCCAATAGGCAGCAGCGGGAATCGTGTCATAGGGATTGGGCGCCACATCGTCGGTCACATAGACGTACCCGGCGTTGCGACTCTTGCTCAAGGCCATGACCTGTTCCATCTCTGCCTGGGTCGCCGTCGCGTAGACGATGTGCCAGATCTTGCGGGGGTCGACCGGTGCCCAATTCAGTGGCTGGTACGCGTCACCCGGTGAGTCCGGGGTACCGGTGTAGTCCCCGTACGTTCCCTCGAAGGTCACCAGCACGTCGGCCGAGTCTTCGTAGCACTGGGGCACCGCGGTACCGGGGTTCAAGGCGGTGAGCGCTCCTGGGTGTGCTTGCTTCACGTACGCGCTGAGGGCCTGGTACTCGGCGGCATACAAGTCCGAGGATGCGGTCGGTCCACACTGGTTGGTGCCTTCGTCGAAGAAGATCCCGCCGAGGCTGGAACCGTAGAACTGGTACCACGCGTTGACGTCGGCCTCGGCCTGTGGGAGCCACGCCTGAAGGCCGGTCAGCCCTGACCTGGTCGGGAGCCCGTTGGGGTAGCCGGCGATCGGACTGCCCAGGTACCCGCTGTCCACATACCCGAGCACCGTGCTCCCGGCGGCGTGCGCCTGCTGAATCGCGGAGGCCCAGGCGGGGACGGCCTGGGAATCGGGGCCACTGTCCACGTTGGCCACGACGATCCCGACCGTGCCGGGCTGGGACCCGCTCAACTGGGTCCAGGCCCCGGAGTCTGCAGCAGGGTCGATGTAGGCCGGTACCGCCAGCTGCTGATCGATGTTCGCCGCGCTGTTCCCGTCAGCGTCCGCACCGGCGCCCAGGGCTGGCAACAGCGTCAGCACCAGGCACACACAGGCAGCGAGCACCAGCCATGCGGTGGACTTCCCAGCCCGACTAGACATCAGGCGCGAGAAGCCCATGCCTCCCAGCCTAGGAATGCCTATCTACCGGGGCCACCCTCCTTCTTGGGGTGCGCGACCCTTGCATTTCCCTTGGCGCCGACAGCTCCGCGCGTGAGGCTCGCACCCGTGCCAAGTGGCGGCGCCGGTCGCAGCGCCCCGACGCTGTGCTCGCCGCCACCCAAGCAACTCTGGTCGCACCCTTTGGTCGTGGGCACGCGAGATCCATAGGCACTCACCGGTTCGCGTGGGCGTGCAATGAAGCGTGCACGTGGTTCCATTTGGCGGTTGACCACAGCGGCGGGAGGTGGTGGTGCCTTACGGCAACGCCACCAACTACGGGTCACTCATCTCGTTGGGGTCTCGGCCTCTCCGGTTGTGGCCCTCGCCCCCACTGCCTGAAGGCCCGGCCGCGTGGGAGTCCCGTCCTCGGTCAGGTGACCTCAGGGAACCGCCATCTGACGAAGCGCTCGATGGGCGTCGACAGCAGGAGGAGGAGCAAGGAATACAGCCCCACCTCTGGCACGAGCGCAGTGAGTACCAGGGCGGCCACCATCAGGACCGCGGCGATCACGCTCGGGTACAGCCTGGCGGTGCCGCGGCTTTCCTCGGCCTGCAGCGCGGGCCAATGGACAACCGCCCAGTGCTGCACGAGGGAGGCCAAGGTCGTGACGAGCAGGGTCGAGACGTAGAGGACGTGACCGGTCTGGTCGTTTGCTCTCGCCGAGCCGAGCAATTCCGTCGGGAAGGGCAAGAAGACGATGCTGAACATCCAGATGAAACTGGCCCACACGAGAACGCCGTTGTAGGCATCGACCGTCTCGAAGAGCTGGTGGTGCTGGTACCAGAAGTCCGCAATGACGACGAAGCTCAGCGCGAACGCAAAGATGGCGAACCCGTTCGTGTCGAGAAACTTCGAGACACCGGCGTCGCCGACCTTGCTCGCCGCATCAACCAGGGGAAGGACGAGCAGGGTGATGGCGATGGCCACCACAGCGTCGCTGAACGCGATCATCCGATCGAGTCCACGCTGAAGCCGTTCCGCTCGCTTGGGTGCCGCCGGCGCCATTAGCGGTTCATCGCGGCGGCCCGCCCACCATCATCGTCCATGTCCCTTCCCGTCACGTTGCTTGCACACTAGGACGAGGGCTGTTGGCCTTCCCCGATCGGTTCTGCTTCAGCTTTCTGACGCGAGCCCACTCTGTGTTTTGCCTTACGCCTGGCAACAGCGCAGCCGTCGCGCCGAGATGAAGAACATGTCCATTCGTCGCTAGCGAACTCAAGAAGTTGGATCCTTGACTTTTGTCCAGCAGTGCTGAAGGGTAATCGACAATCTATTTGTCTCTTCAGAGGCGGCAGCGACCGAAGGCCGGGGAGGTACCCCAATGGGCGGTCCGTCTTCGTCAGGTCGTGAGCGACCGATGCGATGGAGGAGGCACCTCCCTGGCACGTCAGCGGTCCTCCTGTCGTGCACCGCGTTCGCCGCAATAGGAGGCTCGGCTCCGTCTGGAGCGGTCCCTCCTTCGACCACCTTGACAACGGGCACGTCGTGGACCTTTGGGAGCCCAACCACTGTCAACGAGACCGTACCGGCCACCACGTGTTCTGCGACGTTCACTGTGTACGGCAACTTGGGCGGAGCTGGGTACGAGAACGTGGGGGCAAGCGGTTACGGCGGTGAGGCCGAGGGGACGGCCACGGTATCGGCCGGTGAGCCCTACCAGCTCGACGTCGGGGGCGTAGGCAATGGTGGTGGTGGCACCAACAGTCAGGGCACGATCACCAATCCCGGCGGGGGCAGCAATGCTCCTGGCGGAGAAGGTGCCGGAGGGAATGCCGGCGGTGCACTGGTGGGCGACCTCTTCAACATCTTCGCCGAAAACGGCGGTGGTGGTGGGGGTGCCTCGTACCTCTTCTTGGGTACCAGCAGCCCGACGCTCTCGACAGCGCCGCTCCTGGTTGCTGGCGGGGGCGGGGGCGGCGGTTCGGGGGCAGCGGATACCGGGCAAGATCTAGCCGGGGTAGGGGGGAAGGGCGGCAACGCGACGACTTCGGGCGTAGCAGGCGTGCCGGGCAATGGCGGCGGGGGCGGGGGAGCCACGATCGGTGGGCCCGGGGTCGGGGGGAACGGCGACATCCACGGGCTCGCCGGCGGCGGGGCGACGACGTCCACGACCGCTGGCGGGATCGGAGGGGTCGGAGGGATCCAGTCTCCGTCGAGCACGAACGACTGGCTCGGCGGGGGCGGTGGAGGTGGTGGTGGTTATACCGGCGGTGGCGGTGGCGCATCCTCCTACTTGCTCTCCAACGGCACAACCGACGGGGCGTACCTAGCCAATGGGGTCACGCTCCCATTGGGCTGGTCGCAGTCCGGTGGCGGGGGCGGGGGCGGCGGGGGCGGCTCGAACTACCTCTCTCCCTCGGTGTCATCTCCCTCTTACTCAGGCCAGAGCACTCGCGAGGGGGGCGGTTCCGTCGTCTACACAGCGTGCCCGCAATCGGCGACGGTGGGCGCGCCCTACAGCGTGGGATTGGCGTCGGGCGAGACCTATGGTGATGCCTCCTACAACTGGACGGTGACCTCAGGCACATTGCCGCCCGGTTTGTCACTCTCGTCACCTTCGGGCGTCACCGACACCCTTGCCGGCACGCCAACAACCCCGGGCAGCTATAGCTTCACCATTGGCGGCGACGGAACCACTTATGAGCTCACCGGCTCGGTCAACGTGACCATCACGGTGGGCCAGCCCGCCCCTCCGCCCCCGCCAACCAATCCGCGGCTCCAGGGCTTCCGTGACGTGGCGGCCGACGGCGGCGTCTTCGACTTCGGTGGCGACAGCTTCTTCGGCTCCCTGCCCGGCATCGGCGTGCAGACGGACGACATAGTGGGCATCTCGTCGAGTCCGACCGACGACGGCTACTGGCTGGCCGGGAGCGACGGCGGCGTCTTCGGCTTCGGCGACGCCCTCTGGGCCGGCTCGCTGCCGGGTGAAGGGGTCTCGGTCAACGACATCGTGGATATCGCGTCCGACCCGCACGGTAATGGCTACTGGCTGGTCGGGGCCGACGGTGGGGTCTTCACCTTCGGCGACGCCCCCTACGAGGGCTCGCTCCCCGGATCGGGCATCTCGGTCCACGACATCGTGGGCATCGCCCCAACTCCGAGCGGGACCGGCTATTGGCTGGTCGGGGCCGACGGTGGGTCTTCGCCTACGGCGACGCCACCTGGGCGGGCTCGTTGGGCGGCGTGCCGCTGGGCGCTCCTATCAAGGCCATCGCGGCAACCACCGACGGAGGTGGCTACTGGCTGGTTGGCACCGACGGCGGGGTCTTCCGGTTCGGCGACGCCCCATTCGAGGGCTCAGGTGTGGGCGCCGGGCTTACCGCCCCGGTCGTCGGCATCGCACCCACCCCCGACAACGGCGGGTACTGGCTTGCCGAGAGCAATGGTGGCTCGCTTCGATTGGGGGATGCAGCCAATTTCGGCAACCTCGCCGGGCAGCATCTCAACGCCCCGATGGTAAACGAGGGCGACTGATTTGGCCGTAGGTCTGTCAAGACCGTCGCCTGCGCGCCCGAGGTGAAGCCGTCGTCGTCATGGCGGATCCCGGTGTGGGCATTCCCCACGTGGTCTGGCCACCGCGCTCACGCCGCTGATCATGCGACCTGCGCCCTGGTCCAGAACTTGCCCACATCGATGGGGCCTGCCACCAGGTCTTCGAGCCTGACGCCCGCAGATCGCGCCGAAAGTCCAACGACAACTGCCACCATGGGACACCTCCTTAAGTGTCAGGAGGGCAGGAGTTGGGCGTTGGACCCTCTTGGAGTGGGACGAGTCCCCTTCTGGGACCTCCGGAGAACCCAGGGCGAATCCCCCTCAGGAATTCGTATCAGCGTCAGTTCGAACGCCAAATGACCGAGACGATTTCGGAGTAGCCGTATGGGTAGCCGGCGCTCGGATCGACGTAGGCCTGGAAGTACAGCGGGTTCCCTCCCTGCACCGATGCGTCGCGGACGTGGAACTGGGCTACTCCCTGTGCGTTTGTCGTGGCGACAACGGGCGATTGACCAACGGGCGCGCTGTTGATCTGACCCTCTGCGGGAATAAGACCGTCCTGCGCGTAGATGACCTGCCCGAGGGCCACTCGCACGCCCGGCTTGAGAACGGTTGCACCGTATGGTGAGCGCAGTTGCACGTTGAGCGCCACACTCGTGCCGAGAGGCAGAATCCGGTTCACGTAGCTGGGCGTGATGTCACAGTCGAATGACTCCGGCGTGAATAGGCTCGAGGAGCTAATCGTATCGGGGGACGCAGTGACTGCCTGCAGGACGAAGGGCTGCGTCACACCGGGCATTGACCCGACATTGGGTGCGACAATGTTGTAGGTCGCCCGCTGTCCGGGGGCGAGTTTCTTCGGCCCCGACACGACATTCCAAAACGTCGTCATGTAACCGGACGCGTCAGTGGCGAAATGCGGCTCAACAGCCTCGGCTGAGCGGTTGGTCACGAGTGCGTGGATCTGCCAGATGCCGCGGAACTGACCATTGGACTCGACCGACTGCAGTCGGATCGCGAGTGGGGCCTGTGCCCCGAACGCGAACACGATGAAGGACAGGCCGATCAGGACCGGCAGGCCGAGCAACGCCTGGCGGATCCATGGCGGATAGCGGCCGGGCTTCGTTCGCCACGGCGCATCCTTGAGACGCAAGGAGAGCTCACTCGCGCCCTCGAGGCCACCCCCCGGCGAGGCCACCGACACCATCCATACGGCCACGACCATGATGAAGTACTCAGATAGCGACCGCGTAGAGAACAAGAAGCCGACCGAGGGAACTATGAACGTCGCTCGCCAGAGCCAGTGGAAGTACTGGAAGTAGAGGACCAAGAGGAACAGGACGACGGCCGCCGCTGCGTAGGTGTAGGCGGCGAGATCGCCGCCTCCCACATGAAAGAAGGCGGTCGCGTCAATCAGACCCTGCCCGAACGGGATCGCGTGTTGGAAGAGCGGACTCAGGACCCCAGTCAGCCAGGCGCTGGGCGACCAGAGAATGAAGGGCGCGTTGACGACAAGGGCGGTGGCGACCGCCAGCGCAGCAAAGCGCGCGATAACTACGAAGGCTTGCTTCCGGCCAAGCTCGATCGAGCGCACGCACCACACTCCGAGGAGCACGAACGGAGCGAGGAACCAGGCGAACTGGCAGACGCTCGCCGCAAGACCGAGGCAAACCGCTCGAAGGATGCCCCCTCTGCCGAGGCGCCCGCTTCGGCCGATGTCGGTCCAGCAGTAGGCAAGAACGAGAAGGAAAGGGACCGACATTGTGACGATGTCGCCCCCGACTGTGTAGTCGAAGAGGAAGGGCAGCCCGAGCACCACGACCACTGCGAACGAGCGATACGTCCGCGGCATGAAGAGGAAGACCAGCACCATCTCGACAGCGAGGAAGAAGACGTTCTCGGCGATGATCGCCTGCACACCGTGGGTAAGGAGGACGAAGGGGATGGCGAGCAGGACTGACAAAGATGGATACGCAAGATTAGAAGAGATGGTCCCGTTGAGCTTGTAGGTGGCGTATTGGATCGGGACGCGGAAGTGCGTGAGGGCCGGTAGGAGGTTGGTGGCGTACGGATTGCGGCCGTGCATCACGAGCTGCGCGGAGTACTGGACAAACGCAGCCTCGTCCGTCCCGTACGCCGGGTAGAAATACAGCTCAGTTGCCGCCCAGGCGACGAGCATGGCCAGCGCGAGCAGCAGAACGAGCAGGTCGAGCCGGCGCAGCCCCGCTGCGGTCTTGCAGGCAGCGGCCAGGATGACCAGCGTGAGTATCGCGGCACATCCAATCGTCGAGACGAGACCGACGGCAGGAAGCTGAACGATGGAACTCCAGGCGATGAGGGCGGGCCCGAACAGGCCCATCGCCGCAGCCATCAAGACAATGCGATGCGTACGGAGATCGGAAGTGCCCTCGAGAGATTGCACCGATTGGGCGCTCTCGAGCGCCGCCGGCTGTCCTTCGAATGGGGTCTCTGGAACGAAGAGCGGTGAATGGGAGGGTAGGGGGGCCGTTCCGGGGGCGGGTCCCCAGAATGCGCGTAGGTCGGTCATGCGGACCCCGTCACCTCGGCAGCCTCTTGGATTCGCACAGCCAGACGAGGCTTCGGGGAGCGGTCGTCGACGGGATCAGCTCCAGGTCTGGTTTCGACGGGGGGCAGCGATCAGATCGTTCGCACCCCCTGCGGTGCGATGTCTTGCCACACGTGGTCTTGCCCGGGCCGCTCACACCGCCACCGGGCGAAGCAACCGTTGTGGCCTGCACGACCGCGAAGTACGGATCGGGCGTGAGGGGCGCCGTCGCCACTCCCGGCAGCACCTTGGCGCCCGGCACGGGGATCAGTTCACCGGTGGTGGTGACCACCACGACGACGTCGCCCGCCGTGATGGACGGGTCGCTGATGCTCACGGTGATCGGCGGGGCGAAGGGTCCGGCCAGCTTTCGCCCACTCGTCGGGTCCAGGATGGTGACGCTGAAATCGGCGATAACTTTCGAGCCCTTTCCCACATTGACTGCTCCAGGTGCTCCGGCCGAGAGCACGACCTGGCCCCCATGGCGCAGCGATCCGGGCGGAATGGTGACGGTCGCCTTTGCGCCGTTTGCCGAACCCCCGACAGTCCCTCCCGTCGGGCTCAGCGTTTGTGATGCCACAATGGTGCTGAAGCCACCACCGCCCACCGACGGCGGTCCTGCGCTCGGTCCATATCCGCCGCCCACTGCCGAGGCGGGAGCGGCGGAGAGTCCCACCAATGCCACCGCCGCGAGTGCCGCGCCGCAGAACGCTCCCAATGCTCGGCTCTGGTTGCTCCCGTGGCGCATCGTCAGGCCGTCCACAGCGGGGATCCCGAGTCCGACTCGACCGTCACACTGCCGTTGGCGGCCACCACCAATGAAGCGCCGAGGGTCCCGCCGGTGTTGCTCGCCCACAGCGGCGAGTTCGCTGCGCTGTAGACGACGAAGTTGCCATCGCTCTGCATGATCGCCACCGCTCCCGCGTTCCCGCTCGTGTTCGAGGCCCACAGCACCTGGTTCGTCGCGCTGTACTCGACGAGGTTGCCGTCACCTTGCATTGTCAGGCGGTACTGGTTCGTCGGGTCCGAGAGGGATTGACCACTCGTCAGCTCGCTGCCCTGCACCAGGATGGACGGCGTGCCCCAGAGAGGCGCTCCCGATGAAGAGTCCACCACGACGTTGCCGTCCGAGCGGACCCTTACTGCGGCTCCGGCGTTGCCACTCGTCTTCGACGCCCACAGCGGCGCGTTCGCCGTGCTGTCGACAACGAAGTTGCCGTCACCTTGCATGATGGCCGTGGCTCCGGCGTTGCCGCTTGTGTTGGAGGCCCAGAGTGCCTGGTTAGTGGCGCTGTATTCGACCAAGTTGCCGTCGGGCTGCATCGTCAGGCGGAACTGGCCGCTCGGGTCTCTGAGCGACTGCCCGCTGCCGAGGGTAGATCCCGGAAGTAGGACCCCTGGTACCTCCCAGAGGGTCGACCCGTTGGCAGACTGGACTGCGACATTGCCCGAGCTCTCGACCAAGAGTGCAGCGCCGACGTTGCCGCTCGTGTTGGACGCCCACAGCGGCGCGTTCGCCGCGCTGTAGACGACGAGGTTTCCGTCACCTTGCATGACGGCTGTGGCGCCGGCGTTGCCGCTCGTGTTGGACGCCCACGTCGCCTGGTTCGAGCCGTTGTAGGCAACAAGGTTGCCGTCAGACTGCATCGTGAGGCGGTACTGACCAGTCGGGTCCGAGATCGACTGCCCGCTCTTGAGCACCGCCCCGGAAACCAGGATCGACGGTGCTCCCCAAAGCGGGACACCCGCGGCCGATTCCACGACCACGTTGCCGTCCGAGCGGACAATCGCATAGGCACCCGCGTTGCCACCCGTGTTCGAAGCCCACAAGGAGGCGCTGGCAGTGCTGGTGACCACCAGATCGCCGCCACTTTGCATCACCGCGGTCGCACCGGGATTGCCGCTGGTATTACTCGCCCAGATGGGTTGGTTCGACGAGTTGTACTCGACCAGGTTGCCGTCCCCCTGCATGGTGAGGCGGAACTGGCCACTTGGATCGGTAAGTGACTGACCGACGCCGAGTGTTCCTCCGGCAGGCAACGAGCCGCCCGGTGCGACAGAGAGCGTGAAGCTCTGGCTCGCCGTGCCGGTTCCGTTGGCCGCAGCCAGGGTGACCGGGTAGCTCTGCGTGGCCCCCGTGGGCGTCCCGGCGATGGTGGCCGTGCCGTTCAGATTGTCGGTGAACGTCACTCCTGGTGGCAACGTGCCGGTCTCACCCAGCGAAGGGGGCGGGTAACCCGAGGTGGTGACCGTGAACGAGCTCGCCACCCCAAGGCCAAATGCGGCCGACGCTGCGCTGGTGAATGCCGGCTTCTGGCCGACGATGATCGAGAGGGCCTGGGTGGCAGCCGTGCCGATGCCGTTGGTGGCCGTCACGGTGATCGGGTAGGTGCCCGATGCGGTCGGGGTCCCCGAGAGCAGTGCGGTGCCGGTTCCCTGGTCTGTGAAGGTGAGGCCGTCGAGGGCTCCCGATTCGGTGATGGCCGGCGTGGGTGCGCCCGTCGCCGTCACGGCGAAGGCTCCCGCCGATCCTGCGGTGAAGTAGGTGGTGGCACCCGAGGTGACGGCCGGAGCGGCTGCGGTGTTGACCGTGATGGTGAGCGCGAGCGTGGCCGTGCTCCCGGAAGCATTGGTCGCCGACAACGTCACCGGGAAGGTCCCCGCCGCGCCCGGCGGCCCCGAGATGGTGGCCGTGCCGTTGGTGGCGGCGGTGAACGTCATGCCACTCGGAAGCGTGCCGCTCTCGGTGATGGTGGCTGCGGGGTACCCGGTGGTGGTCACCGTGTACGTGCTCGAGACGCCGGTTGCGAAGGTGGCGGTCGCTGGGCTCGTAATAGTCGGGGCCCCGTCGTTCGTGAGGGTGAACGCCTGGACCACGCTCCCCGCCGCATTCGTGGCGGTGATGGTGATCGGGTAGAGGCCACCCGTCCCGGCTGCGGCGGTGCCCGAAATGGTCGCGCTCCCGTCACCGTTGTCCGTGAGCTTGATCCCGGTCGGCAGCGCACCGGATTCGGTGAGCGCGGGAACGGGCGAGCCGGTCGTCGTCACCGTGGTGGTGAATGCCGCGCCGACCGTCGACGTGGCAGCATTCGCACTCGTGATGGTCGGCGGGACGCTCTCGGCGAGCGTGAGCGAGGCGCCCGCGCCCAGGGTCTCCCAACCCGAGAGCGTGCCACCGTAAGGGGCAGCGAAGGCCGCTCCCGCCTCAGTGGTGCCGGTGGGCGCGGTCACCGGGACCGCGATCGCCGTCGTGCCTTTGTTCGTCACCTGCAACGTGCCGTTCTGGACGCTGGCCGTGACCGTCCCTGCGCTCTGCGCCTTTGTCCACGCGCTCTGGAGGCCGAGTGTCTGGGCCTCGCTGACGTCGGTGACCTGCACGAGCGGGGTCGTGGTCCAGCTCTGGTACTGGCTGAGCATGTTGTTGATCAGCGTCAGGATCGTGTAGCCGTAATCGGCGCCGTTCGAAGTGGCCGGGCCGATCAGGTCGGTCTGGTGGGCGTAGCCGACACGCGGATTGTTGGCGAGGACGTGGCTCAGCATGATCCTCGACTCCGACGTCAGCAGTGTCGCCTCGGTGGCCGGCGTGCTGAGACAGGTGGTCGACGACGTGTCATCGCAGTGGCCGGTCTCGGTCGGGTAGGTCGAGTTGCCGAGGTTCACGCCGGGTGCGGCGTAGAGGGTGTTGTACTCATTGAGCTCGTCGGGCCAGTTGCTGGCGTTGTAATAGATGTTGCTCGGGTAGCGGGGCGCGGAGATCGCCGTGTTGGTCCCCGAGGCGAGCGAGTACTGAGTGGGCTGGCGCGAGGCGTCGGCTGCGAACGTGGTGACCCCGGTCCCGGCCAGGGCGGCGGGCATGTTGGGGTTCTCGATGCCGGAGTGCTCACCGGTCACGACGGCTGAGGACGTGTAGTTGGGGAGGCCGTTCGCCGTTGCCCACGCCTGGTCGAGGCCGATCTCCTGCTCGATCGAGGAGTCGGCGGCGGTGCTGGTGGCCGGGTCCCAGCTTCCGGCCGCGCTCGAGCAGTCGATGCCGGGGTTGGTGGCGGTCGGGAAGGTGTCACTCGAGCCCGGTGTCGCTCCGGGGACGGAGGCACCTGTGTCGGAGAAGCTGTAAGTGGCGGTGGTGCCGGCCGGGTTCTCGGCCACCTGGCCGACCAGTCCGTAGGTGGTCGATCCGGGGTTTTCCCGGTAGACGTTGTAGCCCCAGAATGCGGTACCGCCGGTGTGGTTCGCCTCCTCCTGGGCCAGGGTCGGTCCCTTCGTCCCGTCGGTGCCCACGCCGTTGGTGGCGTCGGGCCAGGTGACGGTCACCGAGCCGTTGGCCGCGACGGTGGCGGACTTCGGCAGTGAGGGCTCGGACTCACCGTAGGCGGTCGCCGCGGTGATCTCGTAGCTGTAAGACCCTGCGGTGAACGAGCCGCCGGTGGCGTTGGCCGTCACGCTTGTGAGGGCCTGGGGTTGCCAGACGATGCAGCCCAAGAACTCGTGGGACCAGGTGTGGATGATCCAGTTGAAGTCGGCCTTGTCGGCCAGGAGTGCGTTGATCAGAGCTTGGTCGTTCGGGTAGCTGGCGTCGACCACCTGGCCCGGGTCGGTGAAGGTCCCCCCAGCGTCCTTCACCGACCCAGTGCAGTTGGCGCTCGACTCGGCGGCGGCGCTGGGTGCCGTGCAGGCGCCGATCCCGTTGAACGCCAGGTTGAGCGTGATGCCCGTCTGCTTCTCCCATGCCACGACGTAGGCGACGTCCGCCGCACTCATCTGGACGTCGGGGGGCGTGTCGGCGGGGTTGTTGGCCACCCCGGCGGGGCACGTGTAGTCGGGCGGTTCGGTGGCGCCCGGCGTGCACTGGTACTGCGAGCTCCACTCGTTATCGGAGATGAAGTTGTCGTCGATGTCCTGGCCGAAGTAGTTCCGGTAGAGGCCCAGGTGGTTGCCCTGAGTGACCCAGTCGATGAGGCCGGGCGCGAGGAGGAGCCACTGCAACTGCGTGGCGTTGTAATCGAAATTGAGCGAGAGCTCGGTGACGCCGGCCTGGGGGTCGGTGGAAGGGTGCTGATAGACGCCACCCAGCACCTGGCCGGCCGTATTCTCGATCCACGGTGTGAACGGGGCGCCGGCGTCGGCCGTCGCCGGGTAGCCGTACGTGCCGGTGTCGAAGGGCACCGGACCCTTCAGCGCCGGGAGGCCGGCGAGGCCGGCGGCGGTCAGCTGTGCTGTGGTGCCGTCGAGGGCTGCGCCCGTGACATCGGTCTGGCCGAGCGCGGGCGAGGGATAGCTGTAGCCGTCGATCTGGCGGACCCGGAAGGTCGACTCGAACGAATCGAGTGCGGTGAGTTGGCCTGCGGCGAACGCACTCGGGGAGTCGGCGAACACAACCCCGTTGAAGTTGGCGGTCGCGCCGGTCGTGAGGGCCGGCAACGTGACGGTCTCGCTCCCGTAGGCACCCGCCGCCGTCACCGACGTGTAGTTGACGCCCTCGCTCGAGAGGGCCGACTGCCAGGCGGCAGTGGTCGGGTCACTCGATCCCGCGCCGATGAGCAGGACATCGAGGTCGAGCTGCGGCGGGGTCGCGGCATCCGAGCGGACGACCACCACCAGGGTGGCGGCGAGCACCACGCACAGTGCCGCACCGATCGCCAGGAGGTGGGACATTGACCGCCGTGACCAAGTCAACTGCATGAATCTCTTTCGCCTCAAATCGTTCTTCTCATACGTGCAATCCCGAAGATGAGCGCCGACGCGCTCGGGGCCGCCCACTGACCGGGCTTGCTCGGGCCCGGTCAGTGGGCAGTCACCCCCCCTTTCTCACCATCCGAAGTTCGTCCGGGTGCCGTCGCTGTCGATCAGCGCGTAGCCCGGAGTGTTCGGGGATGCGATGAGACCTGCCGCCGACTTCCCTGACGAGCCGCCCGATCCGTAGAACTGGGCGTCTCCGAAGGTGAAGATCCCGCCGTCCGAGGCGATCAGCCAGTAGCCGTGGCCGTCCCTCGACTCGGCCATGCCCATCACCGGCTTGTTGAGCCGGATGTTCCCGGTCGAGCCGTAGAACTGGGCGTCGCCGAAGGTGAAGATCCCTCCGTCGGAGGCCACCAACCAGTACCCGTTGCCGGTCTGGTCGGCGGACATCCCGACGATCGGTTGATTGAGCCGGATGTTCCCGGTCGAGCCGTGGAACGGGGCATCGCCGAAGGTGAAGATGCCGCCGTCGGAGGCCACCATCCAGTAGCCCTGGCCGTCGGGGGTGCTGGTGATGCCCACGATTGGCTGATTAAGCGGCGTGCCGCCCATGGAGCCGCGGAAGGCAGCGTCGCCGAAGCTGAAGATCCCGCCGTCGGATGCCACGAGCCAGTAGCCCTTGCCGTCCGGCATGCTGGCGATACCCACGATGGGCTTGTTGAGCGGCTTCCCGGCCATCGAGCCGTAGTTGACGGCGTCGCCGTACGTGGTGATCGCCCCGGTCGGCGTGACCATCCAGTAGCCGTTGCCGTCAGGTGTGGCGGCCACATGGTCACCGCCGGCAAGGTTGGCGTTGCCGATCACCGTGAGCAAGAAGGCCTGGTTCACGCTCCCGGTCCCGTTGGTGGCGAGCAGGGTCAACACGTGGCCCCCGCCCGTTCCCTCGGCCGGGCTCCCCGAGATGGTGGCGGTCCCGTTGCCGTTGTCCTTCAGGCTGATGCCCTGAGGCAATGTCCCGGACCAGCCGATCGACGGCGCCGGGCTGCCCGAGGTCGTCACGGTGAATGAGCTGCTGATCCCGACCGAGAAGGTGGCCGAGGCCGCACTCGTGATGGCCGGGCCCTGGCCCGCCACGATGGACAGCGTCTGGGTGGCGTTGGGGCTCACCCCGTTCGCCGCCGTGACGGTGATCGGGAAGGTCCCCTGCGTGGTCGGCGTGCCCGAGAGCAGTGCCGTGCCGTTACCGCCGTCCACGAACGTCAGGCCGTCGAGGCTCCCCGTCTCGGTGATCACCGACGTGGGTGCACCGGTCGTGGTCACCGCGAAGGACCCGACGTGCCCGACGGTGAAGTCCGCCGTTGCACTGCTGGTGATCACCGGCGGCGCAGGTGCGACGATGGAGATGGTCAGCGCCAGCGTAGCGGTGCTCCCCGAGCTGTTGGTGGCGGTGATGGTGACCGGATACGTCGCCCCGGTCGCTGCCGTCGTCGGTCCCGAGATGGTCGCCGTGCCGTTGCCGTTGTCCTTGAAGGTCGTTCCCGGCGGAAGGGGCGTCGCCGTCCCAAGGGCGATGGTCGGGAGCGGGAAGCCGGTCGTCGTCACTGTGTAGGTATTCGACACCACTCCACCGTTGGCGAACGTTGCCGTCCCCGGGCTCGTGATCGTGGGTGCTCCCGAGTTGGTGAGCGAGAACGCCTGGGTGGTCGTCCCCGAGCTCGACGTCGCCGTGATGGTGATCGGGTAGAGCGCACCGGTGCCGGTCGCCGGCGTCCCCGAGAGGGTGGCGGTGCCGTTGCCGTTGTCGACGAAAGTGAGGCCCGTCGGCAGCGCGCCGGTCTCGGTGATCGCCGGTGCCGGGTAGCCGTTCGTGTAAATGGTGTCGCTGAAGGCGAGGCCCACGATGGACGAGGCCGTGTTGGCGCTGATGATGGTCGGCGCCACGTGCTCGGTCAAGGTGAGCGATGCGCCGGGTGCGAGCGAGACCCAGTCGGACTGCGAGCCGCCGTAGGTGGTGCCCCAGGACGCAGTGCCCTCGGTCGTCCCAGCAGCGGCCGTCACCGGCACCGACACCGTCGAGGTGCCCGAGTTGGTGACGGTGACGACACCGTTGGTCTCCGACGCCTTAACGGTCCCGGCGGTGTTCGCCGTTGCCCAGGCGCTCTGCTCCGCCAGGGTCTGGGCGTCGGTCACGTCGGTCATCTGGACGAGTGGCGCCGATGTCCAGCTCTGGTACTGGCTGAGCATGTTGTTGATCAGCGTCAGGATCGTGTAGCCGTAGTCGGCTCCGTTCGAAGTGGCTGGGCCGATCAGGTCCGTCTGGTGCGCGTAGCCCACCCTTGGGTTGTTGGCCAGCACGTGGCTGAGCATGATCCTCGACTCCGACGCCAGGATCGTTGTCTCGTTCGGCGGCGTGGTGGCACAGGTCGTCGCCCCAGAGGCGGCGCAGTGGCCAGTCTCGGTCGGGTAGGTGGCGTTGCCGAGGTTGACCGTCGGTGCGGTGTAGAGGGTGTCGTACTCGTTGATCTCATCGGGCCAGTTGCTGGCGTTGTAGTAGATGTTGCTCGGGTAGCGAGGTGCCGAGAGCGCCGTGTTCGAGCCCGAGGTGAGCGAGTAGGGGTTGGGCTGCCGGGAGGCGTCCGTCGCAAAGGTCGTGACGCCGGTGCCGGCCAAGGCGGCCGGCATGTTCGGGCTCTCGATGCCCGAGTGCTCGCCGGTCACCACCGCCGCGGACGTGTAGTTGGGCAGACCGTTGGCGGCGGCGAACGCCTGATTGAGCCCGATCTCCTGCTCGATCGAGGAGTCAGCGGTCGTGCTGGTGGCGGGGTCCCAGCTCCCGGCCGCACTCGAGCAGTCGATGCCGGGGTTGGTGGCCGTCGGGTAGGTGTCGCTCGAGTCGGGCGCTGCCCCTGGTGTGGCCACGGTTCCGGTGTCGGTGAAGCTGTAGGTGGTGGCGCTCGACTCGGCCACCTGGCCGACCAGGCCATAGGTGGTGGCGCCCGGGTTCTCCCGGTAGATGTTGTAGCCCCAGAAGCCCGAGCCACCGGTGTGGTTGGCCTCCTCCTGGGCGAGCGTCGGGCCCACTGTCCCGTCCGTACCGGTCCCATTGGTGGCGTCGGGCCAGGCGAGCGTGACCGAGCCGCTGGCCGCGACCACGGCCGACGCGGTCGTCGAGGGCTCGGACTCTCCGTAGGCCGTCGCCGCGGTGATCTCGTAGCTGTAGGTGCCGGCTGCCAGCGAGCCGCCGGTCGCGTTGGGGGTCACGCTGGTGAGGGGCTGGGTCTGCCAGACGATGCAACCGAGGAACTGGTGGGACCAGGTGTGGTTGATCCAGTTGAAGTCAGACTTGTCGGCGAGGAGGGCGTTGATGAGCCCCTGGTCGTTCGGGGCAGTCGCGTCAACGGACTGGCCAGGATCGGTGACCGTCCCCCCCGCGGTGCTGATCGATCCGGTGCAGTTCGCGCTCGACTCGTCGGCAGCGGTCGGCGCGGTGCAGGCGCCCACGCCGTTGAAGGCGAGGTTGAGCTTGATGCCGGTCGTCTGCTCCCACGCCACGACGTAGGCGACATCGGCCGCGCTCATCTGGACGTCGGCGGGGACGCCGGGGGCGGATCCTGGGGTCGCGCCCTGCTCGGCGGCGGGGCAGGTGTAATCGACGGGATCGGTTGCTCCCGGGGTGCACTGGTACTCCGAGCTCCACTCGTTGTCGGAGATGAAGTTGTCGTCGATGTCCTGGCCGAAGAAGTTCCTGTAGAGGCCTAGGTGCGTGGCCTGGGTCACCCAGTTCACGAGCCCGGGCGAGAGCAGCAGCCACTGGAGGTAGGTGGCCCCGTAGTTGAACCCGATCTCGAGCTCGCTCACGCCGGCCTGCGCATCGCTCGAAGGGTGCTGGTAGACGCCGGCGACAACCTGGCCGGCGGCGTCGGTGATCCACGGGGTGAAGGGGGCGCCGGCAGTCACTGTGGCGCCGTAGCCGTAGGTGCCCGTGTCGAACGGGAGTGGGCCCTTCAGCTGTGGGAGGGCCACCAGGCCCGCCGGGGTCACCGTGCCGGTGGTGCCGTCAAGGGCACCCGCAGTGCCCGAGGTCTCGCCCAGGTACGGGGCCGTATAGCCGTCGATCTGGCGCACGCCATAGGAGGACTCGTAGGAGAAGAGGCTCGTCAGCTGCCCGGAGGCGAAGGCGGCGGGCGAGTCGGCAATCACCACGCCGTTGAAGTTGCCGACCGTACCGGTGGTGAGTGCGGGGAGTGTCACTGTCTCTGCCCCGTAGGCGCCGGTGGCCGTCGCCAGTGTGTAGGCCACCCCCTCGCTGCTGAGCGCCGACTGCCATGCCGCAGTCGTGGCGTCTGAGGTGCCGTCCCCGATGAGGAGGACGTTGAGGTTGAGGGAGGGAGGCGACGCCGCCGCAGCTCGGCGGGTGACCGTTGACAGGACGGCGGCAGCCACCACGACCACCACCAGCAGGCTTGCAATCACCTTGACGAGCGACCACTTCGAACTAGACATCTGTCGACTCCCTCACGCCAGACGCGCACCGTGCGCGCCGATCTCTCGGCACAGTAAGACGGACGCCATGGCGCAACTACCCCGCACTTTCGGCCTAGTGGTGCCACCGGACCCCTGCGTTTTGTGGGGTGGTCCCTGCCGCTACCCCGGTGTCGTCGCACAGTGCCGCCGGATGGTCGCGAGCCGTTCGCACGGGCCTCAGGAATGGGTCGTTCGCGCGCCTTCTTCTTCTGTGCACACCATGGCGCTCTGGCCGAGGCGCTAGTGCAAGGGTGCGCGTGATTTGCTCCCGGGGTCCGCCCAGATTTCGCTCGGGTACGACCGTCCAATGACCGGGTTGAAATGAGCCTCGCCGGCACAAAGTCCGGGGTGGTGGGATCGGGCCCTGCTCCGTACTGTCAACCTCGATGAGGAAATCACCTGCCCCGACCCGCCTCGAACGCGAGCGCTGAGCGATGGACATCGCGCTGCTCGCGGAAGGCACCTACCCGTACCACCCCGGTGGGGTGAGCGTGTGGTGTGACCAACTCGTGCGCGGCCTCGCCCCCCACCGGTTCGACATCTACTCGATCATCGGTGGCAACGACCACGAGCCCAGCTGGGAGCTCCCCGACAACGTCATCGGCCTGCACCCGATCCAGCTCTGGGGTGGCGCCCCATCGTCGCGCCAGTCGAAGGCATCCTCGGCCGAGCTCAACGCCGTGTTCTCACAACTGGCCAGCTCCATGGTCGAAGCCAACGGCGAGCCCGCCTTCCTCGAGGCGCTCCGGCACCTGTTCGAGCTCTCGCTCGAACGCCCCCTGACCGGTGCGCTGCAGAGCAAGGAATCACTCGAGATCCTGCTCGGCGCCATGCAGCTGGCCGGCCCGACCAATCGGCGTCTGGCCGGCACTGCTGCCTCGGCGACCGTATCCGACGCCAGGATTGCACTGGAGCTCATCGAACACCAGCTCCGGCCGCTCTTCGTGCCGCCCCCCAAGGTGGACATCTGCCACGCCACCGCAAACGGCCTCTCCGTGCTCCCCGCCCTCGGGGCCTACTGGTCCCGAGCCACGCCCCTTGTGCTGAGTGAGCACGGGATCTACCTGCGCGAGCGCTATCTCTCCTACGACGCGCGCACCTACGCCCCGGCGGTCAGGGCGATCATGCTGCGGTTCTTCAAACGCCTGACGTGGGCCGGCTACCAGATCGCCGACGCCATCGCACCGGGGAGCGAGTACAACCGCCAGTGGCAGGAGGCGAACGGCGGGGCATCCGAGCGCATCCGGCCGATCTACAACGGGGTGGACGCCGCCAACTTCATCACCAGCCGGTCCGAGCCCGAGATCCCCACCCTTGTGTGGCTGGGCCGCATCGACCCGCTGAAGGACGTCGAGACATTGCTTCGCGCATTCGCCATCGTGCGCGAGAGGATCCCGACCGCTCGCTTGCGCATCTTCGGCGCCGCGTCGAACCAGAACCTCGACTACCTGGAGCGCTGCATCGCTCTTCGGGACTCGCTCGGCCTGGTCGGTGCGGCCACCTTCGAGGGCAGGGTGGCCTCGGTCATCGACGCCTATCACGCCGGGCACGTGGTCCTGTTGACCAGCATCTCGGAGGGCTTCCCCTACACACTCATCGAGGCCATGGCCGCGGGCATGCCGACCGTCGCGACCGATGTCGGGGGCGTCCGCGAGGCGACCGGTGACGCCGGCGTGATCGTGCCGCCGCAGAACCCCGAGCAGACCGCCGAGGCCTGCCTGATGCTGCTCGCCGACGCCGACCTCCGCCACGACATCGGCTTCGCCGCCAGGTCCCGCATTCTCTCCATGTTCACGTTGGAGCAGAGCCTCGCCATCTTCGGCGACCTGTACCGGGAAGTGACCGGACGTATCACCAGTGCACCCGTGCTCGAGCGTCAAGAGCGCGCACGTGAGAGCGAGCACATCGACGGACCGCAGGTGGCGGGCACGGGCACGGAGCCGCTGCGTGCGCTCGCCCCCCTGCCGGGATCGTAAGGAGATCGCCCCTCATGACGACACTGAACGGCACGCGGCCAGAGGAGGCGGTGCCCAACGACGACCCGATGCCGAGGCTCGCGAGCAACGGCGCGCTCACCACCGGCGACACCACCGGCGGGTACGGCGCTGAAGGTGCCCTGGTCAGAAGCAGCCGACCTGACCAGGCCATCATGGACTGGGTCCACAACGACCCCGAGCTTGCGAGCGCCTGTGCCGCCGCTGTCGACCCCCTCGAGATCGCGGCCCGACTCGAGACCTACGGCCTCTCGAGCCGCGTGGCCGGCGACGTGTTCGGCTATCCCGACGTCTTCGCCGCCGCCCAAGCCGTCTACGACGGCATGCCGTTCGTGGATACAGAGGCGCCCCCCAAGCCCAGCCAGCCAATGGGCTCGCCGTTCGACCTCCTGCGCGGCGCGCTGTACGCCATCCCCGCCCTGTTCTTCACTGTCCTCGTGAACGGCTTCGGCGTCCCCATGAAGTGGTGGGTGCTTCCCGTCGGCCTCACCGTGGCGTGGGGCATCAGCCAGGCGGCGGCCACGGCCGGCTGGGCGCTGCGCGGGCGGGGCAGCGACCGGAGCGATGCGCTGGTATCGCTGAGCTCGATCCTCGTCAGCGCGGCCGCGACCCTGGGGGTCGCCGTGCTCGCACGAGCCGAGTTCGGTGGGACCAGGGCCTGCGTCGTGGTCGCCGTGGTCCTGGCCGCCTATCTCGCCGCCAGTGGCGTCTTGTTGTTCCAACAGGCCGAGTGGCTGCTTGCGCTGTGCCTCCTCCCCGCAGCCGTCGGTTCGGTGCTCTCGTTGCAGGTGCTGCCCTACAACATCACGCAGCGCAACGCCGCGTGGACCGTCGTCGCCTCCGCAGCGCTGGTGCTGCTGGTTGCCCTACGCCACGTGCCGAGCTCGCGTTGGCATCGCACGCGCCTTGGACGTGGGGACTGGGTGCGGGCGACGAAATTCATGTTCTACGGCTTCGGGTGTGGGTTGCTCACCTCGGTCATCATCGGGTTCGGTCAAGAGGCGCGGGTGGGTGACGCCATGGCCATCGCCGTGTGGCCGCTGCTCCTCACCCTCGGCCTCATGGAGTGGCACCTTCGCTCCTTCCGCAGCCGGGCCACCACCGCGCTCTCAGCCAGCAGCGACCTGGACAACTTCGCCCACCGGGTGCGCATCGCGTTCCTGCGCTCGGTCGGCACCTACATCGCGGGTCTCGCCGTGCTCTCGGCGGTGGCCGTCGAGGTCGGCCGGGATCGCCACGCCGCCATGGTCCCCCTGTTCCTCGGTGCCATCGGCGCCCTCGGCATTGCCTTCTTCTTGGCCCTGATGCTGGCGTCGTCGGACCAGATCAACCTGGTCCTCGTCTGCTGGGCCGCGACCTTCGTCGTGCTCGGCGCCTGCCTGGTGGCGGTGCGCGTCCACTACGGCCACATCGCCCCGCTGGCCGGGATCACCTCGCTGTTGATCGCTTGCTCGGTCGCGATCGTCATCCTCGCCGCCATGTCCCGGCGGCTGCTCACCTCTCCCCTCAGCTACTAACCACGACAAGAGAAAGCAACAGGGTCATCATGTCTACGACCATTGCCATCACTGGTGCGGACGGCTTCATCGGCTCGCACCTCGCCGAGACCCTGGTCGGGTCCGGATACCGGGTCCGAGCCATGGTCCAGTACAACTCCTTCGGCTCGTGGGGCTGGCTCGAGTCGCTCCATCCCGAGGCGCTGGCGTCCATCGAGGTGGTTCCCGGCGACGTGCGGGACCGAAACTCGGTGCTCTCGCTCATGACGGGGGCGGACATGGTCTGCCACCTCGCCGCCCTCATCGCCATCCCGTACTCGTACCAGGCCCCCTGGTCCTACCTCGAGACCAACGCTGGTGGCACCTTGAACGTGCTCGAGGCCGCCCGCACGCTCGGCACCACGAGGGTGGTGTGCACCTCGACCAGCGAGGTCTACGGCAGCGCCCAGTTCGTGCCGATCTCCGAGGAGCACCCGTTGCAGGCCCAGTCCCCGTACTCGGCCTCCAAGATCGCCGCCGACAAGCTGGCCGAGAGCTACCACCTGAGCTTCGACCTCCCGGTGGTCACGCTCCGGCCGTTCAACACCTACGGGCCTCGCCAGTCCATGCGTGCGGTCATCCCGACGGTGATCGCACAGTTGGCGGCGGGACGACGTGAGATCGCCCTCGGCTCGCTCACCCCGACGCGCGACTTCAACTTCGTGCTCGACACGGCCCACGCCTTCCAGTCGATGCTCGAGGCACCGCTCGGCGAGGTCGCCGGGCACACTTTCAACGCTGGCTCAGGGGTCGAGATCTCGGTGTCGGACACCGTCGAGCTCATCGCCGCACTGATGGACGTCGACGTCGACATCCGGGTCGAGGACCAACGGCTCCGCCCCGAGCGCTCGGAGGTGACCCGGCTCGTGTCGGACAGCACCGCCATCGAACGGGCGGCCTCGTGGAAACCGTCGCACACCCTCGCCGAAGGCCTGCTCGCCACCATCGACTGGTTCTCCCGCCCAGAGAACCTCCGCCGTTACAAGACCGACCAGTACAACGTCTGACCCTCGGAAGGGGACCCTGCCATGTCTGAGCTCCACACATACCAATCACCGATCAGCACCGACACACGCCATGTGGTGATCCTCGCGGGCGGCAAAGGGGTGCGCCTGCGGCCCTACACAACCGTCATCCCGAAACCCCTCGTCCCGATCGGCGAGCAGTACTCGATCCTGGAAATCGTGCTGCGTCAGCTGTCCCACAGGGGCTTCACCAAGGCGACGCTCGCCATCGGCCACCTGGGCCAGTTGATCCGCGCGTACGTGGGTGACGGCTCCCAGTGGGGCATTGAGGTCGACTACGTGCACGAGGAGTCCCCGCTCGGGACCATCGGGCCCGCCCTCATGGTGCTCGACCGGTTACCGGAGAACTTCCTCCTCATGAACGGCGACATCCTGACCGACCTCGACTACGGCGACCTGCTCGACAGCCACGTGAGCTCGGGGGCGCCGCTGACCGTCGCCACCTTCAAGCGTGTCCACCAGGTCGACTTCGGGGTGCTCGACGTCATCGACAGCCGGGTGACCAACTTCACCGAGAAGCCCCCGATCTCCTATTCGGTGAGCATGGGCATCTACGGGATCTCGAAGCGCCACCTCGAGCGCTACACGCCCGGCCTTCCCTACGGGTTCGACGAGCTCATGCTCGACCTGATCGAGCGCGGCACCCTGCCCGCCAGCTACGCCTTCGACGGGTTCTGGCTCGATATCGGGCGGCCCGACGACTACGACCGGGCGAACAGCGAATTCGACATCCTCGGCCCACGGTTGCTTCCGGGCATGCGGTGACCACGTACCTGCTGCTTGGCGCCAGCGGGTTCCTCGGGAGCCAGGTCCACGCGGCGATCGAACAGTCGGCCGACGCGCCGACGTTGATCGCCGTCAGCCGCCGGCCCCCCCGGCAGCGCATGCCACCGCTCGGGTCGTGGGCCCAGATGGACCTCGTCGGTGCATCGGTGCGCGACTTCGTGCTCCTTCTCGAGAAGTCCCGGCCTGACGCGGTCATCAACTGCGTGGGCGCGACCTCGGGCTCCTGGCACCAACTCGAGGCGGCGAACACCTCGGTGGTGGACAAGCTCGTCCAGGCCCTCTCCCTGACCGAGAGTGTCCCGCTGATCCACATGGGTTCGGCAGCTGAGTACGGGCGCCAACCCGAAGGTGCCGGCATCGCCGAGAGCGCACCGGCCAACCCGGTCGGCGACTACGGCCGCACGAAGCTGGCCGCCACCAAGCTGATCAGCGACATGGTGGCGAGGGGGGCCATCCGCGCCACGGTGCTCCGGGTGTTCAACCCGGTCGGGCCCTTCTGCCCGAGCGACTCGCTGGCCGGCACAGCGGTGCGCGAGATCAAGCGGGCCTTGGAGGTCGGTCGGGGTTCGGTGATCCTCGGATCGCTCTGGGCGCAGCGTGACTTCGTCGCCAGCAGCGACGTCGCGACCGCCGCCCTGCGGGCCGTCGCCACCGTCGACCGGCACCCGATCCTGAACGTCGGGAGGGGCGCTGCGATGTCGTGCCGCTCCATGGTGGAGCTACTCGCCGCGGCGGCGGGGTTCGAGGGCGACGTCCTCGAATCGCCTGGCGGGTCGTCCCGCTCCGCCACGGTGCCCTGGCAGCGCGCGGACGTCACCCTCTTGCGCCAACACCTCGGATGGGTCCCAACAACACCAATCGCAGCGGCCGTCTCGGCCCTGTGGCAGACGGAGGTCTAGAACCATGTGCGGCATCATCGGAGTCACCGGCGTCGACGACGCCCTCCCCGTCCTTCTCGAGGGACTCGGTCGCCTCGAGTACCGGGGCTACGACTCGGCCGGCGTGGCGCTCGTCACGAACACCGGCCTGTGGCGTGCGCGCGCTGCCGAGGGGACGCACTCGGTGCGCGACCTGCTCGTCGGCGGCGGCGACCCGCCACCCTTGGCCAGCATCGGCATCGGGCACACCCGCTGGGCGACCCACGGGCAGCCCGACACGGGCAATGCCCACCCCCACTTCGACTGCACCGGTCGCCTCGCGCTCGTCCACAACGGCATCATCGAGAACCACGCCGAGTTGGCACGCGACCTCGTGCGGGGTGGCCACGTGCTGACGTCCAAGACCGACTCAGAGGTGCTCTCGCACCTCATCGAGACCGAGATGGTGCGCGGGACCTCCCTCGCAGAGGGCCTCCGGCGTGCGCTGCGCCACGTGCGTGGATCCTTCGCCGTCGCCGCCGTCCACGCCGAGGAGCCCGACCTGATCGTCGCGGCACGGCGGATCTCGCCGCTCATCGTCGGTGTCGAGGGCGGCACCTCATTCCTCGCGTCGGACATCCCGGCCCTGCTCGGCGCCACCCGGCGCCTCTTCGCCCTCGAGGACGACCAGCTCGCCGAGTTGCGACCCGGCACCATGCGGGTCACCGACCTCTACGGCGCCCACGCGCGGCCCGCGGCGCTCACCATCGACTGGGACGCGGCCGCCGCCGGCCAGGACGGCTACGACGACTTCATGACCAAGGAGATCCACGAGCAGCCCAAGGCCGTCGCCGCGACGCTCCGTGGACGCCGTGCTCCCGACGGGACCCTGGTGCTCGACGAGTCGGCCGGCTTGAGCCACGACGACCTCCGTTCCATCGAGCGGGTCTGCATCGTGGCGTGCGGAAGCAGCTACCACGCCGGCCTGGTGGCGAAGTACGCCATCGAGCAGTGGGCGGGCCTCCCGACCGACGTCGACATCGCGAGCGAATTCCGCTACCGCAACCCGATCCTGAACGAGCGCACGTTGACCATCGGCGTGAGCCAGTCGGGCGAGACCGTCGACACCCTTCAGGGGTTGCGGGCAGCGCGCGAGCGCGGGGGGAAGGTGCTCGTGGTCTCGAACGTCGTCGACTCGTCGATGGCCCGGGAAGCCGATGGCGTGCTCTACACGCGCGCCGGCCCCGAGGTGGGGGTGGCCGCCACCAAGACCCATCTCACCCAGATCGTGGCTCTCGAGCTCTTGGCCCTCGTCCTGGCCCAGGCACGCGGCACGCGCGCCGCCGGGGAGATCGCGTCGCTCATGGACCAGCTGCTCGCCCTGCCCGACACGCTCGAGGCGGTGCTCGAGCGCACCAAGGACGTGGCCGAGGTGGCCCAGGAGCTCACCGACGCCCGGGACTTCTTCTATCTCGGCCGCCACGTCGGGCACCCGGTCGCCCTCGAAGGGGCCCTCAAGGCGAAGGAGATCTCCTACGTCCGCGCCGAGGGCTACGCCGCCGGGGAGCTCAAGCACGGCCCCATCGCCCTCATCGAGCCCGGCACCGTGGTGGTCGGGGTGGCCACGCGCAACTGCCTCTGGGAGAAGATGTGCTCGAACATCGAAGAGGTCCGCAGCCGGGGAGCGACGATCGTCCTCGTCGGCAACGACGGCGACGAGCGGACCGCCGATCTCGCCGACCACATGCTGTGGGTGCCCGCCGTCGACCCGATGCTGGCCCCCGTCGTCGATGCCCTGCCGCTGCAGTTCCTCGCCTACTGGCTGGCCCAGGCCCGCGGCCACGACGTCGACCGTCCGAGGAACTTGGCCAAGACCGTCACGGTCGAGTAGCGAGCCTGCCCGCCGTCAACCCCGAATCAGCGACAGGGGCTCCGCGCCCCGGTGAGGTCGACCGGGAAGAGCGCCCCGTTGAACCCTGCCGCGTTGTCGGCCGGGCAGAAGTTGGCCGTCGAGAGGTTGTACTCGGCGTTGAAG